>Ga0154666_1041_pt1 | contig 33558 bp, 29 predicted proteins | sample Rifle2008BG13ft_FD_116095 | JGI IMG/M metagenome (GOLD analysis project Ga0154666, IMG submission 116095) | Chloroflexi bacterium RBG_13_50_21 | reverse complement strand
TGACCCCGAGGCGGATCGAACGCCTAACCTAACGATTAAGAGTCGCTTGCTCTGCCAATTGAGCTACGGGGCCATTCATAGGGCATGGGTTACGGGTAATGTGCGGCTGTCCTGCTGGGTTAGGCTGGCAGGTCTTTTTGCACGGGAATTATACCCCAAAGAAAGTGGATGTCAACTTTTAAGCCTGCCAGCCTTTGCCCTCCCGTAGATTAATATTTTACCAATTGCCCCCACGGGCATTGCTTTTTCAATCATTTGGTCATAAACTAAAGTTATCCAAACTTACTGCTAATTGTATGACTGGGGACGAACGTGATGCAGATAGGATACCAGGCTTATCTGATGGTGATGATGGTCATTCAATCTCAAATCATGGATGGAGTTTTATTTCAGCTAAAAACCGAATATTTTAAGATTCAACTTGAATATTTTAAGTTAACTGTCGGGTAGTTTATTTGACCACCATGCTATAATCTTTCTCTTCAAGCCCATGTCATTTGTCCATCTCCACGTACACACCGAATACTCCTTGCTTGACGGGTTCAGCAACATCCACAAGCTGGTTGCGCGCGCCCATCAAATGGGCATGCCTGCCATTGCCGTTACCGACCACGGCACCATGTTCGGGGTGATCGAGTTTTATAACGCGGCCATCGCTGCGGGCATCAAGCCTATCATTGGGCTTGAGGCGTACCTGGCAGCCCGCACCATCAAGGAGCACGACCCGCAGGAAGACAAGAAGTCAACCCACCTGCTGCTGCTGGCGGAGAACGAAACTGGCTATAAGAACCTGCTTAAGCTTGCCAGCATCGCCCAGCTGGAGGGCTTTTACTATTTCCCACGCATCGACCATGATATCCTCGCCCAGCATGCCGAGGGGCTCATCTGCACCACTGGCTGCATGTCTGCCGAGATCCCGCGCCTGATCCAACACGGCCAACTTGAGCAAGCGGATAAATTATTGGGCTGGTATTACGATCTCTTTGGACCCGACAACTATTTCCTGGAGCTGCAGCAGCATGCCATCCCGGAGTTGGAGGCGATGAACAGGCAGCTACTCGAGCTGGGAAAACGCCACAACTCCCGCTTCATTGCCACCAACGATGTGCACTATGTCGATAAAGAGGACGCCCGCCTGCAGGATATCATGCTCGCTGTCCAAACCGGCAGTATCCTCTCCGACCCCAGGCGGATGCGCATGAGCGCCAACGACTACTATCTGCGTAGCCCACAAGAGATGGCTGAGCTGTTTTCCGAGATCCCCGAAGCCCTCTCCAACACCCTGCTCATCGCTGAGCGCTGCGACCTCGACCTGGGCTTCAAGGGTTACCACTTACCCAAATTCGAGGTGCCGCCTCGTTATACTGCCAACAGTTACCTGCGCCAGCTGTGCGAAGCCGGCTTGACCCGTCGCTATGGTGACCGGTCAGGTGACCCAAAGGTGCGCGAGCGCCTGGATTACGAGCTGAAAATCATCCACAAGATGGGCTTCGACACCTATTTCCTCATCGTGTGGGACCTGTGTCGCTATGCCCGCGAGCAGGGCATATGGTATAACGCCCGCGGCTCTGGCAACGGCTCCATCGTCGCCTACTGCCTGGACATCACCCTGGTCGAGCCCATCCAGCACGGGCTGATCTTCGAGCGCTTCCTCAACCCGGGGCGTATTTCTATGCCTGACATCGACCTGGACTTCCGTGACGACTGCCGCTCGGAGGTGCTCCAATATGCCGCCAACAAGTTTGGCGACGACCGCGTGGCGCAGATCATCACCTTTGGCACCCTGGGTGCACGCGCTGCCATCCGCGACGTGGGACGGGTGATGGACATCCCGCTCAGCGAGGTCGATCGGGTTGCCAAGGTCATCCCCAACATTCCCGGCAAGCCGGTCACTCTCAAGGAAGCTCTGGTGGATATCGCCGAGTTCAAGGAGATGTACGAATCGGAGGGGTATCTCAAAGAGTTGATCGATACAGCCGCCGATATGGAAGGCGTGGTACGCAACGCTGGCACTCACGCGGCTGGCGTAGTCATCGCCGACAAGCCCCTGGTCGACTATGTGCCCCTGCATCGCCCCACCGGCACCGCTGCAGCTGAAGCATCCCCCATCAAGATCGTCACTCAGTTCGAGATGGGCGTAATCGAATCACTCGGCCTGCTCAAGGTGGACTTCCTTGGGCTTTCGACGCTTACGATCATGGCACGCGCCTGTGATCTCATCCGCCAACGCCACGATACTGACCTCACCCTCGATAACATCCCCACCAATGATCCCGCCACCTTCGCTCTGCTCGGCAGGGGTGAAACCGCCGGAGTGTTCCAGGTGGAAGGCTCCGGCATGCGCCGCTGGTTGATGCAGATGAAACCCACCGCCATCGAGAACGTCATCGCCATGGTCGCCCTATTCCGCCCGGGTCCCATGGAGTACATCCCGGCTTACATCCGCCGCATGCATGGCGAGGAAGCCATCCAATACCGCCACCCGCTGCTCGAGCCCCTCTTCAAAGAGACCTATGGCTTCCCGGTCTACCAGGAGCAGCTCATGTACGCTGCCATGCAGCTGGCTGGCTATTCCCCACCCGAATCGGACGACCTGCGTAAAGCCATCTCCAAGAAGATCAAGGACAAGCTGCTCAAGCACAAGGAGAAGTTCGTGCGCGGAGCGGTGCAACGCGGCATCGAGCAGGAGACCGCCAGCGCCATCTTCGAAGATTGGGAAGAGTTCGCCCGTTACGGCTTCAATAAGAGCCACGCTGCTGATTACGGCATCATCGCCGTTCAGACCGGCTACCTCAAGTGCCATTATCCCGAAGAGTACATGACTGCCCTGCTCTCCGTCACCCAGAACGATGCCGACAAGGTAGCGTTGTATGTGGCGGACTGCCGCCGCATGGGGATTGACGTCGAGCCGCCCAGCGTGAACACCTCCGGATGGGATTTCACCATCGAAGACCGCCCGGATGGTAAGACTGCCATCCGCTTCGGATTGGGGGCAGTCAAGAATGTCGGCCATGGGCCGGTGAATGCCATCCTGGAAGCACGGAGCTCTGGCGAATCTGCCACCCAGCCCTTTACGGACATCAACGACTTTGTCCGCCGGGTGGACCTGCGCCAGGTGGGCAAGCGCTCACTGGAATGCCTGATCCGCGTGGGTGCCCTCGACCATTTCGGCACCCGTGGCGCCATGCTCTCCGTGCTCGACCAAATATTATCCATCAACGCCTCCCATTTCCGCGCCTCCGACCTGGGGCAGATCAGTATGTTCGGCGCGGCATCTGGCATCAGCGACGAGGTGCTCCTCCCCAGGGACATGCTGGAGACCAACCGGCGTGAGATCCTGGAATGGGAGCGCGAGTTGCTTGGTCTGTACGTCTCCGACCACCCGCTCAGCCCGGTGATGGACGCCCTCACCCAGGTGGTGTCGCACTTCTCCGCCCAGCTCACCGATGCCGCCCCCGGCGAAAAGGTCCGTGTTGCTGGCATTGTCACGCGTGTCCGCCCACACCAGACCAAGACCGGCAAGTCGATGGGTTTCGTCACCCTGGAGGACCTGCAGGGGAACATCGAGCTGGTGGTCTTCCCCCGCACCTGGGACCAGTTCTGGGACGTCTTCGAAGTGGATAGCGTGGTGCTGGTGGACGGCAAGGTGGATGCCCAGAGCGGCGATCCCAAGGTGCTGGTGGACAGCGTGACCACCGACCTGAAGACGATTGTCTCCACACCCCCTCAGCCTGGAGGACCGAATATCAAAGCGCCTGCATTCGGCGCCGCAGTCACGACCACAGGGAGCGAAAAGGCTCCCCTACCGACACATGAGACCTCGATTTCAAGATCCACCTTTCCGCATCCTGAAGAGCCGATTTTGGGTACCAAGCCCGAAGAGTGGGGTGATACGCCTCCACCACCCGATGAGTTCCCGCCCGAATGGAAAGCCAACGAGCTCACCCCCGGCGGATTTGTCATCGAGGGCGTGCTCCCATCCATGGGAAAGGGTGTTGCAGTTGAGGTGCCCGTCATGGAAACTTCAACCTCCAAAATGGGAAACGAGCCACCGACCTTGGGTGCAACAATCCCAGCCACTGAGGGTCTGAACACCGAAGCTCCTGCGCATATAGCTGAGCTGCCAACCATGGAAGCAATCCTCTCTGCCCCTGAGCCTATCACAACTGAAGTCGCTGAAGCACCCCATAAGCCTGGGAGGTCAGCCAAGCCCACACCTCCAACGACTGCAGAGCCACCCTCATCGGTCAGTGCACCGGTGGCTGAGACAATCGCCGCCATCCCACTTGAGACCAAGGCGTCTGTTCTTGACGCCGCAGTCTCAGCTGCCCTTTTAAGCAGCGAGGCGCTTACTCTTGGCACTGAAATTCCCGCCAAGGGGACTGAGGTGCCTGGCAGCGAAGTTCTGAACTTAAGCACTGAGGTGGCGACCACAGGGCGCGAAGGGATTGAGCTGCCAACCCAGAAGGCTGAACTTCCCAGCGTGAAATCTGAAACTCCCAATGTTGGGATAACTGTGCCACCCTACATCCTCCCTCCCGCCGGAGTGTATGCCGGTGAGGACCTGCACATGATCACGGTCATCCTGCGCACCTGCACCGACAAGGTACGCGACAACCTGCGCCTCAGGCAGTGCTACGGCATCCTGATCTCCTACTCTGGGCACGACCGTTTCGCGCTGCAGATCTTCGAGCGAAATCGCGGTTACCGCATCGAGTTCCCCAACTACACCACCCACTTCAGCTCCGAGCTCGTCGGGCGATTGAGTAGCATCGTCGGGGTGGATAACGTCATCGTCGAGCCGCTCAGGCTGCATTAAGATCAAAGAAAACCACCAAGTACACGAAGGACACAACGAAAATTTATGGTAAGGGCGCACGAGTCCAGTGATCCCTTCCACTGGAATGCTTGCGCTTATTTTGTTGTTGGGCAGGATTGTATCTCGCATATTTTGTTTTCGAGGTGCGAGCTATGCGCCGAAGCATGGCGAACAGTGTTTGTGAGCGATGCTGTAAGGATGGAACGTGTTCCGCTTGCTCTGCTTAAACCGAACAGCACTGACATGGATCGTAAGGCAAAGGATTCGTCTCATAAAAAAACGAAACGGAACGAAGACATTGGACGGTTGGATTTACGGGCAGCATGGCGAAACAGGCGAAGGGGTGGGAGGTAGACATAGGGATGAGCGATGAGCCTTGAGAAAAAGATGTAGGCGGGAGGTGGAGATACCATTTCTGCACCTGGTTTGATTATCGATGAAGATGTATCGGTTCAGATCTACCGATATAGAAGATCACTAATCGATGTACGAACGCATTATTTAGAAAAACCATCATCATAGGAATCCATTCTTATACCGATAAAGAACAATCGGTACAGAACTACACTGATTATAGCACAGATGTTCTAATTATGCAAGGGGGTTATGAATATTTTAAGATTTCTAATGACCCTGACATACGGTGAAGGATATTGCTCAGCCATCCAGGCGAAGCTGTAATAGAGCGATTATCTCCTGCCGGAGCTTCGCCTTGGCCCAATCTTTTTGGCTAGTGGTGAGGAGTTCGCCTACACCGGTTAATATTCGGCGATTATCCATTTTTTCGAGCAGAATGATACATTTATTTACCAACTGGTTAAAAGGCATGTGGGAACGGTCTTCAACGATCCTTTTATTGATAGGAGTACGTGAATGCAAAAAAAACCAGACATCATAGATGTCCCGGCTAGTTTTTTCTATGCGTTCGTACATTGCCATCAGTTTATGGGCAAACATATCCTCAACAACCATTACCTGCATAGAAACGCCCAAATAAGTCTTGATTTCATAACGAGAACCATACTGCCTGCGATTTATTTCCACTTTTATCTTACGAGCTTTATCTTCATAGGATAGTAGAATAAAGAAATTAAATCTTTTTTTTCGGGCCACCTTTAGGTCACCGAATTTTTTGACAATCTCAATGATGCGGTTAAGCACATATTCTTCTTGATTTTCATCCAACAAATCAAAATCCAGATCCACAGAAAACCGATCCAGACCATGAAACATCAAGGCTGCCGTACCACCTTTAAATCCTAAAAAAGGGGATATGCAGGTATCGGTGTAGATGTCTTTTAAGATTTGGAACAATATGGTTTTATGGGTGGCAATATCCAGGGTCATAACGAACTATTGATTACGCTCTTATAGAAATGATTAACATTCTTCTCCAACCGTTTATTACCATAAATCGGTAGAATTTTAAATACCACCTCCCAATTTATATCCTGGATATTATCGAACTGATAATCGACATTGACATACAAAGTGTCAAGTAAAGCCCGTTCTTTTGTAGCAATCGAAGTTTCATTGACGTGATCCACCCCGACAGGATTGACCAACACCCTGGTTTTTATCTTTCTGAATGAGTAGGTTTGCTGATCAACAGTAATTTCTCTGTTTAAATAAGAAGCGATATATATTTTTTCATAATACTGAAAGATCAGACCTTCCTTGATCAAAACCGTCTCAAAACTTACATAGGATGGGGTAAATAAACGGGTGGCCAATTCAAGCCGGTTATAATCCTGGCTTTTGGCATACAGACCTTTGCGGATATGATAAAGTTCTCCTTTTTTGATGTAATAGGACAGACGGACCCTGGAAGCTGAAGTGCCCGGATCATGCCACAACAAAGCTATGTCTTTAGAGGAGAAGACGGATTTGTTTGACCGTAATATGGAGGTGAGGAAGTTTCCCTTTTGCATATTTGCACTGATTGTTAGGATTAAACTAACAATTGGTTCAAATATTACAAGATATTCTATAAAAAGTCAAGAGAGAAATGATTCTCTGGCTGTGTGGGAAGAACCATCGGTGATGGGAGGTGGATATAGAGGGATGACGCTCGTATCACTTGCGGCATTGAATAAATATTCTGATTCTGCGAGGGGGTTATGAATATTTTAAGGTTGTAATGTGCGGGAGAAGCGCGAGTGACCATGGATGATGAGCGTGGTTCGACTATGGGCGGTAAGCATGAGCCGGCTATGCCTGGTAAAGTTAAGCACGGTCAATGACACTATGATAAATAAGATCACAAGCAGTGGGTTTTGTATATTTAATTCAAATAGCTATTACTTATTAATTTTCTGGTAACAATCCAATCAACACAACCGGCACATTAATAGGTAAGACAGTAAAACAAGTGTAAGCTAAATCGAATTCTGCCATATTCTGAACACTTTTCGGCCGTGTTGGGAAGAATTTATTCGGTTGTGTTGGAGAAATTAGAATTGCTATAGAAAGAAGTCCGTTAGCTAAGCCATACTGAAATTTGTAATAATCTCTATATAAAGCAGAACTATTCCCAAATTGAATCTCTACAAATACTAGCCCTTTTCTAAAATCACCGATGAGCTTGGGTTCTATTCGAAGAAGTGGTTGACACTCCCATCCAAGACGAATAAATTCTTCATAAAACGCTTTATTGTAAGCACCTTGATGTTCAAAACTATTCCCCTTATCATGATATTTAAATGTAGGAGACCATGGAATTATTTCAACTATCCTTTTAATTTCATCTAATTCTATTGCAAGAGTTTTAATTAACTGCTCACCGCAGTGAAAAAAAGCAGTACAAGTTTTCATATTTCGCCATCACAGTATATTTCATATCTTCACCAGAAATCGGTGAACCTTTTTATTCCTTGTCCATGTATCTTTATACTAATTCATATTGATTAATATAAATGTAAATGTATTGGAAAATTCCTCCCTTAATCATTAAATCTATATATTCCATGTCCAATAAAAACGATAACATTTCTATCGCGTAAAAATTGTAATTGCTGTCTAATTTTTGCTTTTATGTTGTTATTTAGCGGATGTTTATTTTTTAAAAAAATTTCGAAGGCATACACTTCCTCAAGGGAAAATTCTTTTTTATTTATCTTTTCAAGACAAAGTAAAACATCAAGAATCCAACCCTTTACATCGATATCATATGATTTACGAATAAACTCAGTTCTGCTCCATTTTAATAAAACTTCGTCTTTGCTTTTCTCAACACCATTCTTAATGTAGAATATTTTTCCAAATTCTGGAATACCATTCAAAACTATATTGCAGCCAATCCATCCAGCACGTCTAGCAGTTAGATTTAATGGCTTTCTTCTCTCTATAACCTCAGGAACAAAAAAATACTTTGGAATTGTTAAAAAATCCTTTATTCCAAAATTTGATTTGTCGTACAAGAGGAAAAAGAAGTTCGGATTATTGTTAGCGGATATCCTTTCAATTAATGTACTGTAAGCACCATTAACTATTTTCTTCCCTACGTTACCGTGTTTTGATTTTAATTCGTACTCTTCGAAGCATATAGGACAGTAAAAATCTGCGACAGGCTTATTATTCATAAATTTAGTTAATCTATTCCCACAATTCGGACAATATATTGATTTACTAACCCAGGATTCTGATGCAATCCTGATTATCTGACTAAGACTTGAGTAATTTGCCGCACCTTGTATTGATAATTTGGTATCCATTGTATGCTGATTTATTTATAGAATTAATTATCAAGAAAATCAACACATTCGACACTTATAGTATATTCCGTTTTCTAAAACGTTGGTGTAACATTCTTTCTGTAATTTCTAAATCTTAACAAATGTGGGAAGTCAAAAGTATCCTTAAGGTTACGACAACCCAAAAAAGGAAACTGAAAGGACTCGCCAAAATGATTTTACCTTCACAAGAGAACTCGCAACGAAAGGATTGGAGCAACAATAACAGAGAGGGTAATGCCCCGCCCCAACGGAAGATAGGGGTCATGGACCACGGGGATAAAAACAGGGCGGTTCACGATCCGCCCTTACAAAACATTGATAATAAAACTTTTACAAACCTTGGCTCTCAAAGGGAGGAGACCGTCTGCCCCTACTAGATTGCATCCCCTCGGTTCAGACGCAACGCTTGCCGTGGATCATCCTCACCTACAACCCCTGGAGAAATTCCACCGGGGTCATCACGGGTAATAAGGCAGCCTGATAGATGTCACAAACTCAATCACCAGATTTACCAGCTATCCAAGAATATCCTGCTCTCCACACCCTATTAAAAGGTGTATTTTGATATGCAGCTTGCAGGACAGGCCACAGAAATTCTCTCAATGTGCCAATCACGATGTGAAAAGTTGGAGGGCTTTCATCACCTAACAGCGATCTCTTCAGAAACACTCTCCAGTCTGATTCCCTCCGCAATGCAAATTCCTCGGATAAAGCAGGTGGAAGGTTTTGAGGCAACTGCGTGCTCCTTACTCTAAAAGTAGCGCGGATCGCATCAACTAAAGTTCCACCTGTAATATTCGCCTCTTGTGATAGCAACCAAATATCAAAGAAATCTTTCATCCGATCATTGATTTCATCCAGCACAACCATTGCCTGTAACTTTTCAGCGATAGCAGTTTCAATTGGGTAACCGCGTTGCTTAAAACCAGGCATCCCCAGCATGGTCGGATAGTCGAAGACATACTCACCCGGGGTAATCACATTTGCAAAACTGACATCCAGGTGAAGATAAACTTGTGCATCTCCCAAATATCCGATGAAATACACTCGTATGCCCGGATAATTCGCGGCTTCAATAATCTCCTCACCCCGAACCGATTCGGGATCGTACCGCATTCCATCAATTTCATCCTCTTGCAGGCAGATTTCTCTCACCAGTGCCACCAGGTCATTAGCCTCAGTTACTCGGTATACCTGCATATCAATATCACGGGTCGGTCTACGTAACGGGATTCCCCAGCCTGAAAACATCAACCCACCTTTCAGTATAAATTCATCTTTATGATGGCTGCGGGATATGCGATACAGAAAACGTTCGATGGAATATTTATATAAATATTCCTGAAATGGCCTTCCATCCCGTTCAGCCGAATTCTTCAAGCGTTGATGAATGGACGCAGGTATATTCTTCAGCTTATCACTCATAGTGCTGCCTTGATGTAAGGTTGCACGATATTTCCCACCCGATCAACTTGAGCACATCGCAGCAGCTCTCCCAGGTTATACTCAGGCTGATGTAAATAATCTTTTAAAGCTTCTATTGCAATATCCAGCCCGACCTTGTTCTGAAACTTAAAACAGTCTGCTACTGTTTTCTCCCGGGAATAAATCCTTACTGGTATTCCATCTAAAGCATATTCCTTGATTCCAGTGATATATGGCGTTTCAGAGAGATATACAATGTCCAAAGGTGGATATTCTATACGCGGCGCTTTTGTTTTTTGAGGTAATGCTATATAAACACGATAAGGAATTTGGGTGGTCAGGTTGTGGTAATTCAATGCAGATATCAGGCAAATCACGGCATCTGGTATACGAATTGCCACTTGAACGAAATCCGGGTTACTGAGTGGAGTCAAATCTGCCAACCTGTATAATCCGCGCGCTTCCCGCACCAGTAATCCTTCTTCGAACATCTGAATCAAGATAGGTTGATCGATGCCTAACTTTTTAGCCTGACTGGTACGCAAAATACCATTATGCTGCCTGAATATTTTTTCAGCTTTTATATAAGAATTCTTTGTCATAAGAACACTGCATCAATCTATGGTTATATAATTCCCAAATATATTATATTACAATTTTACGGTACTTTTTATATAACTACCGTAATTTTGTAATTTATTTTCGTAAACTTTTTAAATATTGATTTATGCTGGTAAAACCCTGGTTATTGCAGGAGAGTCTTTTTTCCGAAACAAATATGAGAATCCGGGATCACCAATCCCTCACCTACAACCCCTGGAGAAATTCCACCGGGGTCATCACGGGCAGCAAGGCAGGCTGGTAGTCTTTGACATTGCGCGTGATCAGGCAATCCAGCTTGCATTGGACTGCCACCATCATCTGCATGGCATCTATGAAATCCGGATAGTCCAGGTTGAGCGCCTGCTCGAGGTTACCCTGGTCTATGGGTGCAATTTTGATGATCTGCAGCATGTTGGTGATGGTTCCACTTTACGCAGCCCCCTGCCCTTCTGGATCAGGTAGAACAGCGTGTTAATGCTGTAGGCTGCCATATATCCGACTACTTGCCCGGCTTCCACCACCGCCAGTAGGCTTTTTCCAACAAGTGGCGCGGTACGCGCACAGTCAGTTTTGTCTCTTCCATATTGAGCTCCTGCCGTACATCATAGTGCATTTCTGTACGGCTATCAAGAATAGGATGAGAACGGGAATAGGGATGAGGGATCGGTGATCCCGGCTGAACACCTTTTATCTATTTCTCTTTTAGAAGAAGAGGGGAGCGAAGGTATAGTCAACACTGTGTGTGGGGTAAAGTGGATCGCTAGGCAAGCATCTCATCTCGAATCTATAGTAAAACCCCAAATTCATTCCTCCCGCCGTGGTTCTTAATAAATTCGTGGTGTACAATTAAACTGATTTACAACTCGTTCCAAGGGAAACTGGTCGTTTTCTTTCGAGGGGTATGATGATGAACCGGCTGGATTGGAATACAGCTTTCACACGACGATGGCTGGAAATTGCCGCTATCGTCATGTTGGTTGTGTTTGGGTTGGGGTTCTTATTGGCCAATCTATTCTTTGGGGGAAAGCAGGTTGCGGTCGCTGTGGAAAGTCCGCAGGTGATCGCCCAGGCTAGCGCAATGCCAAACCAGGGTTGGGCACCGCTGATGGTGTACTTCAGCGCTTATGGCAGCTATGCCACAGGTGCAACCATCGCGCGTTACGAGTGGGACTTGGACGGTGATGGCCGATACGATTTTGACGCCACAGCCCAGGGAGGTTATACCAACTATCTCTATTCACACCCAGGCGAATACATCATTACCCTACGCGTGACTGATACCCTGGGGCGCTTTGCCACCGATCAGGTCAGCTTCAGTGTACGCCATCCAGCCTCCAGCAGTGTAGACTACTGGACAGTATTTGACGATACCCGGGTACGCCGAATTGATATCCTTCTGTCACAATCGGATTGGGATCAGATGTGGGTCGATCCAGAAGCAAAATATCAGGCTATGGTGGATGCAATTGTGTTCGGCCAACGCCTCGAAGATGTGGGATTCAGGATGCGCGGCCAATTTTCTCTACGCGAGTCGGGTGATAAAAAACCATGGGAAATTGACACTGACGCCTATATTGACGGGCAGGAATACTACAACTTACACCAGCTCATGCTCCTAAACAGTATCGGGGATCCCACCCTATTACGCGAAAAGCTGGCCTATGAAATGATGGGCTTTGCCGGAGTACCTGCCAGCCATGTGACTTATGTTGAACTGTGGATAGACACCACTGATGACGATAGCCCGGCCACCTTTTGGGGAGTTTATCCCATGGTAGAACGCATCGATAATAAGTACCTGAATAACCGATTTGGGCGCGATAGCAAGGGTGGAAACCTTTATAAAGCCAGTCATGCCCAGCGCGGACCGATGGACTTGATCTATTACGGTGAGAGCATCACCGATTATCCTGCCCAAAACGGCCAATATGCTTACGGCAAGATGAATAACGAAGCTATGGCGGATTATAGCGATATTATTTCATTGTGCCGGACGGTGGATGGCACACAATACGCCACTGAAGGAGAGCTGATGCAGGCATTGGAAGGGGCAATTAATGTGGACACCTTCCTGCGCTATATTGCGGTGATCACCATCCTCGATAATTGGGATTCATATCCTTATACCGGCAATAACTATTACTTATTCAACAACCCGGTCAGTGGGCGGTTCGAGTGGATCCCCTGGGACCTGGCCTGGGGTGAAAATCCACAAGCCAGCTTGTTTCCTACTGGCGGTGTGGGCATCATACAGCGTGCCCCATTGGTTGACCAGGTTTTTAGTTCCGAAAGCTACCGCCGCCAATATCTGGCTTATGTCGATCTATTGCTGCGTTACTGGTTCAACGAGGGGAATATAACCGACCAGGTAGAGAAGTATCACCGCCTGATCGCCCCATATGTGATTCAAGAAACGGGAGATAAGGCATTCTACGGTGATCAACCCATGTTTCCACCCGAGGCTTTTACAAACGCGTGGCAAGACCTGATCCGCTTTGCCCACGATCGCAACCTATTTTTGAAGGATGCACTGGTAAATGAGGCACAACCTTGAAGAAAATTGCCATCCCTTGCTCACCATGGCTTTACATTGGATGATTGCTTCAACGTAAATGTATGACAGATTGATCAATAAGGAGGAATATCATGAGACCTAACTATGCTCTATGGATCAGGATTCTATTCATTGGATTGATCGGCGCAGCCTGGGTGGTTACACCCACGCTTGGCCAGGTTGACCAGGGTTTTACGGATACCTTCGACGACTCTCAACTTCCGGGCTGGGAACACTCTCCTGAGGTAATCGTATCCAATGGGGTGTTGCAGATCAGCCCAGGCCAATTTGCCGCCAGGCAGGGTGCGTGGCAAGACTATACCTTATCCTTGAAGCTGCGCTATACAGGTGAAGGCGAATCGAATATCAACTACCGGGCTTCCGACCAGGGGAGTTATATACTTTTAATCGGCCAGGACATCGTCACCCTGGCCAGGGCAACTCCTCAGGGCGTGCCCCAGGAACTGGGTCGGGCTGAGACAGCTGTGGTCAATACCACCGACTGGTTAAGTGTTCAGGTCATTCTCACGGGTGGGGCACATACGGTCTCACTCAATGGTGAAACGCTGATCACCGCCACAGACGCTGATCCCCTCAAATCTGGGGGCGTAGTTTTGCTTTCCATGGGTCAGCGGACCAGCGAATTCGACGATATGTGCTTGCAAACTACTGCCAGTGCGGTGGAGCCAACGCCAGTCGAACCAATAGCTGTTGTGGCTGCTCAAACCACCACCCCAACACCCGCGGCGGGTACCTGGCAAGATCTATTACGCGCACTAACTTCAACCCAGGGCAGCACCTTTCAGGTAGATGAGTTTGTCATCAACTTGCTCCTGGCTGTGCTCACCTCGTTCATTCTGAGCCGGGTGTATATCTATTGGGGCGGCTCGCTATCCAACCGGCGTAAGTTCGCAGCCAACTTCATGCTGGTGACGATTACCACGACTTTCATCATCCTGGTGGTACGCTCATCCGTAGCTCTCTCCCTTGGTTTGGTGGGTGCCTTATCCATAGTCCGCTTCCGTAATGCGATCAAGGATCCCGAAGAATTGGCTTACTTATTCCTGGCGATCGGCTTGGGTATCGGCCTGGGCGATAACCAGCGTACCGTCACGGTGATTACCCTGGCAGTTGTGGTCGTCGTCCTGGGCGTGGCGCACCTCCTGCGTCAAACCCAGGCGGATGTGAACTTGCACCTGGCGGTCTCCAGCCATGGCTCCGAGAAGATCACCCTTCAACAGGTGATGGATGTGGTGGCGCAGTATGCCGTAAAATTACGCCTGCTGCGTTACGACGAGACGCCAGAGGCCATGGAAATGTCTTTCGTGGTCGAGTTCCGCCATATCTCTGGGCTCAACCAAACGCGCGATGCACTGCAACAGTTATCGCCGTCCCTGCAAGTCTCATTTCTCGATAATAAAGGCGTCTGGTGATGGAGACCCAGCTGCAAGCTGCGCAGGAAGTGCAAGGTTACACCACCTTGCGAAGCTACCGCTATGAACGAAAGTTCCTGGTGGATGAGCTGCTTCCTTGCCAGGTGGAAGCGCTGATCAGATCGCACCCATTCATGTTTAATACGACTTATCCGCCACGCTTTGTGAATAATTTATATTTCGATACACCAGATATGGAAAATTATTACGACAATGTCAACGGCGCAAGCCGTCGACGCAAAGTACGCGTACGCTGGTATGGCGTAGCCTTTGGTGAAGTCAGCCAGCCGGTGCTCGAGATCAAAGTCAAGGATGGCTTGGTAGGAACCAAACACTCCTACCCTTTAGCATCCTTCAGAATGGATTCGAGCCTTTGCCGCGGTTATTTCGAGCCCATCGCGCGGAGGTCAAAACTACCCCAAAATGTCTACCGCGACCTGTGCGACCTGGAGGTTGTGCTGTTCAACCGTTACTATCGGCATTATTATGCTTCACGCGATGGACATTTTCGGGCAACGCTTGACACCGATATGGCATTCTACAAGGCAAACGGTACATTTTGGAATACGTTCATCCATCGCCAATTGAGCGCTCGTGAGCTGATTGTGGAGCTTAAGTATGAGGTCGATCAGGAACCGCGCGCCAACCGGGTGGCAAGCTTCTTTCCATTCCGGGCAACCCGAAACTCAAAATATATCCAGGGAATTGAGCGGGTATATTTTTAACCTCTCACCCTGGACGTGCCTGGATTATCGAGTTTCATCGGATACACATCCAACGCTTTTTGTGGTTTGGCACTCCGCATTGTTGATCAATCTGTCGCTAACGTAGCCTGGATTGCCGATCCTGGAGTCGTTTTCATTGTTCGTCATGATTGATTACCTCCAATATATCTTGTAGCCGGGATCGTCGATCCCGACTACAGGGTTTCAACCACCGGCGAAGGGCGAGATTGTTTCTCCCGGTAATGAGCACCGGATTCGCAATAACACCCGGGCATGATGCGATTGCACCCGCTACCCGGGTTGGACCCTTTATATTTAAATAGCCCCATCACCCCATAAACCACGGAGCTGTCGCGATCCAGGTCTTAAACGCGATCCGCCTCGTGATTGGGGGTGAATTAAAGCCCTTTAACGAAAGTGGCTATAAGCATGAGCGCTGCAGCAATCAGGGCAAGCCAGAAATCATACGGGCTAAGTGCAGCAATAATACCTGTCTGGCCGAGCAGTGCAAGCACCGCCAGCGCTAGAGCAATGAACCAGGTGATCTGTTTCGGTGGGGATAGTTTCATCTTGTTCCTCCTTAGGTTGCTTTTTGATTCAGTCTTCGAGAATAAAGGTTACTTTCATCTGGACGCGATACTCGGTGATATGTCCTTTATCATCGATGAGGACTTCCTGATTCTCGATCCATGCAGCTCTGACATTGGTAAGAGTTTTTTGGGCGCGCGCAACTCCCGCCTTGATCGCATCATCGAAACTCTTGGTAGAAGAGGCTTTGATTTCAGTGACCCGTGCGACTGTCATTGGAGAACTCCTTTCTATGGGTTGAGGTGATGCTGGAAATTATTTTTGATGCGCAGGTTTGGATTTCTTTTTATGGTATCTTGAAATTCAGGATATAACATCGCCTGCCTCGCGAAATAATGCCACCACTTCCAGCAATCTTTAAAGTATACATCAATTCACACGCTCGTGATATCTAAAATAAATCGAGAAGTTGTGCCTGGTCGAATTAACCGGCATGCAATGAACTCAGATTTACCTGGAACCGGATGGGGTCAGGAAACCGCCTTGCGGGTTGGGTCCATGATACAGTCTGTGGTTTCAACCACCGGTGATGATGACCTCGCTCACAAATACTCTTCGCGAGGCTTCGAGATTCAAAGAACGAAGCCCTCGAAAGTAGGCATAGCGATCCGGTTAAAAACCAGACGGGACAGGCTGCTATACCCCTACTGTTTAAATTATGAATAAATCCTTCGTGCATGACCCGAGCGCAGCGAGTGGTACCTTTGTGTCTCTGGTGGTTATTTTTTTTTGCAACCTGCTAAGTGCTAATCGCTTCTTTTCCTCACTCGCTTGTCATAATAAACAACGGCTTCCCTCGCTCACAAAGATCGTTCGCGATGCTGCGGGCAAAAATCGCCCTGGATTTCTCGCAATAGCATTAAAAAGCCATTACTCACTGGTCATAATAAAGAGGGGCTTCATCTCGAAGCTCTCGTAATGCGGTCGGAGGCGCTGGCAGTTGTAATAGGTGCCGATATCCACCACCTTCTTCTTCCCCACCACCACGTCCACCGGCAGGTTATCGTAGCGCCCGTTCTTCAGCACCACCAGCCTGCCGTGCACTTTCTTCATCACCAGGTTCAACGCCAGGTTGCCATACGCCATCGGCACAATCGAGTCGATCGCATCCGGGTCACCCGCCCGTACCATGTAACCCAGCTTCTGGTTGATGATATTGATCGGCTTGTGGTTGTTATATTTGCCGGTCAGGTCGGCCAGGCGCACCGAGACCAGGTCACCGATGCCACCCAGCTTGGCGTGCCCATAGGCGTCGGTGGTCTTATCCTGGAAGACCATCTCCTGCCCCTCGAACACCGCCCCCTCTGAGACCAGCACCACCGAGTACTTGCTGGGGTTGCGATTGCGGTCATACACCAGCAGCTCTGCCAGGCGCTCGATCTCGAACTTATACTCCGGGATCACGCAGCGGTTGGCTGCCCCGGCCATGGTGGGCAGCATGGCAGTGAAGCCCGCGTAGCGCCCAAACACCTCCAGCACCATGATGCGCTCGTGCGATCCGGCGATGGTGCGTAAATTGTTGGTCAGCTGGATGGTGCGCGTTACGCACGTGCTGAAGCCGATGCAATAATCGGTTCCGGGCACGTCATTATCCATTGTCTTGGGGATAGCGATGACCTTCAACCCCTCCTGGTAGAGCCGCACGGCATAACTGAGCGTATCATCCCCGCCGATGGGGATCAGGTAATCGATGCCCAGCCAATCCAGGTTTTTCAGCACCTCGGGGGTGAGGTCGTTCGTCTCGGCATTGTACTTATCTTGCAGGTGAACAGGCACGGTGTCCTTCTTCACACTGCTCGGACGAGTGCGCGAGGTGTGCAGGAATGTGCCACCTGTGCGTCCTGCCCGGTTGACCCCCTCCTCGGTCAGTATCTGGAAATTGTCGGAGTTATCCACTTTCTCGTCGCGGATCACGTCGATGATGCCTGCCCAGCCACGCCGCAGGCCAATCACCTTGTAGCCTTCGCGCAGGGCGCGCACCGTCACAGCGCGGATGGCCGGGTTCAGCCCAGGCACATCACCGCCGCCGGTCAAAATTCCTATCACAGCTTGAGTCTTCTTGATGTTCGCCATAAATCACTCTAAAAAAAATACCTTTCAGAATATAAATTTCTACAGATGGCTCCTGGACATAGCCAGGGGGGTATCTGGTCAAATCCAGGTTGGTTCCTGGTAAATTCCAAATTCTTTTTTCATCACGTCGATAATCTCGGAGAGCGTAGCATACGCCCGCACTGCCTCCAGGATGAACGGCATGCTATTCTGTGTGCCTGCGCAGGCGATGCGCAAACGGTCCAGCGCCTGCCCCACCCTGCCTGCATCGCGCTCCTTCCGCACCTGCTTCAGCCGCTCCGCCTGGCGGGCATACCCCTTGGGATCCATCTCTAACAGGGGTATGGTGAGGGGCTTGTCTTCGGCATAGGCGTTCACGCCCACGATCTTGCGCACCCCATGGTCGATCTCGCGCTGATAACGGTAAGCAGCATCTGATATCTCACCCTGGAAGAAGCCTTTCTCGATGGCCGGTAGCACCCCACCCAGGTCTTCAATACGTCGAAAATAATCGTACGCTTCGGTTTCGATGCGCTGGGTTGCTGCTTCCAGGAAGTAAGAACCCGCCAGCGGGTCGACTGTGTTGGCTACGCCCGATTCTTCGGCGATGATCTGCTGGGTGCGCAGTGCGATGGTGGCTGCATGCTGTGAAGGCAGCGCCAGGGCTTCGTCCATGCTGTTAGTGTGCAGCGATTGCGTCCCTCCCAACACGGCTGCCAGGGCTTGAATGGCCACGCGGATGATGTTGATTTCGGGCTGCTGGGCGGTCAGCGAGACGCCTGCCGTCTGGGTGTGGAAGCGCATCAGCCACGAGCGTTCCTGTTTGGCGTTGAAGGTATGGCGCATCTCGTGTGCCCAGATGCGTCTTGCAGCCCTGTACTTGGCGATCTCCTCCAAGAAGTCATTGTGGGCATTGAAGAAGAACGACAGGCGCGGGGCAAAGCTGTCAACATCCAAGCCGCGTTTGAGCGTCCAGCGTACGTACTCCATCCCATCCGCCAGGGTGAATGCCAGCTCCTGGGCGGCAGTCGAACCCGCCTCGCGGATGTGGTAGCCGGAGATGCTGATAGTGTTCCATTGTGGCACAGTGGTTGTGCCAAACTCGATCGTATCCACCACCAGGCGCATGGACGGCTCAGGCGGGAAGATGTATTCTTTTTGGGCGATGTATTCTTTGAGAATGTCGTTCTGGGTGGTGCCACGAAGCTGGTCGGGTCTCACGCCTTGTTTCTCAGCCGCGGCGATATACATTGCCCAGATGATGGCTGCTGGTGAGTTGATCGTCATGCTGGTGGAGACCTGGTCAAGCGGGATGCCTTCCAGCAGCAGCTCCATGTCGCGCAACGACGAGACTGCCACGCCGCATTTGCCAAACTCACCCTCGGCTTCGGGAGCATCGCTATCGTAGCCCATCAGGGTAGGCAGGTCGAAGGCAATAGAGAGCCCGGTCTGCCCCTGATCCAGCAGGTAGCGGAAGCGCTGGTTGGTCTCTTCAGCGGTGCCGAAGCCGGCGAACATACGCATGGTCCATAGCTTCCCACGGTGCAGGGTGGGGTGTACCCCGCGCGTATAGGGGTACTCACCCGGGAAGCCCAGGTCGGTCAGGTAGTCGAAATCTGCCAGGCTCAGCGGGGTGTACAGCCTTTCCACCGGCTCAGAGGAAGTGGTGATAAATGACGCCTGGCGTTCAGGTAGTTCTGCCAGGCTTTTATTTAAGCAAGCCTGCTCCCACTCCTGCAAAGCCTGGCGTAATTGCTCAAGTTTCTTTTGGTCTTCCATGGTGGCATAACTCCTTTGGCAATCAGAAGCTCACCAACGATTCAGGTAAAATGGCGACGCAAATTATAGCACTTCCTGACTTTGAAGGGGTAATGATTTCCAGCGATGAGTGAATTGCAGGACATGATAAACTATCTCTCTCGATAATCCGCCAGCGTTGGCATGAAAACGCGGTATGCTATAAGGCAAGCGAATGAACTACATCATCGATGGACACAACCTGATTTCACAACTTCCCGGCATTGACTTGAACATGCCCGATGACGAGCAGCGTCTGATCGAGCTGCTCATCCTGTTCTGCCAATCCGGTAAGCACAAGCTGGAGGTTTATTTTGACCGGGCACCGGTAGGTCAGGCGGGGATATCCACCCATGGGCGGGTGCGAGCACATTTTGTCTCCGAGCGCTCATCGGCAGATGATGCCATCCGTAAACGCTTGCGAATCTTAGGTAAGTCAGCCCGCACCTGGGTGTTGGTCTCCTCCGACCGGGAGGTGCAAGCATCCGCACGTGAGGTCCATGCGCAGGTGCTCAGCTCGGGTGATTTCTCCCTCTTGCTGCAATCCCGCCTGCCGGGAGCCCGTCAGTATCAGCCAGAAAGCGTCAACCCCACCCCTGACATGCCACTCAGCGAAGCCGAGGTGCGCGAGTGGGAGGCGATTTTCAAGAACCAGCGTAAGCCAGACCCCCCTAAATAAGCGTAAAACAACCCTAATCAAGCTTTAATAATAAGTGGATAAATTGGGTGTATATTATGAAGGTTGACACCTGCCAAAACTTTTATCGGTATTGCAGGTGTCCACCACTGGACTAGTCATTCTCCCGTACCCCGGGTCGATGATACCAGTGGCCCTCCTTAGATTGCCGGACGTGTCCCCCCCCACGTCCGGCATCCTTTTAAATCACGGGAGAGCCCCGGCAGCGAAGGCAGTTGCCAGGACCCTCCCGTCGTGTGTATAAAGGGGGTTACTTCCTGTTCAGGTTGTGGTCAGCCGCACTCATGGACATAGGGTGGTAAGTCGGTTCAGAGCCTGGGTGTGAGGCTTGCACTGGTTTCGGCGCAGGGTGCGGGGTTGCCCTGTAGGGAGCCGATTGGGTGGAAATTGCGCCAGAGGTTGCCAGAGGTTGAGCCTGTGGTTGCCGTACCATCGGGTGTACTTGTTGCTTCGGAACCGACTGGCTGAAGAGCCGGCTTCCCGTCACCGAGAAGGACCCGATGATGAGCACCCGAATCGCCCACACCATGATAGCCACAAACACTGGCACCACTTTGAGCATCGTCTCACGTGAGAGCACCATCCCGCCCAATGATTCGTGGCTGAGCACAGCAATAGCCACGCCCCACCAGGTGAGGATGGCATTCATGGAGGCAGCCAGCAGCCATGCTCCAAATAGATACCACACCTCCTTCGGCTCACTCCCACCACGCTCGGGGGTGAACAGACGGGCGAGCCCGGCAAAGTCGATCCCGCAGAAGGCAATTGCCAGGATCGTTGCCCAACGGAGACCCATAAAGCGCAGGTCACCAAGTAAATCAGTGAGGGCAAAATCGGTGGTGGTGTAATTGAAGATCTCAAATGCCACCAGGGCACCCAGGATCAACAATCCGAATACTAAACCGCGTGAGAGGCTGTGTGTTTGAAAAACACGGCTAACTTTTGTTACAGTCATTCCATTCCGGTTCATAATAATCTCCTTTGGTGTGTTAGACCTTTGTACTGTTTTCTTACGGCAGATAGAACAATTAGATATAATATAGAACAATTGTTCTATTTTGTCAAGAGGCAATTTCAGTTTTTTATCAAAGCAGCCTCTTGATTAGTAATTACTCACCAGTCCGAGTTTTTTATTTCCCCTGTGAGCGTTTGGACGCAGCAAAGGGGGGATGGGTGAGTAATTACATATATTCGCAACTACTCACCAGTCCACTCTTTTTATTTCACCTGTGAGCATTTGGATGCAGTAAAGGGGGGATGGGTGAGTAATTACCTTGATTAACTAGAACATATGTGCTATAATAGGGATATTGACACCCATGAAACGGAGGGCATATGAGAAATGGTCCATCGCTGGTTATTCGAGGTACCTTCTTTGGAAGCTTGTTATTGGCTCTGCTGGGCTGGTTCCTTGCGGAACAGATCAATTTCTCACTTACTGATGAAATAGCCTACGCAGCAGACCCTTCACTGGCAGCCCAAGATACAACCCCAACGGATGGTTGCCAGGTGAGCACAAGCTATCCGCACGGGATCCTGCAATGGTGTGAAATTATCACACAGCAGGCTTCGCGGGTTGAGCTACCTCCCAACTTGATTGCGGCTGTCATGTTGCAGGAGAGTGGTGGAGATGAAACCGCCTATTCAGTCAGTGGAGCAGTGGGCTTGTTGCAGGTAATGCCACGCGACGGCATAGCAGCATCATTCGAATGCATCAACGGTCCATGCTTCGCCAGCCGTCCAACCATAGAAGAGCTACTGGAGCCAGCGTTCAATGTTGAATATGGCAGTCAAATGCTGGCAGGTTTAACCGCCAGGCTTGGCAGCAGGCGCGAAGCCTTGAAAGCCTACGGACCGATGGATGTAGGTTTTTCCTATGCAGATACGATCCTGGCGATTTACGAGAACTACCGTTAAGTCAACTACTCATTCAGGCAGGAGAATTAATGGGTGCTTTACCACCCAGGGGATAGAAAAAACTATCAACCCAACAAAGCTGCCAGGCATGGGATGAGAAAAGTGTAACCCTACATTTTTAATAGTAATTTCAATTCAGGCAAGATGAATGGCAATACCACTAATCCACCCACCCCGAGGGCAAGAAATCCGAGGATTAAATTCGGGATTGGAAGCGATAGTTGTAATAAGCCAAACGCCACCAATCCTCCCAACAAGGCAACCGGGATTACACGGATAAGCGTGGAGCGTACAGCCGTTACGCCTGTAAATCGACGGTTGAGTAAATACCATAACAATAATGCTTCTCCCGTGAATGCCAATCCGTTAGCCAGGGCAATCCCTGCAGCTCCAACGCTAAAGCCGAATGCGACCGCCAGGATGACAAAGGTCAAGGAAGCAAGAAAGGATGCTCCCAAGGGGATCAAAGCATTTTGTTGGGCATAGAAGGCCCGTGAAGCGACTTCTATCAACGCATGCCCCATTAACCCGACCAGAAAACCACGCGTCACCCACACGACAAGCTCTGTGCCTGCCGCATCAAAGCCAAGGATACCCACCAGAGGGCGTATGCCCACCATTACCAGGACTGCCGCCGGTATGGTGAGTGCCAGGATAATGCGTAGCGCCCGGTTCAGGGATTGACGGAAGGCATCCATCTGCTCACGGGCGATCTGTTCTGAAATGGTAGGCAGGAGCACCACCCCGATGGCGGTACCCACAAGGGTTTCGGGTACCTGCATGAACAGCCACCCATATACGATTGCAGATACTGCACCAGGCACCAGCCAGGAAGCGATGCTATCCGAGGCGATGAAGACCAATTGGATAAAAAGGACAGTCAGGACACGCGGCCCCATCAAAGCTAAGACTTTCCGTACCCCAGGATGATGTAGGTTAATCGCGGGAGTCCAATGGAATTTATACCTTACCAACCCGGGTATCTGGATCAACAGAAACAACGCAGCCCCGATGATACCGCCATAAACCAGACCATACACCCCCATCCCGAAAGCAGGCAGGGAGATCGGACCAATCTGGTAGCCGGTTTCCGGTGCCAGGATGATCACTCCAAAGAGCATCCCCAGGTCGTACATGCTGGGAGCCATGGCGGGTAGCAGGAAGTGCTGATTAGCCTGCAAGCCGGCAATCACCAATCCACCGAGTGAGAAGATCATGGTGGCAATCAGGTCCAGGCGCATGATATTGGCCACCAACTGCTGCTGTTCTGGCGAGAACCCGGGTGTGACCACTCTATGGACAAGCGGACCAGCCAGTATTGCCAGTATCATGGCAATACCCCCAGTGACCAGGAACATCAGGTTGGCAATGCGCGAGAATAGGTCCCAGGCAGCCTGGCGATCTTGCTTTTGCAGGGTTTCACTTAACACTGGGATGAAAGCAATACCCAGTGCCCCACCGGATATGAGGGCAAACAGCAAATCAGGGAGGTTGTTGGCGGCATTGAATGCATCCAAAGCGGGGGAGAGCCCGAACTGCCGTGCAGTGAGGATCTGGCGTACAAAACCCAGCACCTTTTCCAACCCGAAGAATACCGCCACAATCAGGGTTGACTTTGCAAAGCGCGACATTTGCCAAGTATAGCATGAGTCAGGAAGGAAAAAGGGTCAAGAGATTTTTAATTCATTGACATTGCAAACTATTTGGTGTATTATTTCAGTATGGGTGAAAACAATTGGAGATCTAAATGGTCCAGGGATCAAATTAAAGCGATATTATTGGAACAACACCATACTTTCTGTCAATACGACCTTGGTATCGAAAGAGAACAACGCAAAGAAGTAGAGCATTTCGCTCAGCTCCCTCATGCGGTGATCATATCAGGATTGCGACGGGTTGGAAAATCAACACTATTAGCCCAAATCGCCCATCGTTTAGGAGATCCTCAATTCTATTACATAAACTTCGAGGATGATCGTTTCATCGGTTTCCAGGCTGAGGATGCGAATTATCTTTATCAAATATTGCTTGAATTGTTCGGAGAGCGCAAAATATTCGTGATTGACGAAGTGCAAAATATCGAGGGATGGGAGCATTTTGTACGGCGGTTCATGGATATGGGAATTAAATTCTATATAACTGGCTCAAACGCCTCGCTTCTCAGTCGTGAGTTAGGTACAAGGCTGACCGGACGATATTTGCCAATTGAATTATTCCCCTTTTCTTTCCGGGAATTCCTGCGTTTCAGAGATTACATCATGCCTGACCTGGATCGCATGACAACCCTGAATCATGCAAACTTGCAGAAAAATTTTTACGAATACGTTCAGCTTGGCGGGATTCCTGACCACTTGAAATATCCTGAGCTACCAATCCTCCGCACACTATATGATGATGTGCTATACCGGGATATTGCCACGCGCTATCATATTGAAGAAGTCAGAGCTTTGAAGGAATTAGCTTTTTACATCACAAGCAATCCTTCCAGCCAGGTTTCATATAATAAACTTAAAGAACAGCACCATTTAGGAAGCGTAAATACGATTAAGAATTATATTGAGTATTTAGAAAACAGTTGGTTGATTTTCACGGTGAATGTGTACGATTACTCAATTAAACGCCAGCAGATTGCAGCCAAGAAGGTGTATTGCATAGATACTGGTTTATCTAATTCAGTGGGTTTCGCCTTTTCACCCAATACAGGCAGGCTATTAGAAAACCTGGTGTTTCTGACTTTAAGACATAAAACAAAGCAGGTCTTTTATTACACCAGTCCGTCGGGATATGAAGTAGATTTTTATCTACCCGAATCGCAACAATTGATCCAGGTGGTTCAAAGTATGGAGGATACAGCAACACGCACTCGGGAGATAAGGGCGTTAATTGAGGCGATGCGCACTTTAAGAATTTCAACCGGGTTGATATTATCCACTTCAAATTCTGAGATCATCAAGGAGAATAGCTTTACGATAAAGGTACAATCCCTTCCAGAGTATCTATTGGAAGCTTAAAATTAAGAAAGCCGATTTGATAAAGATTCGCTCAAGACAAAGGTTTACGAAATCATAAGCTTCACGAAAATTATTGGTATATTTTCGAAGGGATTCTCGTATCCTACCGTTGTAACTCCATCCTGTATATGGTAGAATTCCGTGCGCTTGAGGGGGTTTTTATTAGTATGGAGGGATGGCCGAGTGGCTTAAGGCGCCTGTCTTGAAAACAGGTATGGAGAAATCCATCGTGGGTTCGAATCCCTCTCCCTCCGCCAGAATTTCAGCAGTTAGCAAAAAGCTATCAGCAATCCATTATTCGCTAAAATACTTCGGTTTGGCAGATTTTTCCATGATCGGTTAATTTGTCTGGATGTATAATCTTTATCCGCATGCATATTTCAATTCTAAGCACAAAACTTTACTTTCCACTCGCTCGTACCAACCTTGTCCCCCGCCCACGTTTGATCGAGCAACTCAATGCTGGATTAAAAAAACCACTGACGCTGATTTCCGCTCCTGCAGGATATGGAAAGACTACCTTGTTGTGCGATTGGCACGCCCGGCTCGGAAGTGAAACCCTCTTTGCCTGGTTATCACTTGATCCGGATGACAATAACCTGGCCCGCTTCCTATCCTACGTTTCAGCTGCCTTGGATACCCTGGATCCCAACCTTGCTCAAGGCCTGGTCTCCGAGCTTCATCTTCCCGATCTTCTTCCAGTGGAAGAATTAATCACCCTGCTCATTAACGAGGTCAATGCATTTCCCCACGATTTTACCCTCATCCTGGACGATTATCACGTTATCACTGATCCGGCCATCCACGTAGCTGTAGTTTATTTATTGGATCATATGCCACCCAACATGCATCTGACGTTGTTGACCCGCTCCGATCCACCCTTTCCCCTTGCCCGGCTACGTGCGATTAATTGTCTGGAAGAGTTGCGCGCCGATGATCTACGCTTCAGCACACAAGAAACCATCGAATTCCTTAACGTTGTGATGGGCTTGAACCTTTCAATGGATAACGTCACCGCATTGAATCAGCGGACAGAGGGTTGGATCGTTGGCTTACAAATGGCAGCCCTCTCTATACAGGGGAAAGTTGATACTACGGAATTTATCAATGCTTTTACGGGCAGCCATCGATACATCCTCGATTACTTCGCCGAGGAAGTTATCAGTCGGCTACCCGGATCTATTCAGACATTTCTCCTGCAAACGTCCATCCTGGACCGGCTCAACGGATCACTCTGCGATGCAATCCTCGGTGAATCGAAGGGCAGCGCACAGCTGTTGCTGGAGCTGGAACGAAAAAACCTCTTTCTTATCTCATTGGATGATGAAAGGCAGTGGTACCGCTATCACCATCTATTTTCCGATCTGCTGTCCCAGCGTCTCAGGCAAACCCAACCTGAAATGGTGAAAGAGCTTTATGAACGCGCGGCTATCTGGCATGAACAGAATGGTTACCTGGAAAATGCGGTTGGATTTGCGCTGAAGGCGGAAGATTATCAGCTTGCAACCCGCCTCATCGATAAGATCAAGAATGATTTATGGGGGCGTAGCGAGGTTCGTTCGCTGCTTAGTTGGTACAATACCCTTCCAATCGAGCTCGTCCAATCACAACCGGAATTATGCCTTAATTACGCAACATGCCTGACCATGATGGGTTGCTTCGATGCTGCTGAAAAATGGTTACAATTTGCAGAGACTGGCTTTAGTCCAATGGTCGCTTATGACCAGAATGCAGCCTTGAGAAGCCTGATGATCCCGATATACCGTTCCGTCAATGCCCGGTTTCACGGGGATTTTGCTACCGCAGCAGACCTGTGCCAAAGCGTGCTCGACCGTATTCCACTTACTACGGAGCTTAGATCCCGGTACAGGGGAGTTGCCCTGCTTTTCTTAGGCCATGCTTATTATTATGCTGGATCCACAGATCGGGCTGAAGCGGTTTTAATCGATGCGGTCCAAACCAACCTGGAGTCGGGGCATACGGGGGCTTACTTAAACGCCTGCCATCATCTTGCCCAACTCAGGGTGCTTCAAGGGTGTCTTCATCAAGCCAGGTCAATCTATGAACAGGCAGCTTTGCTGTCAAGGGAACATGCAGAGCTCATTTATACAGGTACAGAATATGCCTGCCTGGGTGACTTGAAAAGAGAATGGAACCAATTGAAAGAGGCAGCCATTGATATCCAAAAGGGGATTGACCTGGCAGAAGCAGGTGATCATATCTTTTTCCTGACCGATGTTTACCTGACTGGAGTTCGCCTGGCATTGGCACAGAAAGATTGGGCGGCTGCCCGGAGTTACATGAAGGAGGCTGAACGGGTGGCTTACCGTTGCCCCACCTCCACAGAGAATGAAAGACTACAGGCCTGGGAAGCCAGGCTGCATCTCGCCCAGGGAAACCTGGCTGAAGCCTCGCTGTGGGCTGAATCCATGCGGGCTGGAATACAAGAGGCGGAAATTGTAAGCGCCTTTGACCTTCAGCATGAATTTGAGTCGCTTACCCTGGCCCGCATCTGGCTGGCGTTGGGAAAAACAGACCAGGCGCGGGCTCTAATCGAACGCATACGCAATGGGGCAGACCAGGCTGGTAGACATGGGCGTGCTTTAGAAGCACGTATGCTCCTGGCATTGGTAGAACAGGCAGCAGGTAAAGAAACTCAAGCAGTCGAAATGCTTTCCCAGGTATTGTCTCAGGCTAAACCTGAAGGCTATGTGCGCTTGTTTCTTGATGAAGGCGCAGCGATGATAAAACTACTTTATAAAGTGAGAACACAAGCGACTGCAGAAATAAATGAATACACCGAAATGTTGATGGCTGCTTATTTCCGTGAAGAAGCTGAACGGTCAGCCCTGCTTATAAAGACTCGCCCAGGTGATGCGCTGCTCAAGCCACTCAGTGAGCGTGAACTGGAAGTGTTGAGCCTGGTGGCAGCGGGTAAATCCAACCATGAGATTGCTGCTAAGCTGGTTATCTCCATTGGGACAGTTAAAAGGCATACCGTAAATATCTTCACCAAACTGGATGTAAGGAATCGCACTGAAGCGGTGGCGAAGGCACGCCAGTTGGGTTTACTGTAACTATTTACGATTAAAACAAGCGTAAGGCCTGGAGATCTCCAGGCCTTTTTTATTTTACGCACATCACAATACACCCATAATGTATCTTTGGTTGGATGACATCAACCCGGGTTTATCGCTACACTGTAAACGAAATGAGCAATTAATGGGATGTTGGTAGAGGTACGAGCTATTCATCAACTTTTTCAACAGCACGGACGGTAGAAAATGGAGGAGCTAAATATGACAATGAAGGCGAGAGAAAAAATGAATGGAACTCAACACTCGATCTATAGTATCCGCCTGGAAGGTCACCTCGACCAGTCCTGGTCGGAGTGGCTCGGTGGTATGACCATCACATCAAAGGAGAATGGTGAAACGCTAATTACCGGCGTGGTGGTCGACCAGGCAGCGCTTCACGGCTTACTGGCAAGGATCCGTGATCTCAATCTGAGGTTGATCTCTATCATCCGTGAAGGGGAAATGGGGGAGAACGAATGAATTCAATCAATATCTACTTTCAAATATACAAGAGGCAATTATTTTAGGAGGCTTAATATGAAACCAAAACTTTCACTACAAAATCCAACGATGGATGAGAACCTTGATTGCAAAATGGAATCTCCCACTCCTCTGGTAATAGATACGCATAACTTGAGCAAGACGTATAAAGGGGTGGAAGCCCTGAAAGATCTCAACCTGAAGGTGCATCAGCATTCCATTTTTGGCTTCCTCGGACCTAACGGCGCCGGCAAGACCACCACCATCAAGCTACTTTTGGGGCTGGCTCGCCCGACGGGAGGCTCTGCAATCGTCTTTGGGCATGATATCCAGAAAGATAGCGTAAACATCCGCAGGAAGGTTGGCTATCTTGCTCAAGACCCGCGCTATTACGAGTCGATGACTGCCCGCGAGACACTACGCTTTACCGCACGCTTCTTCTTTACCGGTCCAAAGGCAGGCATCGAGGAGCGTATTCAAGAAACCCTGCAGCTGGTCGGGTTGGAGGATAAAGCTGACCGTTCAATCAAAGGTTTTTCCGGCGGTGAGATGCAGCGTCTCGGGATCGGCCAGGCGCAGATCAACTACCCCGACCTGCTGATCCTGGACGAGCCGGCTGCCAGCCTCGATCCGCAGGGGCGTAGAGACGTACTGGAGGTGATGGAGCGCTTACGCAAATATAGCACCATATTCTACTCCACTCACATCCTGGAGGATGTCCAGCGCGTCAGCGACACGGTTGCTATCATGAACCATGGCGAGCTGGCCGCCCAGGCGCCTATCGAAGAGCTTCTCAGGGGCTCGGGTGAAACAACCTATCAGGTACGGGTGAAAGGCTGCAGTGCACAGGTTCGGGATGTAGTACGTGCCCAGCCGTGGGTCTCCAGCCTGACGGAAGCAGCTGTCAACGGTTATATCTCCTGGAGCATCTGTGTGACCGACGAAGCTGCCGCGGAAAATAATTTGGTTCGATTGGTGCTCTCAGAGCCCGGCACAACCGTGCTCGAGTTCGAGCGCCAGAAATACAACCTGGAAGATATCTTCCTCAAAATCGTAGAAGGAGGTAACAATGGCAAGTAATGTGGCTCTTTATCCGACCAAGAACCATCGCTGGTTCTCCGGCTTCGGAAATATATTTTCGAAGGAAAACCACCAATGGTGGGGCACCCGGAAGTGGCTCATCCAGGTCGCCATCTGGCTGGTTCTGATCAACGGCATGGTCCTGTTTATATCTGTGATAATGCCCAATTTATCCAAGACCGAGCAGGCTCTACAGACAATGAGTGCAAGCGAAGCTGCTGAAATAAAAGCAACTTTCGTTTCCCAAGGCTTGACGTATTTCTTCATTATGAGCGGTATGGTTGCCGGAGCCGGGGTAGCGATCTTCGCCCAGGATGCACTGATCGGCGAAAAACGGACCGGCACGGCTGCATGGTTGCTGTCTAAGCCTGTCTCACGGACCGCCTTTTTGCTGGCGAAGCTGGCAGCCGATGCGATCGGAATCCTGGTAACGATCGTCATCGTCCAGGGAGTGATTGGATATTTTATCTTAAGATTTGGAACAGGAGCCAGCCTTCATGTACCTGATTACGTAGCGGCAATGGGACTGGTTGTGATGTTCCTGTTCTTCTTCCTCAGCCTGACATACATGTTGGGAACTCTGTCAAACTCTCGCGGTCTGGTGGTCGGCATTCCGTTGTTATTGCTTTTCCTGGCCAATTTTGGAAATTTAGTGCCGGTGTTAGCGAAAATCATGCCATGGAACCTGATCACGGACATGCGGTATTCCCCTTCAATGGCGATCATGTTGGCCAAGGGCGAACCGCTTACATTCATTACACCCATCATCGGTACCGCGGTCATGAGCGTGCTGTTCATCGTTGTTGCGGCATGGCGCATCAATAGAGAAGAATTTTAAAATCATCAGCCCATCCCCGGCTGCAAGACCGGGGATGGGCAAGATGGATGTCTGCCATATCCGTGATCATCAAGAAACATACATCATTGTCGCCCTCGTTCGCTTTTAGCATGAGGAGTTATAGGAGGAAAAAATGACTACAGTAATCGCAATCAACCAACTCACCCGTCATTTCAAGGAAATGGTTGCAGTGGACAACCTTTCGCTCGAAGTGCAGGCAGGAGAGATCTTCGGCTTCCTGGGTCACAACGGCGCTGGCAAGACCACCACGGTGCGCCTGCTCAACGGTGTAATTGATCCAACATCAGGAAGCATGCACGTGCTCGGCCTCGACCCGCAGGTGGATGGTCCAGCAATTCGCGCCCGAACCGGGGTGCTTACCGAGACCCCCTCGATGGATGAGCGCCTGACAGCCTGGGACAACCTCAGTATCTACGCTGATTTGTATGGTGTGCCCAAGACGATGGTCAAGTCGCGCGTCCAGGAATTGATGACCGAATTCGATTTAGCGGATCGCGCCAGGGAAAAAGTAGGCGGCTTTAGCAAAGGGATGAAGCAGCGCCTGGCACTGGCGCGTGCCTTGCTGCACAAGCCTGAGCTGCTCTTCCTCGACGAAGCCACCTCCGGGTTGGATCCGGTATCTGCCCACCATGTGAATGAGTTGATCGAACGCATGGCCCGCCGGGAAGGTTGCACGGTCTTCATGTGCACCCATAACCTGGTGGAAGCTCAAAAGTTATGCGACCGGGTAGCCATCCTGGAGCATGGGCGGCTGGTGGCATTGGGCACGCCCGCCGAGCTGACCCGTCAATACGTCCACCACCTGGACGTTGAAATTGAAGTGGCGGAAGAACAAACCGAGATTGCCCTGAAAATGTTGCGCAGCATGCCACAGCTTGTGCTGGGTGAGCCAAATCAGCCCAACGGCGCCCTGGTTGTAACAGTTAATCAACGCGAATCAATCCCAGATGTGCTGGCTTTCATGGTACAGAACCATGTCAGGGTATACCGCATGGCTCCCCAGGAAGCCAATCTGGAACAGGTGTACTTTACACTTCACGAAGAAAAGGAAGGTGTGCAATGAACGCTCGCGCTATGTTAGCTATTGTTCGAAAAGACCTGAAGGTGGTCATCCAAAATAAAAATGTAGTAATGCCAATTATCATCATCGTCGTGGTCTTCTTTATCGTTATCCCCTGGTTGGTTGGCCTGGCTCCCACGATCATCCATGGGCTGGGAGGTCAGATGACTTCCCTGGAGGGAATTCTGGCGAAAATGCCTGCGGGCATGCTACAGGAATTATCAGGTTATGCAGTCAGCCAGAAGGTAATCGTATTCATTCTGGAGTATATGCTGCTGCCCTTCTTCTTAATCATCCCCTTGATGGCAGCCTCCTTGGTCGCTGCAGATAGTTTTGCCGGCGAAAAAGAGCGCAAGACGCTTGAAGCGCTGCTGTATACCCCCACCACCGACCGGGAATTATTTGTTGCCAAGCTGCTCTCGGGCTGGCTGGCATCCATTGCGATTGCCTTGGGTGGATTCTTGATCTATTCCATCAATGTGAACGCAGCTGCCTGGTCGCAAATGCAGCGCATCTTCTTCCCCAACGCTTTGTGGTTAGTGCTGGTTATCTGGGTGGTACCGGCCCTATCTGGGTTGGGGGTAAGTCTGATGGTGGTGGCTTCGGCCCGCGCGCAAGGGTTCCAGGATGCCAATCAGATGGCCGGTTTAGTGGTATTGCCCATCGTGGCACTGTTTTATGCTCAGCTGGCAGGAGCAATATTCCTCAATATAAGCATATTGCTTTTGATGGGGTTAGTGATCTGGTTTTTGGCTGGATTGTTGATCTGGTTGGGCAGCCGTAGTTTCCGCCGTAACCGGTTGTTAGCTGCTTGATCTTCCAAGAGAGTGCTATTTACGTAACAAAATCAGGAGGATTGAGATGAATGCTACTATTATGGATTGCCCCAGGCGATAGCATTTACGATGATGATATTTTTTCCCTTGAGTACCTTAGGATAAACTATCGTGCAATGGATGCAAGACGAATAACAAAAAAGGGGCTATCCCTTACTTTTGGGACAGCCCCATAGAAATCAGGATAGTTATCTATTGCAATAACGAGTGATCGCTGATTTACAAAAGTATAAAGTGGCCTGCTTAGGGCTTTTTCAGCTCATCAACCTTCTTGGATAGCGCATTGATTTTCTGGCCGAGCACATCGACGTCGGCTTTGGTGGGGATATTCATCCGACTCAAAACTCCCTCGATATTCTTGTTAATTTCACCGCTCACATCGGCAGTTTTCGTCTTGCGCTTATCCATCATCTCGCCCATAAGCTTTTTCCCGTCTTTTTCGGCAAGCTCGCCACGCTCGACCAGCTTATTTACCAACGCCTCGAGCTCTTCCTGTGCAATCACTGCAGCGCCAATGGACGCCAGGAATAAGCGCCGTAACATCTCCATCATTTGATGCTGGCTTTTTTCTTTCGGTTCTTCTGCAACTTCTTCTTTCGGTTTGGTTGGCATATTATTTCTCCGGTTTATTAATTAATATGGATTGAATTGATATTTAATATGTTTATGACGCACTGCGTCGTAAAAAGTATAGCACTGTGGTTATCAGCTGTCAAGGGTTTCTGCTGCAACGGCAGCCAGCAAAGATTGATATTCTTCCATAAACAGCTCGAGGAATTTATCCGGGTCGGGAATCAGTCCCGCATCAACG
>Ga0154666_1188_pt1 | contig 33922 bp, 29 predicted proteins | sample Rifle2008BG13ft_FD_116095 | JGI IMG/M metagenome (GOLD analysis project Ga0154666, IMG submission 116095) | Chloroflexi bacterium RBG_13_50_21 | reverse complement strand
CCGCATCCGACTGAGCTCGTATACAATGTCGAAACTGCCCTTCGAGCGGTTGAGCTGATGGGCGGACGCAAAGAGTTCGGCTTCAACTTTGACCCTGCCAACCTGATCTATCTTGGCATTGATGTAGAGAATTTCATCGATGCACTTGCTGGTAAAATTTACCATGTTCATGCAAAAGATGGTGAAGTGGTGGTCCATAACGTACGCCGGTCTGGTGTAATCCCACAGGGTGACTGGCAGCGCCTGGGGCGAGGTTTCCGCTTCAGGATCCCAGGTTGGGGTTCCGTACCATGGAAGAAAGTAATCACCGAGCTCTCGTTGATCGGGTACGACTATGTCATGTCTTACGAGCATGAAGATGTGACCATGAGCCGCAACGACGGCATCACCAAGACGATTGCTTATTTGAAACCACTTTTGATCGAGAAGCCTTATGAAGGTCGCAACGATGTGTTGTTCCAATAATCCCTTATCACTGTTCAAGGAGTAGATTTTATGGCCAATATGATGAAAGCTGCTGTTTTTGAAAAGATTGGTGTGATTAAAGTTAAAGAAGTCCCAGTTCCGGAGATTGGCGAGAACGATGTGTTGATCAAGGTTAAAAACACTGGCATATGCGGTACCGACTGGAGCATTTATAACGGCTGGTACTCCGCCGATAAATTACCCATGATCGCCGGTCACGAATTCTCAGGCATAGTTGCCAAAGTTGGTAAAAACGTCAAGGGTGTGAGTGAGGGTGATCGGGTCACCTGTGATATTAACATGAGTTGTGGGAAATGCTTCTACTGCATCAAGGGAGAAAAACTGCTTTGTGACAGCTTCACCCAGCTAGGCATCCACACCGATGGCACTTTTGCCGAATATGTTAAAGCACCTGCCGCACTACTGCATAAATTACCCGATAATATGAGTTTTGAGGAAGGTGCATTCATCGAGCCTGTCTCTTGCGTCATCCATGCCGCCAAAGCCATGGATGCCTGCCTGGGCAGCAGCGTTGCTATCATCGGTTGCGGTCTGGGTGTGTTGCATGCACGCATGGCAGTTCTCCGTGCTTGTGCGCCGGTGATCATTTTTGGAGATAACCGCAAGAGATTACGAATCGCCAAGGACATGGGTGCAGATTATGCCATCCATATCGATGATGTTGCCGACCCGGTGGCCGAGGTGATGAAACTCACCCATGGACGTGGAGCTGATTATGCCATCGAAGCCGTTGGGACCGTCAAAACCTACGAGCAAGCGTTCGCCATGCTCCGGCGTGGTGGGAGACTCTCCTCCTTTGGCATCACTGGCGAGCAGGATGTAATGAACATCCGTCCATTCGAGTTCGTGCTGGGTGAAAAGAAGATTACTGGCTCATGCGCAGGTGTGGGCAGCGACTGGCCGGATGCGATCACACTTATCTCTAACGGACGGATCAATCCCAAACCGTTGTTCTCCATGAAAGTGCCCCTGGAAGATCTGGAATGGGCGCTGCATGAGCTGCGCAAAGATCCCAGCCTGTTCAAGATCTTCGTCTCTCCTGAGGTTTCTAAGCGAGAAGTCCTTTAATAACATCCGTTATGCAGCCTGTATTGCGATTGGCTGCATTTCAGCATATTTTGATTTTTTTGGAGCCAGGCAATTGAAGATCAGCAAAATTGACCACGTTTCGATTAATGTTAGCGACGGTCAAAAATCTTTCGATTTTTACAGCCGGGTTTTAGGCCTCAAGCAGATGGAGACCGTTGACTGTGGCGAGTTTGATATTACCTATTTTGCTTTACCGGATGGTTCCCGCCTGGAGCTGTTTGATTATCACGGCAAGAACCTGAACAATCCGCGCGAAGAAAACGAGGTAGGTCTCAGGCATATCGCATTTCAGGTGGAGGATGTTGCTGCACGCGAAAAGCTTCTAAGAGCTGAAGGGGTGGAGATTACCCTGCCCACCTGTGATTTGCCAGACCTTGGAGCGCGCGTGTTATTATTCCTCGACCCGAACGGGGTGACATTGGAATTCTGTGAAAAATTGTAAGTAGATAGCCTGTTATTGGTGTTATTGAGAATGTATTTATTAAGTACATACATAAAAATTACTGGAGGTAACTGTAAATGGATAACAAAGAGATCCTGCTTTCACCGATCAAGATAGGCACCTTTACCTGTGTGAACCGCTTTTTCAGCCAGGCGATGGAATGCACTGATGCCGACACAGAAGGCAATCCATCCGATCTGACCTATATGCGGTATGAGAACCTGTTCAAGGGTGAAGCTGGTATGGTCAGCCTTGAAGCCATCACGATTACGGATAAGAACCGCTCACGCCTGAACCAATTATTCATTATGCCCCAAAACCTTCCGGCTTTGGCGAAGTTTGTTAAGCGCTTGCGTGAAGTAAACCCAAAGACCATATTCATTTATCAGCTGACCCACTCAGGTGAGTTAAGCAATCCGGAATTTTCAAAACGTTTATCCGTGAAACCGTTGCCTGGTTTTCAAGCGGCTGTTTTCACCGAGGATGAGTTTGACAAGATCATGGATGATTTCATCTTAGCCGCCAAGATTACGCGCGATTCAGGCGCCGATGGGATCGATATGAAGCTCTGTCACGGCTATTTGGGATCTCAAATTCTGCGCCCATACAATACGCGCAAATGGAAATACGGTGGAAAGTGGGAGAACCGGCGCCAATTTGCATTTGACCTATACGAACGCATCAAGAAGGCTGTGCCTGATAAAGACTTTCTAATCGGATCAAAAATATCCGTATGGGAAGGTTTTCCGGGTGGATTTGGCACAGCCGGACCGGATACGCCGGTGATTGATCTGAGCGAGCCGATTGACCTGGTAAAGGGATTGGAAGAGCGCGGGGCCCAGTATTTCGTCCAATCTGCGGGTAGCCCTTCGGTCACCATCAGCCTGACCCAGGCGGATAAAGACCACCCTTACTTTGCTTACCTGCACCAATATTTCGCCAAGGTATTCAAGGATAACCTTAAGAAGGAAACCGTCGTGATCGGCTCGAATTACTCGGTGTTTGGCAAAGGCAAGAGCAAATTGCAGGCTGTCAGCCCCAAGGACAGTGCCTTGCTGGCCTATGGCGCCCAAAATATCTCTAAGGGTTATGTGGATATGGTTGCTCTTGGTCGCCAATCCTTTGCAGACCCGCTGCTGCCTTTAAAACTACGCCAAGATCGCGAGAAGGAAATTGATTACTGCACTGCATGTGACAACTGCCTGGAACTGCTAATCCAGCAACGCCCCATTGGTTGTTGCACTTATAATAAATATTACACGAAGGTATTGGTTGACACCCGCAAGGAAAAGGGTAGCTTGAAGGAAAGACATACTTAGCCGTGTTTTATTCGTTTTACCAGGACCTGCCTTTACTTATGGGGTAGGTTTTGGTATTAATATTGGATCGTCTGGAATAAAATGAATATTTGACCGTGATACAATGCCATCAGGAAATTTACCCAACGATTTGGCTGAGAAGGGAATAGGCCGTGAAATATAGAAAATTTGGCAAAACGGATTTGCTTGTGAGTGAAGTCGGTCATGGTTTGTGGGGGATGGGTGGTTGGTCGGGTTCTGACGATAAGGAATCACTGGATACTTTACAGAGATCCCTTGAAATGGGTTGTAATTTCTTTGACAGCGCATGGGCCTATGGGGATGGGCATAGTGACCATTTGCTGGGGAAATTAATTAAGCACAATTCGACAACGAAGGTCATTGCTGCCAGCAAGATCCCCCCGAAAAATCTAAAATGGCCCGCTTCTTCAACAGACAAGCTGAGGGATGTATTCCCTCGGCAACATGTGATGGATTATACAGAAAAGATCTTGCAGGGTATTGGAATTAATTGCCTGGACGTACTGCAATTCCACGTATGGGATGATTCCTGGTCTGATGAGGACGAGTGGAAGCTAACCGTAACCGACCTAAAGTCTAAAAAGCTCATTCGATATTTTGGCTTGAGCATCAATCGATGGGAACCGTGGAATGGCATGAAAGCTATACAGACAGGATTGGTCGACGCGGTTCAGGTTATTTACAATATCTTTGACCAGGCACCTGAAGACCAGCTATTTCCTCTGTGTGAGAAAATGAACGTTGGCGTGATCGCGAGGGTACCTTTGGATGAGGGTGGGCTCACCGGTAAGCTTACGGATGAAACATGCTTCCCTGAGGATGACTGGCGGGCCAGGTATTTTGGCCCGGAGAATCTACATCCCACCGTGGTACGCGCAAATGCATTAAGTAAAATTCTGCCTGATAATATGAGCCTGCCCGAAATGGCGCTCCGCTTCATTCTCACCAACAAAATTGTCAGCACAACCATCGTTGGGATGCGGACCTTGAATCACCTCGTTGAAGATCTAAGCTTAAGCGATGGGATTCGGTTACCTGAAGAATTGATCACCGGATTGCGCGCACACCGCTGGGATCGAAAAATCGCACCCTGGTCGGATTAATCATGAGGCAGTTTTATTCATCAAGTTTATAGCACAATACCTGATGGTTTTCGTAGATCAAAGGCAATAATTACCCTTCTACATTCAATCAGAATTGTCTCATCGTATTTCCTGGTTTAAAATGCAATCGCACAGTTTACCAACGATATAGCTTTCATGAAAGTATTACTTGCGCTGAGTAAACGAGTAAGCAAAAAGAGAAAGAGTATAATACTTTTAAATTCCCATAAAGGAAAAAGAGGCCACCATGGAAGAAAAAAGGATTGATCCGCGCATCATGACCCATGCACAGCTCCAGGCAGAGCTCGCCAGGTGCGAGTATTGTGAGGAGAGACCGTGCAGGGAAGCATGTCCTGCCAACTGCTCGCCGGCAGACTTCATCATGGCTGCCCGGGTTGGGAATCCGTCCGATATACGGCGGTCGGCGGCTGAGATTATGCACGCCAACCCACTGGGTGGGGTATGCGGGATGGTCTGCCCGGATACATTATGCATGGCTGCCTGCACACGGGTGAAATTCGACGGGGCAATCAATATTCCTCTCGTTCAAGCTTCCCTGATCGAACGCGCCAAAGATCTGGGAGGCATCCCTGAATTCTCCAGACCCAGGCTGAATGGAATGAAAGTGGCTGTCATCGGGGGTGGACCTGCCGGATTAGGTGCTGCTGCTGTTTTAGGACAGATGGGCTATACCGTGGACATTTTTGAAGGGCGTAACCACCTTGGCGGGATGATGAACCTGATTCCTGAACACCGCCTGGATCGTAAGGTTGTCGAGACCGACATTCAATTCCTTCTTTCTCTAGGCAACATCACCGCAAAAATGGGCACCAGAGTCGAGGACCCCAATAAATTATTGAAAAATGGATATGAGGCGGTGTGCGTCACCGCCGGTCTGTGGAAGCCAATTGAGCTGGGCATACCCAATGAGGATCTGGCGGTTAAAATGGTTGACCTGCTGGCAAAACCATATGCGTATAAGTTTGCCGGGAGGGTGGCAATCATTGGTGGGGGAGCAACCGCCCTTGACTGTGCCGTGACTGCCAAACAGAGCGGTGCAAAGCACATCGAGCTCTTTATGTTGGAAAAGCTATCGGAGATGCCTTTAACTGCCAAAGAGCGCAAGGAATTACTGGATTTTGATATCGAAGTGAACGGCCGCATCCGCGTAAGCAAGATCATCAAGAGTGGTAAGAAGGTCAGTGGCCTTGAAACGATCAAAGTTGAACTTCCTGAAGGGAAACCTTTCAGCCCGGCAAATATACGTGATTTACCTGGTACTGAGAAAACGCTCACCGGCTTTACCGCTATCGTTGTGGCTATCGGGATGCGAGCAGGTATCCCCCACCAGTTCGTTGAAGGGGTGTTTTATGCCGGTGACATATCAACGGGGCCGACGACAGTTGTCCAGGCCGTTGCATCGGGCAAAAATACTGCACTTGAGATGGATGCCTACATTAAAAATGCACAGAAACCGGTGATTGAGAAGCCGACCAAGTCTTATTTCAGCCTGCCTGGCTATAACCCGGTGCCCGTATCACTGGAAACCGAATTCTTTGGTCGACCGATTATCTCCCCGTATCTAATTTCTGCTTCTCCATCCACGGATGGTCTCGAACAGCTGAACCGCGCATACCAGTCTGGATGGGCAGGTGGTGTGATGAAAACTGCCTTTGATAACGTGCCCATCCATATCCCAGGTGAATATATGTTCACCTATAACCCCTATACCTACGCCAATGCTGATAATGTCTCCGGTCATTCACTCGACCGGGTTTGCACAGAGGTTGAACAGTTGATCAGGCAGTGGCCAGACCGGCTAACGATGGCTTCAACCGGTGGTCCGGTCACAGGGAACGATGAACTAGATATGAAAGGTTGGCAATCCAACACGAAAAAACTGGAAACTGCTGGGGTCATGGGCATTGAGTATTCATTATCCTGCCCGCAGGGAGGTGATGGCACTGAAGGCGCCATCGTTTCCCAAAATGCCGCCCTCACTGCCCGGATCATCGATTGGATCATGCAGGTTGGTGATCCAAACATCCCTAAGCTTTTTAAACTGACCGCGGCGGTCACATCGATTGCGCCGATCCTGCGGGCTATCCGTAAAGTGTTGGACAGATACCCGACCAAGAAAGCCGGCATTACCCTGGCTAACTCCTTCCCCACTCTGGCATTCCGCCCAGCGATGGGTCACCCTTGGGAAGAAGGGGTCATCGTGGGGATGAGCGGTGAAGGTGTCACCCCGATTTCATACCTGACCCTGGCGCAGGCGGTCCCGGAAGGGATTGAGATATCCGGTAATGGGGGTCCGATGAATTATAAAGCCGCCTGTGATTTCCTCGCCCTGGGTGTCAAAACTGTGCAATTCTGTACGATTGTGATGAAGCAGGGTTATGCTATCATCCATGACCTTGAGTCAGGCACTTCCTTCTTGATGCAGCAGCGAGGTATTTCATCAATGAAAGAACTGATCGGGATTGCCCAACCCAACCCGATCACCGACTTCATGGCTTTGACGCCCATCAAGAAAATCTCAGAAGCCAATCAAGATTACTGTGTATCTTGCGGCAACTGTGCCCGCTGCCCGTACTTGGCGATCACCCTGGACGAGAAGGGTATGCCGGTCACTGATCCGGTTTTATGCATCGGCTGTTCGATCTGTGCTCAGAAGTGCTTTGTGGGCGCCATTTCCATGCGGGAGCGCACACCGGAAGAATTAGCAATGCTCATCGAGCATTAATCACGAAAGGATGAATATGGCTACTCGCTTTGAAAATGGGATTGTTGTCACGCTTGGAGAAAAGAACCGGGTCCTTTGGAATGCATCGGTTGTCACCGATGGGGAGAAGATAGCTGCAGTCGGTGATTCCGGCGCAATGAAACAGCGCTTCCCAGGTGCTGATGCAGTCGAATGCTCGGGGAAGATCATTCTACCCGGATTCATCTGCACCCACCACCACTTTTACTCAACCATGGCGCGCGGAATGGGCATCCTTGGTGAACCTGCATCGAATTTTGTTGAGATCCTGGAGCGTTTGTGGTGGAAGGTGGATCGTGCATTGGATGAAGAGGACATCACGTTATCGGCACAGCTGCCCCTGATTGACTGCATCCGCAACGGTACAACCACGGTCATCGATCACCATGCCTCCCCTGCCATGCGGGATGGCTCACTCGATTTGGTCGAAAATGCTGTGCGGCAGGCGGGGATCCGTGCCTCGCTGTGTTATGAAGTCTCAGACCGTAATATCCCTGGAGGGGGGGTTGCAGAAAACAAGCGTTTCATCAAGAAGGTAGGCAAGGGAGATGGACAGATTGCAGCGATGATGGGCATGCATGCCTCATTCACCTTATCCGATGCAACCATTGAAGAATGCGTTGGCATTGCCCGAGATGCAGCCGTGGGATGTCATATCCATGTGGCAGAAGATGCCGCAGACAGGGAAGATTCCCTTGCCAGGTATAAAATGCCAACTGTCAACAGACTGCACAAATTAGGTGTGACGGGAGAAACATCTATCTTTGTGCATTGCGTCCACATCGATGAAGCTGAGATGGATGTGCTTGCTTCAACCGGTACGAGCGTTGTTCACAATCCTGAATCAAACATGAATAACGCGGTTGGAGTAACACCGTTATTGAAGTTATTAAAAAAGGGTGTGCTGGTCGGGTTGGGCACCGATGGCATGGGCTCAGATATGCTTGTCCAGATGCGCTGTGCATACCTACTGCACAGGCTCGCCAACCACGACCCTCGGGTGGCTTTCATGGAAGCCCCGCAGCTGCTATTACAGAATAACGCCCAGATTGCTGAGCGACAGTTTGGGTTGAGGCTGGGTGAGATTGCTGAAGGGCGTCCAGCTGACCTGGCCATCATGGATTATCAGCCCCCCACACCGCTGAGTGAGTCGAATTTCCTTGGTCACCTCATCTTTGGGCTGGTGGATGCGACGGTGGACACGACAGTCTGTAAAGGCAAAATCCTGATGAAAGGCAAGCAAATCTTGAGCATGGACGAACAGCGTATCGCTGCGCGCTCACGCGAATTAGCCCCGAAGATGTGGCAACGGCTGCAGGAGCTGTGAGGATGCTCAATTTATTTATGCAACCATAAAATTATTGGTAAATAAAGCGGAGGAATGATATGGAACGTGTTGCACTATACCTGCAGGACGCCCATGACCTGCGTGATGGATTGAATTACGTTAAGTATGCGGAGAGCAAAGGCTTTGAAGCTGTCTGGCAGGCGGAAAGTCGCCTGGTGAGAGACGCGGTTGTTCCTATGGCTGCTTATGCGGCAGTGACCGAGCATATCAAGGTCGGCTCGGGAGTGATCAATAACTGGACGCGCAACATTGGTCTGCTGGCTTCAACATTTCTCACCTTGGACGACCTGGCTCCTAGCCGTGTGATCTGCGGTATTGGGGCCTGGTGGGATCCACTGGCAAAAAATGTGGGTATTGACCGTAAAAAACCACTTACAGCCATGAAAGAGACAGTACTTGTTCTACGCCGCCTGTTGAACATGGAGCGGGTCACATTTGATGGAGATTTTATCCATGTAAACGATATCGAGCTAGACGTGGTGCATGGTCGCCGTGAGCCACGCAATATACCCATCATGATCGGCGCGACGGGTGACCAGATGATGGAGCTGGCAGGTGAAATTGCCGATGGTGTGGTACTGAACTACTGTGCACCGCCGGAACACAACGACCACCTCCTGGAGCTGCTGGAGAAGGGTGCACGGAAGAGTGGTCGCAGTCTGGCTGATATCGACCGGCCTCAGCTGATTGTCTGCTCGGTAGATGAGGATCACGATGTGGCTTTTGACTCTGCCCGTGGCCTGCTGACCCAATACCTGGCACAGCAGCCACATATTGCCAAATCATCCGGTGTTTCGGATGAAATCGTCAAGAAGATCCAATCTATACTGGGTTGGCCTGCAACCGAGGAGCAAATCAACCAGGCCAAGCATTTAGTACCCGATGACCTGGTGGACCGCATCACGGCTTCTGGAACACCCGAGGAAGCACGCTGTTGTGTAAACGAATACCGCAAGCGCGGTTGCACCTGCCCAATCCTTTATCCTGTGTGTGGGGATGTGAAATTATTGGTAGACACGTTTACGCGTTAGTTCATCGATCATCGATTTCATAGCTGATATAATTTGCACGCATCCCACCGCTTCTGGGAAAAAACGTTCCTGATATTTTATGAAAAGCCTGTGTGAAGAGTACATCCTTACCCATTCTATTGAGGAAGCATTAGGAGTCCTTTCCACCGCGCGGGGTTCCGCCCGCATCGTGAGCGGTGGTTCTGATTTGTTGCTGGAGCTGCAGCAAGGCAAACACCCACCCGTTCGAACGCTGGTCGATGTGACCGAGATAGAGGAGTTATGTGCGCTTGAAATCCGCGACGGTTCACTGTTCATTGGCGCATCTGTTACCCTCACCCGCCTCACGAATTCCGCCCTAATTAATCACCACGCACAGGCACTGACCGATGCCTCCATTTTGATGGGCAATCCGCAGGTGTGTAATGTGGCAACCATCGGAGGAAATGTTGCCCACGCCTTGCCGGCAGCCGATGGCACAATCTCGCTGTTAGCCCTGGATGCACAGGCTGAAGTGGCAGATATGCATGGTAAACGTAAGGTTCCGCTCCAGGCATTATTCAAAGGTCCTGGTGAATCCACTTTAGATCCCGACCATGATTTATTGGTGGGGTTTTATCTTCCCCTGAAAGAAAGAGGGCAGGCATCAACGTTTGTACGCCGCGTTAATCCTCAAGGCATCGCCCTGGCAATGCTGAATATGGCAATCTGGCTTCAGCGTGAAAAGGATCGGATTACCAATGTGAGGATTGCAGTTGGTCCAGCTGGACCTATCCCAATGAGGATGTTGGCTGCTGAAAAGATTTTGGTGAATCAGGTGCCTTCCCCGGATGTTCAAGCGCATGCCCTGGATGAGTTACTTAAAGAAGCCCATTTTCGAACCAGCCTCCACCGAGCAACCGCGGAATATCGCTGTCACCTTGCAGGTGTCCTGCTGCAAGAATCGCTCACCGGAGCCTGGATGAGAGCCGTATGATATCATCTAAACCAGCGATTATGAAAAAAAAGCTCTTATTGAGCGTGAACGGTATCACATGCTCCCTCCCTATCATCCCCGGCGAGACACTGGCGGAGCTGTTACGCCAGCGTCTGCGCCTGACAGGCACAAAGATTGGTTGTAACGAAGCCGAGTGTGGTGCCTGTACCGTGTTGGTGAATGATGAACCCGTACTATCCTGTTCATACCCTGCGGTACGAGCCCAAGGAAAAGAAATTACTACCATTGAAGGGTTGGCAAAGCTTTCATCAGGTATAAGTAAAAATCACGATTTACACCCTTTACAGGAAGCTTTTGTAACTTTAGGGGCAGTGCAGTGCGGATTCTGCACCCCGGGGCAGATCATGACTGCGTATGCATTATTGAAACGCAATCCCAATCCCTCCAGGGAAGAAATACGCGCAGCTCTGAAAGGTGTTATTTGCCGCTGTGGGGGTTATCCGGCAATCGAGCGTTCGATTCAGGCAGCTTCTGATTCGATCCACCGAGGAGTACCTATTCCGACACCTTCTCTACCACTTTCAGGGGACGAACACCGCCATGTTGGAAAAATCCTCATCCGCCCAGATGCGCTGCAAAAGGTCAATGGAGAAGCAAAATACACTGATGACCTTATTTTTGATCATATATTATATGGGCGTGTCAAGAGGGCAGAGGTACCACACGCTATCCTTCGCTCCATCGATATTAGCCAGGCACGTGCATTGACGGGTGTCCGTTGTGTATTGACAGCAGAAAACCTGCCCGCTGAACAATATCATGGCCTGGTCAGTGCGGATTGGCCTATCCTGGTTGGGATCGGAAGCCGTGTTCGCTACGTCGGGGATGCAGTCGCCATCGTGGCTGCAGATTCGGATGAAATTGCTACCAAGGCTGTGGATCTCATTAACATAGGTTGTGATCCTCAGCCGGTGGTTAACGGGCCTCTCGAAGCTCGTGAAAAGGAAGCGCCCCTCCTGCATGCTCGAGGCAATCTGCTTAAACACATCCGGGTACGCAAAGGAGATGTCAGGCATGGTTTCGATGAAGCAGATCTGGTGGTTGAGCACACCTTCCAAATACCAGCGGCTGAGCACTTATTTATGGAACCGGAGTGCAGTATCGCCCGCCCAACCGCGGATGGGCAGATGGAAATCTATGTTGGATCTCAAATTCCCTACTCTGATCGTGAGCAGGTGGCTCGGGCACTGGGCTGGCCAGAAGAGCGTGTTCGTATCATCGGCCAGTTCGTGGGAGGCGGCTTTGGCGGCAAGGAAGATATCGCCGGGCAGATCCATGCTGCTCTCCTGGCTCAAGTTACAGGGCGGCCGGTTAAACTGCTTTTTGACCGTCATGAGAGCATGCTGGTTCATCCCAAACGGCATTTCACCCAGATCCGGGTTAAAGCCGGTGTAAAATCAGACGGTTGCCTGACTGCCGTGGAGACCGAGCTATTCGGTGACACTGGTGCCTATGCCTCCCTGGGTGAAAAGGTGATGGAGCGTGCAACGACCCATTCCACTGGCCCATACCAAATACCCAATGTGAGCTCAGATTGTTATGCCATGTACACCAATAATCCTCCTGCGGGTGCCTTCCGTGGCTTTGGGGTGATCCAGTCTACCTTCGCCATTGAAAGTATGATGGATATGCTTGCCAATACCCTGGGGGCGGATCCTGTCGCATTCCGCCGAAAGAATGCCCTGAGTGAAGGTGGCATAACGAGTACCGGACAGGTGTTGTGCGAAAGTGCGGGTTTATTGGAATGTATTGATCAGGTCGAAGCTGAGATGAAAAAGCGGGGTGGGGATCACCCATTTGCTTCACGCGCTGAAGGTTACATTCGCAAGGCTTGGGGATTTGCAGTTGGCTATAAAAATACCGGGTTTGGAGGTGGTGCCATCGATGCTGCCAGTGCAGAGGTTGAATTATTATCTGATGGTATCGTAGAAGCACGTACCTCTTCCGCTGAGCTCGGGCAGGGATTATCAACCGTGTTACAGTTGATTGTGTCCGAGGAGCTGGATGTTTCCCCAGCACTGGTACGAGTACTCCTGATGGATACTGATCTGACGCCCGATGGTGGGGCAACGACTGCCTCCCGCCAGACCTATGTGAGTGGGAATGCTGTGCGCCTGGCGACCAAGACCTTGCGGCAGGCAATCGTCAGTGTGTTGGCTGAAAAAATCGATGTGCCTCCGGAGAAAATACATTTCGCAGATGGCGTGGTGAAGGCAGGCAATCATCGTTTTTCATACCAGAACATTGTTGAGCTGATGAATTCGGATGGGCACCAGACCCGCGTCCGTTATGAATATCAGGCTCCCACCACCAGCCCGCTCGGGGAAGGCGGTGATACACACATCGCCTACTCATTTGCTGCGCAGGCAGCCGAAGTCTCTGTGGATACGCGTACGGGAGAAGTGACGGTAAACCAGGTAATCACTGCAAACGATGTCGGCAGGTGTTTAAATCCGTTGGGCTTACAAGGTCAGGCGGAAGGGGGCGTGATGATGGGCATTGGCGGGGCATTGTTGGAAAATTTCATCGTCGATAACGGTGTGATCTTCACCGATAGGATGGCACGTTATCGCGTCCCCTCCATCCTTCATACCCCTGAAATAGTATGTTTTGTGGTCGAGCACCCAACTGGTGAAGGTCCCTATGGGGCAAAGGGAGTGGGTGAAATTGCTGGTATCCCCACCGCACCGGCAATCATCAATGCCATCTACCATGCCGTTGGAGTTCGAGTAGATCGTCTGCCGGTTGACCAGGAATATATCTGGAAATCGCTGAAGGAAAAGTGAATACACAAAGTCCTTCCCGGCTAATATTAATACTGGTATATTTTATTGATATTGTGGAGGGTATATGAAAATTCGCTCTGATACCGGGCTTACATTTGATGATGTTCTTTTAGTTCCTCACCGTTCAGCAATCCACAGCCGGAAAGATGTCTCCACGGACACCTGGCTTGTACCGGGGATTCGCCTATCGATACCCATTATCTCTGCAAATATGGACACAGTAACTGAAACACGCATGGCTATTGCCATGGCACAGCTGGGAGGAATTGGGATTCTGCATCGTTTTATGACCATCGAGCAACAAGCTGAGTGTGTTATACGGGTAAAGCGCTCTGAGAGCCTGGTGGTAGAGTCGCCACTGACGGTCTTTCCAGGAGCAAGTGTGGAGCAGGCACGCCAACGAATGGAAGAAAATGACGTCGGCGGTTTGATGGTTGTGGACGAAGATAATCATCTGCTGGGGATTGTCACCAATCGTGATGTTTTGCTTGCACCGAACAAAGATTTACCGATGAGCCAGGTGATGACTCCACGTGAAAAACTGGTGGTTGCATCCAAAGATGAGACCATGGAGGAAGCGCGGCGCAAGCTTTTTGAACATCGTATCGAAAAACTGCCACTGGTGGATGCAGAGGGTCACCTGGCTGGGTTGATCACTGCCCAGGACATTATAAAGATCCAGCAACATCCTAATGCGACGAAGGATACCCGGGGACGTCTGCGTGTTGGTGCAGCAGTGGGGGTTCGACCGGATGAATTGGAACGGGCGGCCAGTTGCCAGGCAGCAGGTGTTGATGCGCTGGTAGTGGATATTGCGCATGGGCATTCCGACCATGTCGTTCAAATGTTACGCCGTTTAAAGGAAAGCTTTCCTAATTTACCGATTATTGCCGGAAATGTTGCCACGGCTCAGGGAGTGAAGGATCTGGCTGATGCTGGTGCAGATGCGGTCAAAGTTGGAGTGGGTTCCGGTTCAATCTGCACCACCCGCATTGTGACTGGTTTCGGTGTGCCACAGCTCAGTGCCATCGCTGAGTGCGCAGAAGCTGGGAAGGCATTGAACGTGCCTATCATCGCCGATGGAGGCATTCGCAACTCGGGGGATCTGACCAAGTCTCTCGCTGCTGGAGCCAGCACGGTCATGCTCGGGGGTTTGTTAGCTGGAACTGATGAAAGCCCGGGTGCAACAGTCATCCGCGAGGATCGAAGATATAAAATTGTGCGCGGTATGGCTTCACTGTCGGCGAATATTGAACGCAGGATGCTTTCCAATGGAGAGTTGGCGATCGAAGAATGGGGTGAGGTCGTACCCGAAGGAGTGGAGGCCACCGTAGCGTATAAAGGTGCTTTGGTGGACGTTATTATCCAGCTCGTGGGTGGGCTTCGTTCCGGGTTGAGTTATGCCGGTGCTTGTTCAATTGAAGAGCTCTGGCAAACCGCCGAATTCATTCGCATCACACCCTCAGGCATGCAAGAATCGCATGCACATGATGTGGAGCTGATTTAAAGAGAAAACCCGGAGGATTTCCTCCGGGTTGAGACCCTTACTCTTTGCCACGCTTGCCGAGCTGGTGGTCGAGCATTAGAACAGCTGTCCCCTTGGCATCGATCAGCTCGAGCTGCTGGACGATATCAGCTGCATTCTTTTCCTCTTCCACCTGTTCGGTGATGAACCACTGCAACACTACCTGTAACGGATAATCCTTTTCTTTGAGCGCCAATTCGTACAAGGTATTGATGGAGCTGGTTACTGCAGCTTCATGTTCCTGGACCTGTTTAAAGACTTCCAGGTATGTATTCCAGCTGGTCTCAGGACCAGCGATGGGCTTGAGCTCAACCTTCCCCGCACGTTCCAGCAGGTGCGCGAAAAGTCTCATCCCATGGCCGCGTTCTTCATCAGCCTGCACAAACATCCACTTGGCGAAACCGGGCAGGTTTTTATTCTCGAAATATGCTGCCATGGATAGATACAAGTAGGAAGAATAGAGTTCTTTATTGATCTGTTCATTGATTGCGTTTTGTATAGCTTTGGATATCATATTTTTCTCCTTTTTTAATGAGTTATATTGGGTGTTAACTTCTGGCAGTCGGGGCACAGCCCATAATACATCATGCGTACACCCAGTAGTTTAAACCCCGAAGTGTCACTGACTTCCTGGTCAAGATTTAAGATCTGAGGGGAGTCAATATCCACGATCTTGTGGCAGGAAATGCATGCCAGGTTGATGTGGGAGGACGTGTTTCCATCGTAGTGCACATTATCATCGCCAGCATTACCCAGCGAATTTACCAGTCCGAGGTTTACCAACCTTTCAAGAGTATTGTAGACCGTCATCAGCGATAGTGAAGGGTACTGTGCTCGAATTTGCTCAAAGATCATGGCTGACGTTGGATGGTCACTCGTTTCACTTAAATATTTGCAAATTGCGATCCGCTGTGGAGTGAGACGCATCCCGGAGAGTTTTAGGGTGGAGATGAAATTATCGTAGGTGGGCATTTTAATATTATTTATAATAATTATTATATTATAGTAATTATAAATAATAACCATTAAATTGTCAAGGGGATTTTATCGAGCCTGTTACTATGCTAATCATGATTAATCGCCGAATTTAATTCGTTAGCAGCCAAAATCCGATTAAACAAAATATAATAAGGGTGTATTCCAAGAAATCCGACGCATGGAAATGACTTTAAAATATACTGGCTTACAATCCACAATCCCACTCATCATTGTTACCGGGGTAGATTCCCCTCGCACTCACCTGCTGGGATCCAATATTGTCTGATCTAATAGACTCAAAAAAGGAAGGTGGATCATGTCTGATTATTTGTTGACACCGCAGCAACGTGCACTGCGTGACGAAGCAAGAATTTTCGTTCGCCAAGGAGTTACCCGCCAGCTGTTGCTCGATATGGATGCTGAAAAAATTCATTATCCACGCGAGTATATTGAGAAGCTTGCTGCACGTCACCTGCTTGGACTACGCTTCCCCACTGAATGGGGTGGACGTGGTCTTGACTGGGCTAATGAAGTTCTGGTGCTGGAGGAAATTGGTGTGCTCGGTGCCAGCCTGGCATGTTTATTTTCCCTGACATCCATCGTCGGTGAAGCGATAAACTGTTTTGGCACAGGTGAGCAAAAAGAGAAATACCTAAAACCGATTATATCGGGCAAGATGACCGTTGCCGAAGCATTGACTGAACCGCGCGGCGGTTCTGATTTCTTTGGGGCAACAGCAACCCTGGAGCGATCGGGGGATTTCTATATCTTGAACGGGCAGAAGCGTTTCATCGTCGGGGCAGAGGGTGCCGACTTGTTCCTGGTATATGCCCGTTCGAACCCTGACGTCTCAAGTCATAAAGCAATCAGTGCATTGTTGGTGGAGCGTTCGCCGGGCGTGGAAGTCCAGCATGTTTATGGGCTCATGGGGACGCGTGGCGGAGGAACCGGGCGGGTCTACTTCAGAGATGTAAAAGTCCCGCTGAATAACCTGATTGGCCCCGAGCATGGTGCCTATGAGGTTTTTCATCAGATGATGATCCCTGAAAGGATGACCAGTGCAGCAGGCGCGCTCGGGCTTGCTCGCGCTGCATTGGAAATCTCCACCCGCTATGCCGATCGTCGTAAAGCCTTTGGGCAGAAGATACGAGAATTTGAGGGGGTCAGTTTCAAGGTTGCCGAAAGCCTGACCCGCCTGGACGCAGCACGAGCCCTGGTGTACGAAACAGCCCACATCATTGATGCCATCGGCAACTCAGGATATGTCCGTCGCAGGGTTTCCGAAGCTAAAAAGTTTGCCACAGAAACCGCCTGGGCTGTGGTCAATGACGCAATGCAGGTGATGGGTGGGATTGGCTATACTAATGTATACCCCATTGAGCGGCTTTTACGCGACGCACGCCTGATGACAATTTGGACTGGCACGAACGAGATCATGAACCTGGTCATCCAGCATGAGTATTTCAAAGAATTACTCTCAAGCACACCCACTTCCAGGGATGTGGAGGTTGATGCACTCAATGCAGATGTCGATGGTGAGAAAATCTATGAATAACGCTGTTAACTTTGTTGATCAGAGTATTGACCATGGTTCTTGATCGCACAAGCAGGGTAAGCACCACGCTGCCACCCAGAACAAGATCTGGGAGTAACCACCCGTGTTGACCATTCAATATTTGGAAGATTCACCTGCCCTGCTCCACATGGATCGGAAGCTGGCCATTGATAAACTGCAAGCAGCTGCAGGGTACCTGCCTTTCACACACCTTCTCATCGGCTGGAACGTGCCCCAACAATTATTGGAAGCTTGCCGTGTGGAAGCAGAACGTTTGGGCATGCGTTTCATGCGCTGGCAGCCGCTTCTCACCACAGATAAAGATTTTCTCCCTGAACCGGATTGGCAAACACAAGCACCGATGGGTAATAAGCTGGTGGGGTATCGTGGTATGCCCGAATTTACTTTTGCTTGCCCCAATCACCCAGAGGTGCAAGAAGCGATTATCAAGCATATCGGAAAATTGATTCGCCAGGGTTTGTACCAGGGATTTTTTCTGGATCGGATCCGGTTTCCGTCTCCATCCACTCACCCAATTAAGGACCTGGCATGCTTCTGCGATCACTGTCGACGTAAAGCAGAGGAGTTTGGTTTGGATTTGGATCTGGTTAAGAGGGACTTGTTATCTTTCACTCAAGCTGAAAATAGACACTTATCATGGGTTAAATCCTTACTAACGGGATGGGCGGATCCTGAACGAATTGATCTGAATCCATCGTTTACACGATTCCTTGCATTTCGAAAGAAATGTATCGTAGATATTCTCGCTAATGTCACTCGAATCCTTAGAGAAGCTCATCTGGAGGTCGGGTTGGATTGCTTCTCACCCGGACTGACCCATATGGTTGGTCAAGACCTGCGCTTGATGAGCAGGCATGTCGATTGGATTAAGGTGATGACTTATGCTCACGCATTTGGCCCAGCCGGCCTCCCTTATGAATTATCCTGCTTCGTTGACTATCTCATCAGATTTACCAATTTAAGCGAGGAACAGGCACTACATTGGATTAGCCAGTGCCTTGGAATGCCTTTACCGAATAACCGGGTTTCCTTGTTGCAAGATGGTCTCTCATCCCTGGCTCTTGAGCAGGAGGTAAAGCGTGGGATTGAATCCTGCTCAGTGCCACTCTTGGCTGGTGTGGAGTTGGTCGAGTTGGAAGGGATTACTAAGTTGAATAACCACCAGCTTATGGCTGATCTGAATGCAGTGAAGCAAGCCAAACCGGCTGGATTAGCCATCTCCTGGGATCTATTACACATCCCTCTGGACAGGCTCGGCATGGTTAATCAGGTCTACTTAGGATAAATAAAGTATCAATCAAAAATTCAGGCAATTACTTGAGAACCCAGATTTTTTCAGCCTTGATGAAAGGCTCACCCCGTCGATAGTCCAGGGCGGTCCATCCCTCAACCACGTAAGGACCTGCGGAGGATAATGCCGCTTTTGAGCGGCGATATACCTCTGCCGTTATTACCACATCCAGCATGCCTTCCAGGTCTTCAAGGCTCATGAAATAGATATAATCCCCCCGTGTCGTCCGGCTTCGCCGCCAGATTTGGCGCATGCCGGCCACACGAACTTGCTGTTCCAGTCTGGAGGCAGCTTCCACGGTGGTCAGTGCCCCAGCAGCAGCAATTTGCTTCTCCACCTGCTCCAATGGGTGAGCAATGACACCCGTTCCCAGGAGTTCTTCCTGGGCGGCAACTTTTTGAGCCAGGTTCCAATCTTCCTGCCGGCTTTCCTCCATCGCAAACAAGGAAAGCTGTCCGCCCTGCCAGCCACCATGCTCAAGCTGGTGAAGTAAGACTGGGATGCTGCCAAAATCATCCAAGGCGCCCACTTTCACCAGATTTACAGCCTCCACCGGGCGTGGATCAGCTCGCGCAAGGAAATCTGCTAAGGAGCTGAATGGCCTGTTGTGGATAATGGCTTTTTGTGAGCGTTGGGTAAGATCGCGCACCTGGTCTAATCCCATGAACAAAACAGGTTCACCCGCCAGGAGCTTAACACTGAACTCGCGCTCAGCGTGGTTGATCTGTGGGGGACGCAATTTTAATCCCAGGCGGCGCGCTTCGTTCATGTATACACGCTGGCTATAGTACCCACCCCAATTCGCCAGGACTGCTGCCATGAAAAATGCAGGGTAATGAGTTTTACACCAGGCTGAACGCCAGCTTATCTGCGCGTAAGATGCCGCGTGGGCTTTTGGGAACCCATAGCCTGCAAACGCTGCCATCAGCTCCCAGATACGCTTGGCGATATCTTCCGGAACCTGGTTTCTCTCCCAGGCACCTTCAATGAATCTTTCTTGCAAGGTTTGCATCTGTTTGCCCGGATCAAAATGAGACATTGCCCGGCGTAGCATGTCAGCATCAGCCAGGGACAATCCTGCCAGCTCATGGGCAATGCGCAAGACTTGTTCCTGGTATAGGATCACCCCATAAGTATCTGTCAGCAAGGTGCTGAGGGCTGGGTGCAATTGCTCGGTGGCTTCCTTGCCCAGGTGGCGCCTTACAAATGAGTCTTTAAGCCCTCCGGTGAGCGGACCTGGACGATATAGTGACAATGCCACCATAATGTCGTCCACACTTGTCGCCTTCACTTCCTTTAGTGTGGCGCGCATGCCTGGGCTTTCAATCTGAAAGCAGCCTATGGTTCGCCCCTGGCTGACCATCCGGCTAACCGCAGGATCCGTTTCTGGTATGGTCTCTAAAACCTCGGTCAACCTGGATTGTTCAGGTTGTGCATCTTCGGATGGTTTTTCTTTTGCGATGATTCCAACCACATCTCCCAAAACTGTCAATCCACGAATACCCAGCAGGTCGATTTTTACCAATCCTAATCTTTCGATCGAATCCAGATCGAATTGGGTGATGGTCACCCCTTTTGAAGCCAATTGGGTGGGTGCCAGGTCGTTGAGTGGACCAGGGCTGATGACCACCCCACCCGGGTGAACGGATAAATGGTGTGGCAATCCAATCAGAGCAGCTGCATCCTTAAAGATGGATTGGTGGGTCGGGGTCCTATATCTCTCAGCCAGTTCAGCAAAAGGATCATCCCTTCCACCCCCACGCCTGGATGGACCAAACCAGCGATAGGGTAAGCTATCAGCCAGGAGACTGACTTCCTCAGCAGGCAGGCCATATGCTTTTGCCACTTCGCGCAATGCAGATCGGCTACGGAAGCGGTTGACCGTGCACACTGTTGCCACTCGGTCTTCTCCAAATCGCTGGTAGACAAACCGGATCACTTCTTCCCGACGGCGTGAGCACAAGTCCGTGTCAATATCTGGGGGAGTGGCACGGGCTGGATTTAGGAAACGCTCGAAGTACAGGTTTAACCGCATCGGATCTGGAGATGTGATCCCCAGGCAATGAGCCACCAGTGAAGATGCTGCTGAGCCACGTGAAGAGAAGGGTATCCCCTGTTGTCGGGCGAAGTTGAGGATTTCTTCGACGATCAGGAACAGCGACGTGTATCCATACTCTCTGATGACAGATAGTTCGTGTTCAATGCGGGCTTGCAGCTTTGAGGTAATTTGGCCATACAGCTTCATCGCCCCTGCCAGTGCTTTCTGCTGGAGTAAATCCTGGCTTGTCATGCCAGATGGAAGTGGGATATCTGGGAAGTGAAGACGACCAACTGGTAATTCCAGGCAACAGCGGTCCCCAATCTCCTGTGTGGCTGCCAAAGCTTGTGTGAAATTGGGCATACGCTCAGCCATTGCCGCGGGCGTAAGAAAATACGCTTCAGGTGGTGCAGTATCCGTTGAGTTAATCTCTTTGAGAGGGCGAATCAGGCGAATTGCTGTTTGCACTTGTTGCAGGTGAGCTTGGTCAGGTGTGAGGTAGTGGATATCGTGTGTAGCAACGGTTGGTATACGAAAACGGTGAGCCAATGTTGTCAGGCTGACACATCGCTCAGTGTCCTCCGGCGAATGCACCTGAAGCTCAATGTATACACGGTCTCCGAATAGTTCTCTCAGGCGAGACACCCAATTTTCCGCCGTTTGGCGCTGTCTGGATGTAATCAACCGTGCCAGTGTTCCCCGCCGCCCTCCAGTCAAACAAAGCAATCCAGTATTCGCACCCACCAGCCTGTTAAACGGTAGCGTATCGCTATCCCCAGTCAGGGAGCTGCTGATCTTGCAAAGGTTGCGCCAACCATCCATGTCTAGTGCCAGAAGGGTTAATGAACCAGGCTCGACATTTTCCATCTCATGCGGGAGGGCTGCATCTATTTCCAATCCCAAGACAGGCTTGATCCCAACCTGCTGGCAGGCATCATGGAATTCAATCGCACCACTGAGACCGTGATGGTCGGTCAATCCCAGTGCAGTCATGCCCATCCCTGCCGCTGTCTGAGCTAATTCTTGGGGTGAGGGTAGACCGCGTAAGAATGAATAACAGGAATGAGAACGCAGGTGTATGAATCCCATAGCGAGATTGTAACCTTGCCTCAGGTTAGTGGAAAGGTTAAATTCTATGTGGGAATTTCTTACATGTAAAGAGGAGAATAATTTCTGCCTGGTCAGCGAAGCGTAGCCAGGTCGCTGAGCAGCTGTTGCTTTTCCCCCTGATTAGGGATTGCAGCTGCCACCTTTTGGGCTTGATTGAAATAACCTTCCATTTTATCTGTGTCGCCTGCAACCAGCTCTGCCCGCGCCAGTGCTTCATAAGCATAACCTAAATAAAATGGCAGAACACCTTCCTTTTGAGAAGCTTCCAGGCATAACTCTCCATAATGCCTGGCATTATCTGCCTGCCTTAAAAGCGAAAAAACCCTGGATACCTGCCAAAAGCCAATGGATAAATTCGTAGGTTTACAATCCTCCCGTTGGATCCAATGGTACAGGGATGCCATGCTCAAGCGGAGCATTGAATCCTCGTCATTTTTTGTGCGGTCAGGCTTATCAATGTAGTCCCACGTTTGGTTAAAGCAGTCTGCCGCAAAATATTTATGGGCTGTGAAAAGATCAAAATCAGGATTTTTTGTCATTTTTTCCTCGTAAGTGTAAATGGGTTTTGAATTAACCCAAGATGAAATTACCAGATAATTAAGATGCGATTTAGATTATATCTAGTTGTGGCAATCAGTGGATAAGAACATGATTAGACTATTCGCTTTGACTTTCCCCTGAAACCCTTCCGTTTATGAATTTTGTTGGGCTTTTATTGCCAACCCGGCAGTAACGCTATTGAAAACATCGGATGACTTTACTTTGTCGGCCCCAAATATAGCGTTAAGCATTTCAGTGAAGATCGGGATATTTGACGATCCGCCCGTCTTGACCACCGCATCAATCTGGTCCGGTTCCATCCCTGATGCATATACCGTATCCATCAGCACATTTTGGATTTGCTCCCGGTGTTCCTGGATGTCCTTTTCGAATTGGCTCCGTGTGTACAGCTCCCAAATATCCAGGTTTTTTTCCTTCATCCTGGCAATAGTCACACCCGTATCTGACAGGTTAATTTTTGTTGATTCGATCATGTTGTAAAAAGAAAATGCCAGGTCGTTGAATATCAAGGATTCAAGTGCTTTCAACTTCACTGGGGCTTGATTGGCGTGAATCGCCCGTTCCAGGTCTGCCTTTGCACGTGGTGTGGAGAGCTCAGGTAGTGCAGCCCAGTCTGGGATGGTATGAATCAGGTTGAGAATTTCTGGGTCATGCTGCACCAATCCCTTCCCAAAGTGGGTGAGCATACGTTTTTGAATGATGGCACGGTCAAAATCACTCCCCGCGATGCCGATCCCACCACTGGCATACACTTTACGCAGGTGCGGGTCACCCAATCGCAGGATGGTCAGGTCAAGGGTGCCGCCCCCAAAGTCAAAAATCAGCACATTTTGAGGCTTGTTGAGTGATAATTCGTAATATAGTGCTGCTGCCACCGGTTCAAGTTCAAAATCGACCTGTTTAAAACCGGCTTCCAGCGCAGCTTGATGCAGCGTGGTTTGAGCTTTCTGATCCAGCTCGGGCACTTGAGAGAATTTTACCGGTCTTCCCAGGGTGACTCCACTGATCTCTTCATGCAGTAATCCTTCAGCATGTTGTTTTAGTAACTGCAGATAGGTTGATATGATATCGCTCAAACTATAAAAACGGTCGAACACCTGGGTGCCAACATATTTTTCTGAGCGTAATGCAGTCTTGATGAATTGCATCAACCGGCCGGGTTGTAGTTCATCCATATAAACGTATACATCCCGTACGTAATGCATGTCTGCGCCGTGGTAGTCAATCTCACCGGTCCACTTTTTCACAAAGCGCCTTTGCCGGTTAATATTTTGCTTGTAATAAAGCTCCACCGCCTCCTGCCCAATGAAATGTTTATAGTCACTGGTTATATATAAGATCGTCTTTACCACTTCAGGGACGATGTTCTTGGAATCTATGGGTAAGACGTGAACCTGGTTGTTTTGGTAGATGCCTACCCCTGAATTTGAGGTGCCAAAATCTATTCCTACGTGCAGTCCCATTTTATCAATATCCTCTTTGTGTTGCCAGGTTTGAGTTACCCCTTTCTTTCTGGCATGTGAAAGCCAGAGAAGCAGAGAATCGATGTATTTTGATTCCCAGCCGCTACCGAACCGGCTGCCAATAGTTCACCGAGATTATGAACGGTGAGGGTGCCATCACTGTGCAGAATCACTCCCCAATCTGCCTCATCCACCGCTGCAGCCCCGACAAGTCGCGTACCCGCATCGCGCCTCTCCTTAGAGAGCATTGCCTGTCCTTTCGTCCTGAAAGAGCTCGCTGGTTCAATCCACCTTACCTCCCGATGGACCGCCTTGCCATTTTGGGTTATGAACAGGAGTGATGGCTTGCTACCCGTTATGAAAGTTGACACGATATGATCAGTGATCCCCAAATGGATGACTTCCTCAATCGCCACCGGCAGCTGGTCTGCCTGCATGCTGAAGATATACCCTTCCTGGCTGACCATGACAAAAAGTTCAGATTTGTTTGCAAAGGTCAAACCACAGGTTTTGTCTGCGGGTAGTTTGACTCCTGTGCCGATATATTTCTCGGTAATATGTGTGGCGAGGAATGAGGTTTTGAATTTTTTCACGAACCCACGCCGGCTTACCTGGATGCAGGTTTCGTAAAGCGACATCTTGGCGATGGGATGGATAGCTGCCAACTCCTCCTTGACGGATGGCTCATAAATTGACGCTTGCTGCCAGTCAAGCTTCTCTAAACTAAGCAAGGGGAGCTGTGAAACTGGCAGTGTCAATGTACGCCCCGAATCAAAAAGCAGCAACAGCTCTTCCTGCGAAGGGGTGACCAGGATACTGGGTCGCATATCCCCCAGAGGTTCTCCACCACTGATCCGGGTAATTGTCTGGCCCGAAGCTAATTCTGCCTGATTCATCTCCCCACGCATAACCAGTCCCAAGGGATTAAAGACCAGCAAGTTAACCGTCTCAATCCGGGGTTTATTAGCTGGCATCTCGATAGGAAAGTTGATCTCACCACCAAGCTGACGCTTCAGTAATTCCAGCTGGTATTCGAGGTTTGCAATCCGGCTTTCATATTCATCCACTTTTCGTCCGCTTAGCAGCTCGATATTTTGAGCCGCAAGTTCCTCCTCGCGGCTTGCTAACTCGCTCAACCGGTTGGCGATATATTGGATGATTAGCGCGGCAGAAGCCGGCCTTTCTTCCACCTCGTGAATCCATTCATCGATTTTTTTTTGATTGATCAAGGCTTCCTCCGTAAAAAATTTAGTAAGAGTGCCTGAAGTAGAAATATTACCAGATTTTCCACTTTCCAGAATGGAAAGACTGGTGCAGGATGAGATTAGGCCATATCTGGCAGATTTACCCGTCTGAAAATCATTGGAGCGATCATGACAGCGTATTTAATCACGCTACAGAGTTATTTTCTAATGGGCATCTCAGGAAGGATAGTACTACCCAATTGGGGTATGAAATAATATAATATTCGCATATAGCTATTTACTGTGAGAAAATTTCTTGATTGTGGAGGATTTTTGAAATGAAAGGCAACGAAAAAATTATAGCAATATTGAACAACCAGTTATCCGATGAGTTGACTGCCATCAACCAGTATATAGTGCATTCAGAGATGTGTGACAACTGGGGCTTTGAGAAATTGCATAAAACCATTGAAGGGCGTGCTATAACCGAGATGAAGCATGCTGAAAAATTGATCGCCCGCATCCTGTTCCTTGAAGGAATCCCGGTCGTCAGTGAACTCAAGAAGGTTACCATCGGCGCTGATATCGAGACACAGTTTAAAAATGACCTGGCAGCAGAGTATGGTGCAGTCAAAGGATATAACGAGGCAGTCCGCCTCTCATATGAGCTGAATGATAATGGCAGCCGGGAGCTTTTTGATTCTATCCTTACAGATGAAGAAGATCATGTAGACTGGCTGGAAGCACAGGTAGACCAGGTGAAAATGATGGGTCTTCAGGCGTATCTGGTTGAGCAAGTCGGATAAAGATTACTCGGCAAGATAGCACTGCTGGATCATCCATGGAACAATCCAGTCTATACCATCCAGGTGGCTATAGCTCACCATAAAATACGTTCTTCGTATTTAAAGGTGTTACTCTCAATCCATTCGGAAAATTTATGGCAGTCATGATCAGGCAATGCTCTTTGCTGTATCGGTAAACCGCTTATTGCGTGGAGATTTCAAATCCGGAAATTTATCGCCCATTAAAGGGGATTACCCCCAAATGGGGTAGCTTGTAAGAAGTGTTATATTGTCATGACAACTTATTAATAAATTAGGAGGATGCGATGACCAAGACAGTTGAAGATTTGAAGGTTGCATTTGCAGGAGAGTCACAGGCTAACCGAAAGTATCTGGCTTTTGCCAAGAAGGCAGATACGGATGGCTTTCCCCAGATTGCCAGGTTATTCCGCGCAGCAGCTGCTGCAGAAACGGTCCATGCTCACAATCACTTTCGTGCCTTGGATGGGGTTGGCACGACCAGCGATAATTTGAAAGTTGCCATTGAGGGCGAGAATTATGAATGGGTGACCATGTACCCGGAGTTTATCCAAGACGCACAGGCTGAGTCGATGAAGCGAGCACTGAACTCATTCAAGTGGGCTTGGGAAGTGGAGCAGATTCACGAAGGCTTGTATAAAAAAGCCCTGGCCTCCCTTGATGCCCAAAAACCATTGGCAGAAGTGGATTACTATGTTTGCCCGACCTGTGGATATACCCATGAAGGACCTTTACAGGGAGCATGCCCGATTTGCAAAACTCAAGGAGAAAAATTCGAGCGGATCAGCTAATCGGAATATTATAAAGACGTCCGAAGCGGTATATCCTGCCTATGCGGACGTCTTTATATTTAACCCGTCTTAACTGGTATCGGAGTTAACTTAATTGTACAGCCATGGTTTGAGCGGGTGGTCATTCTCTTTAGATGGAAGGCTTTACGCGCATAGGCTGCACCAACATTTTGGCAGTCCACCCGGCAAACGCGTTCAACACCAGGTGTCAGAAGTAATCTACACTCATGGATGACGCAGGTAATCTCCCCCTTGCTTAAATTAGTTATTTCCAATGGCGTTAACCACTGCATTTCATACAGCAGGGCTCTTGCCATGGAACCATGTGCTCCAAGGGCGCGTAAGATGAACAGATCCGGGTTGTTCAATTTCTGTTCATACAACCGCAATAGAAGGCGCTTATAATCCAGCACCTCTTCACCACACAATTTTTCAGCGAGCAGATCATGACTGCAGCGCGCCATCCATAACCAGTTGTTATAAGCCTGGTTGTATTTTTCAAAATCAGGGATGTCCTCATGGATGGGGATGATCGCTGCCTGCCAGATGGAGCGCAGGTTGTGCATTTCCGCATAACCCAGGTGTTGCTCAACAAATGGCAGTACGTGCCTTTGGTACAGGCGCACCATCTCAAAGGCGTGCTGGAATTTCTCACGCTCAGGCATGGATCTAAGTTTTTCCATTAAAATCTGTAACCTATCTTCTGCGCCGGCGTTAAGTAGATATTACCAAAAGATCCTCTGAATATCTATTATGGATCAATTTGATGTCGATATAGCAATCAATTTTGATAGGTTTTTTAATGATTACTCATCTTCTAGACGCGATATCAGCGTACTGTTTTATAAACAACCGCTAACAGGCTAATTGCTAAAAGCTAATCGCTGCTCTTTGGTATAATTTTCAATTATTGACCCATGGGAGGCTGGATGAGCGAGCTTAAAATTCGTGTCTTGATTGCCAAGCCCGGTTTGGACGGGCATGATCGTGGTGCTAAAGTGGTGGCACGCGCCCTGCGTGATGCCGGTATGGAGGTAATCTATACCGGCTTACGCCAGACGCCTGAGATGGTTGCTGAAGCTGCCTTGCAGGAAGATGTCGATGCAGTTGGGCTTTCCATTCTATCAGGCGCACACATGGCACTGGTTCCCCGTGTGATTGAGCTATTGAAGGCTAACCGGCAGGAGCATGTGAAAGTATTCCTGGGTGGCATTGTTCCTGATGAGGATGTGCCGGTCCTGCTTCAGCTGGGTGTGATTGGCATCTACGGACCCGGCACGCTCAGCGAGACTTATGTGAAGGATATCCGCAAGGCTGTAAAAGCGGCTCATGCATAACTCCCATCAAAATGACTGATTTGGATTTGGTGCAGGCAGTATTGGCAGGAGATCGACTTGCTCTGGCGCGCACACTCACCTATGTAGAGAATGGCACCGAGCAGGGGAAAGCCGCCCTGAGTGGACTCTTTTCACACACCGGCAACGCCCATCTGGTGGGGATAACGGGGGCCTCCGGCACCGGGAAATCCTCCCTGGTGAACCAGCTAGCACGCCACTACCGCCAACCTGGAGATGGTGAACTGCCGCGCCGGGTGGCTGTGGTGGCAGTGGATCCCACCAGCCCTTTCACCGGAGGGGCAATCCTGGGCGACCGCATCCGCATGCGCGACCTGGCAGGTGACCCCGGTGTGTTTATCCGCTCTATGGCTACCCGTGGCTCATTGGGTGGGATTGCCTTTGCCACCGCTGAAGTAGTGCAGGTTTTGGATGCAGCCGGGTATGATATGATCTTGATCGAGACAGTAGGCGCGGGTCAGTCTGAAGTGGAAATCGCCCACCTCGCCCATACCACCGTGGTGGTTGAAGCCCCGGGTCTTGGCGATGACATCCAGGCGATCAAAGCCGGGATTTTGGAGATTGCCGATGTGCTTGTGGTAAATAAAGCCGACCTGGCTGGAGTGGAAAACACCGAACGTGCATTGCGTGGTTCGCTTGATTTGGCACACCCCTTGCCACAACATTTCCGGCATCATGCATATCAGGAAAGAGTGCCCGGGTGGGATGATAAAACAGAGCTGCCTGAGCTCATTTGGGAGCCCCCCATCCTACGGACTGTGGCAATTGATGGGACGGGTATCCCAGGGTTGGCGGGTGCAATCACAGCTCATCGGTTGCACCTGGATGCCTCCGGTGGTTGGGTGTTGCGTGAACGTTGGCGCTTGCAGACCGAGCTGGACATGCTCCTGACCTCTCGGTTGTTGGAAGGCTTTCGCTCCAGACTTCCAGCCGGGGTTTACGAACAAGCGTTGGAGGATTTGCTGGGGAGGCAACTATCACCCTTCCAGGCAGTGGAAAAACTGGTCGATATGGTCGTCTAGTGGTATAAGGAGGTATGATGATCACAGGGGAACGGATTCGCTTCAGGGGTGTTGAACGCGCTGACCTGCCTGTTTTCGTGAAATGGCTGAATGATCCTGAGGTGAGGCAGGGGATTCTGATCCACCATCCATTCTCCCAGGTTGAAGAAGAGAACTGGTACGAAGAGATGCTCAAGCGTCCCATCGATGAGCATGTGCTTGGGATCGAAGTACGGCTATCTAGCGAACAAACCAGGGAAACACCTGCACCGGATGTGGAAGAACACTGGAAGCTGATTGGTAGTTTGGCTTTCACCAATTTCGATTGGCGTAACCGGTCTTCCGAGTTTGGGATCATGATCGGAGTGAAGACCTATTGGAACCAGGGATATGGCTCTGAAGCGGTACGACTTCTGGTCAGGCATGGCTTCGACACCCTCAACCTGAACCGGATTTTCCTTCATGTGTTTGAGAATAATCCCCGCGCTATCCGGGCTTATGAAAAAGCTGGCTTTGTGCGTGAAGGCAGACTACGCCAGGCCGAGTTCACGGATGGCAAATATATCGATATCCTGGTGATGAGCATATTAAAGGACGATTACTTGGTTTTGGAAACTGACCATGCCTGAATTACCTGAAGTGGAGACCATCGCACGGAATCTGCGCCTTGGTACACCGGAACAGCCTGCATTGATTGGCAGGCATATTCTAGAGGCATGCCTGCTGTGGGAGCGTACCCTGGCAGAGCCTTCTCGGGTTAAATTCTATAAACACCTGGTTGGGCAGAGGATTGAGACCATCGGGCGTAGAGGTAAATTCCTCTATTTTCATCTTAACCGAGATTGGCTGCTCTTCCACCTGCGCATGAGTGGGGACTTATGCGTTAGATCCGCAGGCTCACCCCATGAAACCCATGACCGGTTGTTGCTCATCCTTGAAGGGGATATCCTTTTGGCATTTAACGATGCCCGTAAGTTTGGGCGAATTTGGTTGGTGAACGAGTTGGACCGGGTGGTGGGAGATTTGGGTCCTGAGCCTTTGGACGAAGTCCTCACTGCTAGGAAATTTTTCGCCCGTTTGCAAACCACCCGCAGGCAGTTAAAACCCTTGCTTCTTGACCAATCCTTTCTTGCAGGGCTGGGGAACATCTATACGGATGAAGCACTGAACCTGGCTAAACTTCACCCTCTCACCCCCTCCAACACCTTGACAGAGAAGCAAGCAACCCGGTTGCTGGATGCCATCCGCACAGTCTTGCAGGATGGAATATCACGCAATGGTGCTAGTATCGACTGGGTCTACCGGGGTGGTGAATTTCAAAATTTCTTCCGGGTATACCAGCGCACCGGTGAGCCATGTCCCGAATGTGGCACGCCGATTGCACGGATAACTGTTGGGAAGCGTGGCACCCATTTCTGTCCTTATTGCCAGCCAGCTTACTTCCTCGATGGAGGTTGATCATGGATGTTTTCACAGTTCTTCTTATTTCAGGTTTCTTTTTCATTATGGGCGCAGCACTCATCGGGCTGATGTGGTACCTCCAGCGCGTGGCTAAGCGAACCCCGGGTGCCAGGAAAAATGCCAATTCAAGCGACCCAAATCTATCTGAATTAGCCCGTCTGATGCGCCATCTGCAGACCCAGGACCTGGTGGTGAAGCTGGATGGCAAGACCTTCACGGCTGCCAGTGAGCTATCTGCAAACCAACATCGCCGATTAAGTTTAGTCTCCAATGTGCTTGCCAAATGGCTCAGCCTGGCCACACCTGAGCCTCTATCGACGGATGCTGCCTCCTCAGAGTCTGCCACACCACCTGAAGAGCAAGCCGTAGAGGATTTTCTATCAATTACTGCCGAACCAAAATCCACAGAGACATATCCTGGATACACTCCACCCTTTGCTGCCGAGTCCATGCAGGAGATAAAACCTGTCAGCACTCAACTACCCGATATGGTTGGGGGAATGCTCAATCCGATCCCAACCACAGAGCCAGAGATCAAGAGCATTGCTTCTCAAATCAACGATATCTTGCAGGAACAGCTGGTTGGCACGTCGCTGGCGTCTAGAGGCATCACGGTGAACGAGGGGAACGACCGTGGGGTGATGGTCACCCTGGATGGCAGGCAGTACCAGGGAGTGATGGATGTGCCGGATGACGATGTACGCCGTGCCATTCGCGCTGCCGTGCTTGAGTGGGAGACGAGGAAATAGGTTTAGGCATATAGATTTGAGGGAGAAGGAATCACACAGCCGGGATCGTTGTTCCCGGAGATTTATTGGATATCAAATCAGTTGCCTTGCATCTTCAGTCCATACCCTGTAGACCCCCACCCGTTCGCTACACGATTGGTCAGGCAGCAGGGCATAGGTTGGACTCACAAGGGGGCTGAACGCCTCAGGAAGGCCAAGGTTCGATCCCACGCCAGGCTCGCGGCTGCTTGGTTATATGCCTGCGAGCGGTCAGGCTCAAAGAACCAGTGTCCAGTGCCACTGTATCGATAGAAATTCACCGGGCGACCAGCACGCTTTAGGGATTCCTCCAAGCTGTCGATGTTGGATTGAGGCTCAAATACATCTTGATCGGCAAAGTGACCGAGATAGGCTGCTTTTGAGTTGGTGAAGTCGTTGCCCCCGGTCCCATAAAAGATGACGACAGAACGAATGTGTTCGGGAGCGGTGACCGAGAGATCCAGCGCATAATAGGCACCCAATGAGAAGCCAATCACTGCTAAGCCGCGGTCAGCCTGTCCAACACATTCGGTAAGATACATTGTTGCATCCGTAATTTCAGCCTTGGCTTGGATGTGGTTGGCGTCGAGAGCTTTGCCAAGGGTTTCTGCATTGGTAAGGTTGTCTGCGACCTTGCCATGATAGAGATCCGGGGCGAATGCCACAAAACCGGATTCGGCAAGTCGGGTGCAGAACGCCTTCATCGTGTCGTTCAACCCCCACCAGGCATGAAGGACCAACACACTGGGTCCCATGCCAGTGGGAGGGATGGCGAGAAAGCCCTGAGGTTGAGAATGCGCCATGTTGACTCCTTATAGAAAGTGTAAATTCAAAGAGTAGTGATAAATGCAATCATTTCGATGCATGGAGTTTTGCCTGAGAGTCAGTTTTAATTTTTAGATAAGAATATTTCAACATCCTCAATAAACTTCAAGGTTTTTATCTCTATTTGGTTGGTTAAAGTATCTAAATCACTAAAATCCGGATTGTCAACTAAAATATACTCTACGATTGAATCAACACCTTTCGTAGTTGATACGATGTGGTATTTATTCCAATCGCTCGCTTTGATCAAGTTCCAGTATTTTTGTTGAACCTGTTTATTAGCTCCAGCTAACCATACTTCAAATCTAAATGGTTCATGAATAAAAACAATCGCAATTTTCAAACTACGAAGTTTTAATGATTTTGGAAAGAAAGAAAAATATGTCATATCCATATATCCATAATAAATACTACCCGATACGAAATAATCAGGATATTTGTTTTTAAAATGCGTTCTCAAATCCATGACATATTCCATCAAACCACGATACGCCTTTTTGATCGCTCCCTTCTCTAGCTGTTTTCTATATTCATTAATGTATTCATGAAATGATTCCATAATTGATTCCTTCGGTTGCCCATGATAGTTATTCGAAGTGCACCTGACTAGTAATCCACAGACTTTTGCTGTATCTTGTCACTTATATCTTGTACTATCCAGAAAAATTCCTAGGTTCAAAGCTACGGATTTGCTAAGCGCATACCATCAGCAATGGAGCTGCTGTCTTCCATAGTCCATGTTAATCACCATCTGGTTTCATTAATAATTAGAGATAGGATTACCAAATACCTGGTATCAGGCGATAACGCACCTGGCTAGCATAATCCGCATAGCCGCTTAGCTCGTCAAGCAAGGTGCGGTCTTCGAGAGCTGTACGGAGGATGAGCAGGATTGCACATAATCCGCTGGCGATTAAAGATACCCAAGAAGCGAGCAGGATGGACATGGCTAGTTCGAAAATAATCATGCCGACGTAAGCTGGATGACGCACATAGCGGTATGGGCCATGTCTAACGACGGCGTGATCCCGGTCTGATTGTATCCTCACGATCTGCGAGAAGAAGGCGTTGGAGGTCATCGCCCAGGCGAGCAGCACATAACTCAAAACACACACAACCAGTCCAGCCAATTGAGCCATTTCAGGAAAGTCAGTCGTCCAGCCATAACGCTGATCAAGACCAGCGAGGATATAACGCACCAATGTTGTAAGGCGAAACATGCTCATGATGGCTCTATCCCAGGTCTTGGTTCCCTTTGGGGGATTCAAACGTTCAGCCATCAGCTCCGGGTTGAAGCGGATGAGGAGAATATCTGTTGCCGTAAAAAAAGTCAACCATACCGCGATGGCTGCCCATGCAGCCCACCAGTTAATCCGCCCAGCTGACCAGAATAGAGCCACGCCCATGGCGGCGATACTCAGGATTTGATCCAAAATATATAGAGCAATTAGCTTCTTATTCATAGCTTACGCATCAGGAGGTAGTGATCACCCATTAATTCTACTATCATCTGAGATACGGTGTTATTTCCGTTTACCCAGCTACCAGGGTATGCATACCTTGCTTATTATCCATAGAATCGGGATGTGTGTCTTTAACCTGATTATTGGACATTTTCAATCGATAAAAGCACCATACTTATATTATACAGTTTGCTAAAACTGGATTAGGTCTCGTTGATTGAAACGGTTATGATAGAGCCCACTGATCCTTTTACAACCCCAATTACTTTTAAACCATTTCCATAAGATTCTATATCGCGTGGATTGTTAATACCGTAAACGAAAGAAACATCTATACCCCAAAC
>Ga0154666_1136_pt1 | contig 34075 bp, 30 predicted proteins | sample Rifle2008BG13ft_FD_116095 | JGI IMG/M metagenome (GOLD analysis project Ga0154666, IMG submission 116095) | Chloroflexi bacterium RBG_13_50_21 | reverse complement strand
TGATTATTTTGAAATATTACATCCAAGAGTTAATGTACTCGGCATGGTAGAAAAACAATTATTATTGGCTGATTGCATGGATCAAAGGGTAGAATGATCACCACAGAATGTATGCCCTGATGAGTGCCCATAGATCATCGCCAGCCGGGATAACGGATAACGATCTGTTTTCCCATCTCGAAATTTCCATTTACAAAATCCAAGGCACCTACCGCATTAATTGGATAATTATTATCAAATATTAATGGATTTTATCTTGACATTGAATAAAACAGGCTCTAAAATATATATACGGAGATGTAAAAATTACATACAAAGAATCTCATAGAATTTTATCTCTGAAATAACCAAACTGTTTGATAAAAACAGGACATCGTTTTGGCTCCAACCTCATGTTTCAAGGGTTGGAGTAATTTATTCCAACGATATTGGTACACGAAAGGAGAAAATCTCATGTCTCAAACTGAAATCAAAGCACCTCCTGGAAAACAGGAGATCATCGTCACCCGAACATACAACGCACCCCGTGAACTGGTGTACAAAACGCTCACCGATCCAAAACTCATACCTCAATGGTGGGGGCCTAAGTATCTAACAACAAAAGTAGAAAAGATGGAAGTGAAATCAGGTGGACAATGGCGTTTTATACAGCATGATGCAGAAGGTAAAACCTATGGTTTCTATGGTATTTATCATTTGGCAAAATCACCTTCCCTGCTAATCTATACCATGGAATGGGATGGGCTGCCAGATCATGTACTGATGAATATCGATAGATTTGAAGAACGTGATGACAAAACGATATGTACCTCCCGCTCTATTTTTGAAACCGTTGAAGATCGCGATGGCATGCTACAGACGGGGATGGAAGAAGGGACTCGAGAAGAAACAGAACGCATCAACGAGCTGCTTACAAAACTAATTCAGGAAGGTCCCATTGAGCTTGGTGTGCGACCGCTAGCAGGGAATGGACGAAGCATAAAAATTATCCGTGAATTCGATGCACCTCGCGAGAAAGTCTGGCGAAGTTGGACCAAACCTGAGAATTATATGTGCTGGTCAGGGCCAAAGGATTATTACGCACCGTATGCAAAATTTGATCTGCGTGTGGGAGGAAAGCATCTGAGTAGCATGCGCGGTCCCGACGGTAAGGATATCTGGAGTACCGGAATATACAAAGAAATCATTGAGCCAAACCGAATCGTCATGACTGATTCCTTTGCTGATGAACATGGCAATATAGTCCCTGCTTCTCATTACGGATTGGTGACTGATCTTCCGATAGAATTGGAAATGTATGTGACCTTCGAGGATCTGGGTGGCAAGACTCGGATGACCCTGGAGCATTGTGGATTGCCTGAGGGCGAAATACTCGAACAAACAAAGGAAGGATGGAACCAATCCTTCGATAAACTGGCGGAGTGTTTAGGATAAAGTGTCTGTCGGAGTTTTAGATCCTACGAGGGGTAACAATAAACAATCACCAACAAGAACCTTGCCCCTAATCTTATCTGATGGAAGATTGGAGTTTAGAAACATCTTTTTAGGGAAGCTGAAAGGAGGCATTTAAATGGTAAATTATGTGATAAATGCTCCCCCAGGAATTCAAGAGTTCATTATCACAAGGATCTTCAATGAGTCTCGGGGGATTGTTTTCAAGACCGTTACCGATCCCTTACTGGTGCCACAATGGTGGGGACCAAGCAGGCTGACCACGAAGGTCCACAAAATGGTGGTAACACCCGGAGGCTCATGGCGCTTCCTTCAATGGGATGAAGGAGGCAAAGAATACGGATTCCATGGGGTATATCACGACGTAGTCATCCCAGACCGCCTCGTGTACACCATGGAGTTCGAAGGATTGCCAGGGCATGCATCGCTCGTTATAGATAAGTTTACAGAGCAAGATAGAAAAACCACTATGACATCCAAGACCATCTTTCAATCCATTGAAGACCGCGATCAAATGTTGCAATGGGGGATGGAAGAGGGGACAAGTGAGACAACCAAGCGTTTAAATGAGCTTCTTGCAAAGAATGAATTTAAAAATAAACTCAAGAAGGAAGGACTGTTAGAATGACACACCATGAAGGAAACGGGAATTGTATAACCATTACTCGGGAGTTCGATGCATCGCGTGAACAGGTTTGGCAACGCTGGACTGAAGCTGAAAAATTCGGCTGCTGGTGGGGACCAAAGGATTTCACTGCACCCTATACCCATATAGACCTACGCATCGGTGGTAAGTATCTATATTGTATGCGCGGTCCCGATGGAAAGGATTATTGGGGGACTGGAATTTACAAGGAAATCAGCGAACCCAATCGCATTGTCTATACCGATTCTTTTGCTGATGAACACAGAAACGTGGTCCCTGCAACCTACTATGAGATGACCTCAGATATACCCATGGAGATGGAAGTCGAATTAACACTTGAAGATATCGCTGGTAAAACCAGGATGATTCTACAGCATTGCGGTTTACCTGAGGGCGAGATACTCGAGTTGACCAAGGCTGGATGGAATGAATCCTTTGATAAGCTGGCAGAGTGCCTTGGATAAACTATGTGCCGGAGTATTTATACCCTCTATAACGTCGATCCACCTATCACCGATGAGGATATCCGGGCAGCTTCTCTACAGTATGTACGCAAGATCAGTGGCTTCAATAAGCCATCAAAGGTGAATGAGGTTGCATTCAATAACGCTGTGGATGAGATTGCAGTCGCCTCAGCCAGGTTGCTTGCCTCTTTGGTAACCAAAACACCTCTTCGGGAACGCACTCTGACGACCCATTCTCGTTTGGAAAAGTGAATATTAATGGAATGCGTCCGCAGAAAATTCGATCAGGGTGTGGAATTACATATAAATTTGTCACCGGTGGTATCATTGAAAAAGCTTCGGGGTATTTTCAACCACCGGTGACTTCTATGATATAAATTCAAGCAATGATTTCAACCATGGGAGGAAATAATGAGGAAAGTAATCATGTTCAACATGATATCACCGGATGGATACTTTGAAGGACCTGATAGGGATATCAACTGGCACCAGGTGGATGAAGAATTCAATGATTTTGCCCTGGAGCAACTCAGCTCAGCCGATGGACTGGTCTTCGGACGCATCACCTACCAGCTCATGGCAAGTTTCTGGCCAACACCAGCTGGGCTGGAAGGGGAGCCTGCTACCGCAAGTTGGATGAATTCTCTGCCAAAATACGTTTTTTCCAAAACACTCGAAAAAGTTGGATGGAATAATACTCAGCTGATTAGCGGTGAAGCTGTGGAGATGTTGAAGAAACTAAAACAAGAAACTGGCAAAGATCTATTCATCTTTGGAAGCGCGGATCTCGCTGCGACGTTCACCAAGCATAGCCTGATTGATGAGTATCGGCTCATGGTGAATCCGGTCGTGTTGGGTGCGGGTGTACCCATGTTCAAGGATACAGAGGAAATGCTCAAGTTGAAACTACTCCATATGAAAGTATTCCGCAATGGAAATGTATTGCTTTCTTACCAACCCTCAGACCAATGAGATAGTATTAATATCACCATATTCATCAATATTCCTGGATGATTTCGCTAGTTCTATAAAGATGAATTCGATGTGATTTTAATAGGTGAACTTTATATACATTATCTGGTATAACAATTAAACTCCACTAGATAAAGGATCGCAGGAGCGGGTAAAATGACCAATACGAGCAGCCTCCAGGCACAAAAAGAGATCGCGGTAGATTTCCTACAGCTTGTTGTTGCAGGCTCCATCGACGAAGCTTACGACAATTATGTAAATATGCATGGCAAACACCATAATGTGTATTTCTCCTCCGAGTTCGCTTCCCTAAAACACGGGATGATCGAGAATCATGCCCAATTTCCGAACAAGCGGTTAATGGTTAAAAACGTACTGGGTGATGGAAATCTGGTGGCAGTCCACTCAAATCTCATCCTGAAATCCAACGAGCCAGGGATGGCAATAATCCATATCTTTCGCTTTGATAAAGGTAAAATAATTGAGATGTGGGACATTGGCCAGGCAATACCGGTAGATTCACCCAACCGTCTGGGTGCATTTTAGAAAGGGAGAACGCAGTGAGACTGGTTGTTACAGATTTCTTATCTTTGGACGACTATAATGCGGCACCTGCAGGAGAAAATGTGTTCAATCACACGGGCTGGACCGAACGCCATCGGAGTGATGAGATAGAAAAATTCAAACTGGACGAGCTGTTTGCTACGGATGCAGTCCTGCTGGGCGGGATTACTTACCAGGATACCGCTGCCTGACAGTCCAGGAACGTTGACCAATAGCAAACAGACTGGATGAAATCCCTACCCAAGTATGTGATCTCGACTTAATTGAAAGAAGCTACTTATAATTGCCGCTCATATCTTAGCTATTCAACCAGCGTGGCACGTTCCAAAATGCTAATCGGATGCTCGGCCTGTTTTCGGAATATGCTCACGTTGATGCGGGAGAGCATCCACAGAGAGATGAGTATCAGTAATCCCATCCCCATAAATACAGCTACATATGCCATGATAGGATCTTGCATAAGGTGGGTGAGTGCATCCCGCAGCGCACCGCCAATCATGGAACCAAGCAAACGGGAGATGGCATTTGCCATGCCCCAAATGCCAATATATAAACCAACTTTACTTGCAGTGGTCATATCCAACATGAGTGAAAGGTTCGAAACCGTAGATAAACCGGTGCCGATCCCTAACACCACCAAGCCTGTATAAAAAATAACCGGTAATGAAAGTAAACCACTTGAGGAAATCAAGATAAAACCCATCATGGCATTCCATCCCCCGATCTTGGCAAGGGTAAGCTTGTGCACCCTTCCTTCAAGGAGTCCGGCGACCAACATGGCTAACAGAAAGCAGGCACCCCAGATGGAGGTAATACGTGTGGTCGTCTGAACCGGCATGGAAAATGCTTCTGCCGCATAAGGCTCTAATAGAATATCTTGTCCAAGGATGGCTATCAGCAGGATAATCAGGTAGATGAAGAAGAGTTTTACCTGTCGATTCTCAATCACAACGTACATCATTGCTGTCCATGAATAGTTATCAGTTGCAGTCAGTCTTTGCTGAGTTTGTGGGTCCTCCAACAGCACCAAACCCAGCATACCCAGGAGCAGTGCAACCAGCCCAATCACTCGAAATGCCTCCGCCAGTGTTTCTGGTGAATACGTCTCAAGCATGCGGCTTAGTGCAATGGATGTCAGGATGATCCCAACAATCATCATGATGAACATGATCGCAATGGTGCGAGAGCGACCGTTCTCACCTGAAATTTCAGATGCGAGTGACATGTATGAAACAGCAGACAGATTGTAGCCCATTCCCCAGGAGCCAAAGGCGATCAAACCAACCACCAGGCCAAACCAGAAATTATCTGCCATGAGATAGGCTGCATAAGGAGATAAGACCACCCCAATAACACATAAAAGTAGTCCCAAAGCAATGTAGGGTGTGCGACGATAACCTTGTAAAGCATGGCGATCGGCAAATGAGCCGATGGCAACCTGGATAGGTGAGATCAGGTAAGGAAGGGAAGCCAGCAATGCTACCAGTGTGGCTGAAATTCCTAGATCCTTGATCATCACCCGGTTCAGTGTGCTGTTAATGGGCACGAGTGTCATGGCGACTGCCATGTGGATCAATCCAAGTTGGATGCGTTTTCGAAACATAATACTCCTTGTGCTGAATATCACAGATAACTGTAACAGACTATGCAAGGTCCTACAATGTAGATTTCCGTAGGATTTATTTAGTGTTTGGTTAGATCAAAATGGGTGGGTATGGATTCCGGCCATACAGAGATGGACAAGGATTTACCTTTGAAAATGGCGGTATGATCTGGGGTTATCAATTACAGCTCTGCTGGAACTGCTTCAGCAGCATAGGAAATGAGCCTCTCAAGTAAGGGTGCAATAACACTGAATCCATGCGTTAAGGCTCATCTGACAGATGGAAAATGCCCACAAGGAAATTCCATTACCAACCTGGCTAATTAGATTTAATCACCCCAGATATATTACAAAGTCTTCCAATTTATCTCACCATCCTATTAAGAAAGCAAGGGCTAAACTCGCTATAATAGCAAGCTATACAGGTATTCAAAATGAGATTATTTGCTGGTGAGAACCAGGTTATACAAAAGCTGGTTGTAGGGGCTTTTTTGGGTGTAATCCTAACCTTTATTGGCAGTGCATGTAGCCTGGTGGGAGGTGGGGTGATGCAAGGGCCTTCAATCACCATGAGTGACGCTATAACCATAACACCCAGCTCCCCAATAAATCCCACCTTCACGACCTCTCCCAGCCCTACAATGCAGCCAACAGCTACACACATCCCGACTATCACTCAAACCAGCACGCCCACCCTGCACCCGATGAACATCGTGGCAGCCAGAGAAACGCCGTATCCGGCCAGCGAAATTACCATCTCAGAAACATTGGAGCCCGGAGGGAATTATTACCGCTATATTGCCTCGTACGAATCACAAGGTTTGAGAATAAATGGTTTATTAACCATCCCGTACGGAGAAATGCCTGCTTCTGGATGGCCAGCAATCGTCTTCAACCATGGCTATATCCCTCCAGAAGTTTACAGGACGATTGAGCGATATGTGGCATATGTGGACCAACTGGCAAAAAACGGTTATATCGTCTACAAGATCGATTATCGCGGCCATGATAATTCCGATGGTGAAGCGACTGGAGCATATGGGAACCCCGGATACACCGTGGATGTGCTGAATGCTGTTTCAGCATTGAAAGCCTTCCCGCAGGTGGATAGTCAACGGATTGGCATATGGGGGCATTCTATGGGAGGTTTTTTGACTTTAAGAGCAATGGCCATCTCTAAAATTATCAAGGCTGGTGTGATCTGGGCAGGTGTTGTTGGATCTTACCCTGATCTACTATGCTGTTGGCGTCAGCCAACCCCTGGAGTGCCAACCGCAACCCCCAATCCTAATTTCCGCTCCGGTTGGCGAACCCTATGGCAAAATTCGTATGGCTCCCCAGATGAAAATCCTGATTTCTGGTCAGGTATCTCCGCCAATTCATATCTAAATGAGCTTTCGGGGCCTATACAGTTGCACCATGGCACCAGCGATTCAGAGGTGCCAATTAAATTCTCACGGGACCTATTTACGCAGGCTCAAGCTGCTGATGTAGTAGTGGAATATTATGAATATGAAGGGGATAACCACAATTTAGGAAATTATTTCAACCTTGCGATGAAACGGACGCTCGAGTTTTATGACCGGTATTTAAAGGACGGGGGATGAGCTGGTAAGGGTCGTGAGCTGCCCCTAGAGACACTGTATAGGTGAAGTTTAAATTTCACCACTCACTCGATACACCCTGCTCATAGATATTGTATCAAAAAAACATAAATCCACCCTGCATACCCATGAATAAACTCAAGGCTCTCTTATTTTGTGAATACCATGCCTAATCCTAAGATATCCATTAACTTTACCGCAAACTTATAGTTGTATAGTTACTCTCGATTCAGCGGTTTGTAGGATCAGGCTGATACCCCCATTTCCTGTATCGCTCTGGTAATGCCTCGAAGCGCTTGCCGGCGTATGCGATAATAAGTCCCCTCACCAATATACAGCTTACCCATCGTATCTCGCGACAGGCGATCGTTCACATACGCATCATAAAGTATCGTGTATGCATACCATTCTCGGGGGAGAGGTTCGGCCGGTTGTTGACCCGCTGGACGTAATTTATCCAACAAGAGGAGTAATTTGTCATGTAATAATTTTCCATTTTCAAGATGGTCACCACCTTCAATGCTAAACAATTCGACCAACGGGGATATTCCAAGCTGGTCATAATCATTGAGGTGCTGGTAGCCATCTTCGACAAACTTAACCAACTCCAAGTCCGGTTTGAATGCCAACACAGATAGTAATCCACCTTGTTCGACGGGTTGGCTTTCTTCGATCGCGGGAACACCGATCTCTGCCTGGAGATCTTGGGTCAAGGAAGGTCTTGGCTGTAAATGAAGGTAAACGATTTGGCTGATTTCGTGGGCAATATCCTCAAGCCAATACAAATCCTCTTCGGCATATTGGATTTTATCTTTGCGCGAACCGACGCCAATGATTGCAATCTGCTCGCTACCTGCATATCCAGGAGCAAGCCAGGCGATCTGAGGAAAAATGGAGCCGGTAGCTTGTGTAACATTCTCCAGATCCACTTCTTTTACAGAATAAACCTCGCCAATACGTATCGAGTGAAACGAAGCCACCACGGAATAATGATCATCCTGGCGTATGGCAATGAATCCGCCCAGCGCATTTAAATTCTTGCATAGAATTGCCAGGCCACGGCTTAAATAACGCTTTAGTGATTCGTACGTAGAAACATTACGCCCAAGGGTATCCAATTCTCGCCGCATGAGGCGTTGCTGCCGGTGGACCAATTGATCCAAGAAATCACGCACAAAATCATATGCCGAGTGTGTAAACACCGCAAGGATTGCAATGATAAACAGATCGGTCCCTGATAATTTAAGCTGTCGACCAGTCAGTATGTAAATTAATACAATCACGATAATGGTTAATAACGAAACAGGCAAATCGTAAGTTGACGTCCGATGTGTGACAAAAGTCCTGTCTTGCACCACGGAATATGCCAATAGAATCAGAGCAGAAAGAATAAATAAGTTTGGTAGGAAACGGGGCATAGGAATATTCAACACAGTGCCGATGAAACTAATCGTCACTGCACCGATTCCGATGAAGATCGCTAAATAAAATGCCATGTTGTTCAGCATACCTTCCGTCTTCCGGATCAACCAAAGGTTATACAAAATTGAGCAAAAAACAATAGCATTAAAAATCTCGATGATCAGGTATGGGAAGCGTAATACAGTGGGGCAGATTGTGATGGGATCGCAAGGTTGGCTTTGTGGCGCGGTAAAAATTAGGATGATGATGACCATACCAAACAAGATAATCCCGCGTGCCAACGGATAACGTTTTTTTCGCTGTTCTGGATTGAGTAGGTAAAAAGTCAGGTCATGAGCGGCAACCAAGGCAATGGTCATCGCAAACAACCGCACCGAGTAATTTCCAGGGATGCCAGTTACCAGAGTATTTAAAAGATAGATGTAATAGATCGCTAATGCGACCAGGACAATAATGGCACGAAAAGCTAAGGGATTTACCCTGCTCCTGGAGAGTAGATAGATGGCAAACCATAGGGTTAGCCCAAGACTGACAAATGTGGTGTAGAGCGTTAAATCAGATAATAATCCACTCATGCTAATTACCTCCGGATTTATCTGTTATTCGTTTTATTTGTTTCTGTAAGAGTAGTTACTCCTTCAACCTGATTCTATCACCCACTAAATTAACAATTGCACTTTTTTTTATACCTAGTAAACAAGGGCAGTTTGATGCATTTAATTTTATCGTAATTAGTAAATTCGGTCACATCGGATTTTCAGGATTGGTCGAGTTTCTAGCTTCTTCATGGTTTTTTTTATTTTGAAAAATATATGGCAGTTTTTGGCAGGATAGAGTCTGGAAGTGGCGGATTCAAAATAATAAACTCTTTTCAAAGCAAGAAATAACTACTGTGGCAAGCCAAATGATTGAAAGGAGCCTCAAATGAATCCGATAAATACTTACCAGTCCTTTTTCGATAGCTCGTCGTTTACTCGCAATCTCATAACCAAGCAGTATTACCAACTTGTTTCAAATTTTCTTGACCGTGCAGAGGTATCATTCATGGATTACGGCTATGCAGAGCTAGGTTCGAATCCGAAGACGATCATATTGGACGAAACGGATGAGCCTTACCGGATGCCGACCCAGCTATATCATCACCTGGCATCGTCGATAAATCTGGACGGGAAAGATGTTCTTGAAGTAAGCTGTGGGCGCGGTGGTGGTGCTGCCTTTATCAATCGTTATCATCATCCACGTTCGCTGATTGGTATTGATCGCACACCCCAGGCGATTAGATATTGTCGACGGAAACACCTGCTACCCGGGCTATCCTTCCTTCAAGGTGATGCTGAAGCCATTGACTTTGGAAGTGAATGTTTTGATGTGGCAGTAAATGTAGAAGCTTCCCATCTGTATGGCCATGTTGAGACCTTTCTGGCTGAAGTCTATAGGATTTTACGCCCAGGTGGGTACCTGCTCATGGCTGACAAACGAACAGCACCAGAAATTCAGTTGCTGCACCATCAAATTTCAGAAAGTGGATTACAAGTGATTCGTGAACATGACATCAGTGCAAATGTGCTTCAATCCATTCGATGGCAACGAGCACAACGGATCCAGACCTTGCAATACCTTTTACCACACAATCTTTTCTGGTTGGCTGTTCATTTGATTGGTGCTGACGGCTCACATCTGGCGGAAGGCCTTACTACCGGGAACACCGTTTATCTTAGTTTTGTGCTACAAAAGATATAGCATCTGGTTTCCATTGCCTTTAATCACACAACCTCATCTTTTTTACAATCCAACATAGGACGCAGCAATGCTGCGTCCTCCTTCTTTATTCTTGGGTCTGGTTAACTATATTTTAAAATCATCCTATATCTGCGAGATCTGGGGGATGAATACACATTAATGAGATTTAGCGGGTATGTATGTTTTCTCTCTAAAAAAAGCGTTGTAGTCGCCATAGCGGATGGCAAAGAGATACCCTTCGACTATTTATTACAAGATAAAGGGGATGAATATCAATTCGCATGGGCGCGGTTGGTTGGTAGAAAAAATATAGCAATTTGAATTATTATTGCTTTGCTAATGAAGGATAGGGTAATTCGATCTGATCTGGCAGGATAGATATGATAACTCATCGATGGTATGGGAGATCTCCCGCCCCAATTAAGATGTAAATCATACGAATAATCCCGTTGACAAAATACCAGGAATCAATAAAAATATAATCCTTTTTGGATCACAGGGAGATCATGCGATCGATGAATGTAGAGGATAAAATAATCGATAATAACGAACCCATGAAGAGTTATAATCATCCATTAAGATGGTAAACCAAAGCGGATCCGATGATGGTCAACAGGCAGATGACTTGAAAAACAGGCGTGGCAGGATTTCTGTTGGGTTTAATCTGGTCATCATGATCGTGGGTATCGCCATTGCAGAAATCCTTGCCATGATCATTATCAGTTATTTCATATCTTTGGATTATTATCAACTAGTGATAATAGATACCTCGATCATGGCAATAATCATTATCCCGTGGCTGTATATATTTTCCATTAGCCCTCTTCTCAAACAAATCCGACAACAGGCTCAGGCAGAAAGCATTCTCCAAGCGCGCCAGCGAATTATGGAATATGCCAGTGCACATGGATTGAGCGATTTGCTCGAATATACCTTGAATGAAATTGAAGCATTAACCGAAAGCACGATCAGCTTCTTCCATTTTATGGAGACCGACCAAAAGACAATCAACCTGCAAGCCTGGTCCACCAACACGCTACAAAACATGTGCAAGGCAGAGGGCAAAGGCAGCCATTATGATCTGGAACGAGCGGGTGTCTGGGCAGATGCGGTTCGCCAGCGTAAACCTATCATTCACAACGACTATGCGCAACAACCAAACCGGAAGGGATTACCCGAAGGACATGCCTCAGTCGTCCGGGAGATGGTGATTCCAATCATTCGGGAGGATAAGGTGGTGGCAGTCCTCGGTTCAGGCAATAAACCTCGGGACTACACAACCAATGACTTGGAGATTATCTCAAAGATCGGTGATTTTGCCTGGGATGTGGTGGATCATAAGCAAGCAGATATTGCCATCCAAGAAAGCGAGGAGAAATTCCACACGCTTATAGATTGGACTTATGACTGGGAGTTATGGGTGGATACCCAGGGCAATATTGGCTATACCTCCCCTTCATGTGAACGCATCAGTGGTTACACAGTTGATGAATTTATTAAAGACCCAAATTTGCTGATGCGCATCATCCATCCTGGCGAAAGGCAAATGATAGATGATCATCAAACCGTAATCCATGAAACATCAGCAGACCCGATCACGCTTGAATACCGCATTATTGCGCGCGATGGAAGCGAGCATTGGATCGAGCATATCTGCCGACCTGTATTTGGACACGATGGAGGACATCTGGGACGGCGCATCAGCAACCGAGACATCACCAAGCGCAAACAAGCAGAAGAGGAGCTGCGTTCAGTAAACGCGTATAATCGCAGCCTTTTTGAAGCCAACGTTGATGCTCTGGTGACAATCACACCGGATGGCAAAATTGGTGATGTGAATGCGGTGACTGAGGCTATTACTGGCTATCCACGTGAAGACCTGATTGGAACAGATTTCCACAGCTATTTTACCCATCCGGATAAAGCCCGTGCGGGTTACGAACGAGTTTACGAAGTAGGAATGGTGCGCGATTATGAACTGGAGATACACCACAAGGATGGGCATTGCACACCTGTGGTTTACAATGCATCTGTTTATCAGGATGCGTCTGGTAAGGTTGCTGGTGTATTTGCGGCTGCCCGTGATATCACAGAACGTAGGCAAGCAGAAAGGCAGCTGGTATTATTAACCACTGCCCTCGAGGCTGCCGCTAATGCGATTATCGTTGCGGATAAGGATGGGCGTATTATTTGGGCGAATACAGCATTTAGCAAGATGACGGGCTTCACGAAGGAAGAAATCGTCGGCCAAAGTCCAAGCATTCTTAAGTCAGGTAAGCAAAATCGGGAATTTTATCGCAACTTATGGGAGACTATTCTCGCAGGGAGTGTGTGGCGTGGGGAGTTAGTAAACCGTCGCAAGAATGGCAGTTTATATTTTGAAGAGCAGTTCATCACGCCTGTTTTCGACAAAGACGGAAGTATAACCAATTTTATTTCAATCAAGCATGATATTACTGAACACAAAAACGCAGAAAATGCACTCAGAAAGAGTGAGGAACAATATCGGTCCTTGATTATTGCCACCGCACAGATTGTCTGGCAGACCAATCCAAAAGGTGAAGTAGTTGAAGATATCCCAATGTGGGGTGCCTTCACAGGACAAAGCGAACAAGATGCTCAAGGTATGGGATGGCTTGAGGCTTTACATCCAGACGACCGACAACGAACGTCAGAAATTTGGGCTCATGCTGTTGAATCTAAAACTATCTATGATACGGAATATCGGTTAAGAAGTCACACAGGGGAGTATGGCTATTTTGCTGTCCGTGGTGTGCCAATTACAGATAAAGATGGAAATATCTCTGGATGGATCGGAACCTGTACCGATATCACCGAGAAAAAGCTATATGAAAATCAATTAATTCAAGCAGAAAAACATGCCGTCATTGGTCGGATGGTTGGCTCGGTCACCCATGAAATCAACAATCCATTACAAACGATTAAAAATTGCCTATATCTCATCAGGCAGGATACTGGATTGGAATCCCCGAATAACGAACCGCTAGAAATGGCACTTTCAGAAACCCAGCGTCTGTCCAATCTTGTCGGTCAATTACGTCAGCTGTATCGGCCGCAAGCTATTCAGACGATGCACCCCCATGATTTAATGGATCTCATCAATGAAGTTCATACCCTGATCAAACCCCATCTAAACTATGCTCACGTGGCCTGGGATCCTGCACCCGGATTAGAGCCATGTACAGTCAATTGTGTAAAAGACCAGATCATCGAGGTGATTCTCAATGTATGCATGAATGCAATCGAGGCGATGCAGCCTTCAGGTGGGATATTATCCATAGGATTGGAATTCTCAGATGAAAAGGAGCAAGTGGGGGTAATGTTAAGCGATACTGGTCCAGGGATACAAGCAGATGTCCTTCCCCACATTTTTGAGCCATTTATAACTACCAAGAGGTATGGATTAGGATTGGGATTGTCCATTTGCTATAATATTATCCAAAAACATGGTGGGCAGATCACGGTGGTTAGTGAGCCAGGTCGGGGTACATGGTTTACAATTTGGCTGCCCATTTATACAGGAATAGCTGAAAGAGGAGAATAACAAAAATGGTCTCAAGTCACTCGATATTGATTATTGACGATGAACCAAATTTACGACGCAGCCTGGGTTTAATTCTGCAGCGTGAAGGTTATTCGATAACCACAGCTTCCAATGCAAGCGAAGCGATTCAATTATTACAAGCAGGGGCATATGATCTTTCGTTCCTGGATATCAAGCTTCCAGATCAGGATGGCATCCAGCTTCTTCCACAAATCAAAGAATTATATCCGGATATGCCCGTCCTGATCCTGACCGCGCATGCCACATTAAATACGGCGATTGAAGCTGTACGCTTGGGGGCACGGGATTATTTAATAAAACCTATCGATCCCGATGATATCCTTAATCGGGTAGAAAGTATATTGAGTGAACAGAAACCCAAGAGACGTCGAGAAATAACTACTCAATTACAGAATTTATTGGTAGAGTTACAATCCATGGATGGAAGGGAAGCTCCACTAATCACAGCTTCAGCGGTGACTCTACCCGTCGATCCAGCACGTTATTTAAAATGTGGTGAATTAGTTTTAGACAGGCATACCCATTCCGTTAAATATAAAGATTACAATACTTCACTACCTCCTTCCACTTTCGATTATCTGGTTACACTCGTGCGTCATTCACCCCACCCTGTGACTTATGAAAAGTTAGTCCAGGAATCTCAGGGATATCAAAATTTAAGCAGGGCTGAGGCGCGTGATATCGCCCGGTGGCAAATGCACGAAATTCGAAAGGTGTTGGAACCCAATTCGCGCCAACCCGAGTTGATCATCACTATTCGAGACGTAGGCTATCGACTAATCTCATAAAAAAATGTTTCTCCCTTCGTTCTACTGGCGAGCAATGGTTTTCACTGCTCGCTTTTGGTTTAAATTTATTTATTGGTAATTTACCAATATATTCCAACTATTTCAAATTGTATCTGTCGGTATTTTCTATACAATAAAAATGAGATTGGTCCGAGTGAGAACAATGCATCCTCAATTAATCCTGCTTGTTGAAAATGATCTAAATTTACGCCAATCGATCATGCTAATTCTTCAACGCGCAGGTTATTTTGTCACTGCAACGGATTGTGTATCTACAGCATTGGATCTTATTCAATCCCGTAATTATCAACTCATCATTGTAGATCACAACATGCCAGATGCTCGAACTGAACTGCTGCCTAAAGTGCTGATTGGAAATCCATATTTATCCATTGTGATTCTAACGGATCAGTCGACTCCGGAGATAGAAAAGGAGGGCAAACTTCTAAGCGCACATTATCTGGTTGAACCTGTAGCCCCTGAACGTTTACTGGATTGCGTTGGTTTGATCATGGGCAAGAAGAGTATTTTAAACAACACTGACTTAAGTACCAGTCCAATCAATAGCGGTGAAAAACATTTATCCGCGTAATGATGGCTTTATATAAGGCCAGATCCAGAATACTAATTTAGGAAGTTTAAGACTCAGGAGGAGGTAAATATATTAGCAAATTCAACCCATATAAACCAACGGTTAAGTGTCGATGACTGGTTTGAAGAAATTGAACAAATACAATGACAATAATCACCATCGAACACGATATAAACAATGCGAATCCCAGGGGATGAGCACCAGAAGCTGACTCGAGGCGGTTATGACAACCTCACGCAAGGACTCACCCAAATATCAAATAATATAGGAGGAAAAAATATGTTAATGTTTTTTGTTGAAAATTCTGATCTTGGTTTCGGAAAATATAAGAATCTAATTCTCATAATCTCAGGAGGACAAAAATGAATACCCGCAAATTAATAAGTATTATCATTTATTCGTTGCTACTTGCTTCCCTTATCTTTGCAGGGGTAAGCAAAATCCAAAGCAGTGCAGCGATGCCAATGTCAATGACGGACGAGTCACAGGTCCCGCATGCCTTCGGACCCAACCCCAACTGGGCGCTAAGCCCGCTCACCCTGCCGGATGCCCAGGTGGTCATCACCGGAAACGGCGCGGGGGCTGAGGCAGTCGCTACGGTCGGTGCTAACGGGGCTGTCACCGCCATCACCATCACCAACCCGGGGCACGACTATACCAATGCCAAGATCGACATCCTCGGTGCAGGCACGGGTGCGACAGCCGACGTGACCATCGTCAAGAAGGGCGCGGTCGTGGCTGTCACGGTCGACACGCCTGGGGCTGGCTATACCGCCCCCGTGGTGACCTTTGATTCTGGTACCGCCGCCGCCACCGCTTATGGTGGCGTGGATGCGGTCACCCTCACCAACGGCGGTGGATTGGGTTATACCTTCCCGACGGTCGAATTCGACCTGCCCGACGGACCCGGTGGCATTCAAGCCCAGGGGCACGCCGAGATGGATGTTAGCGGAACCATCACCGCAGTTGTCGTGGATAGCCCGGGTTCGGGCTACTCGACCGCTCCGGGAGTTGCCATCCACAATGGCACCCTCTTCGATCCGATCAAACTGAACGTTGATGGCTTCCTGGCGGAAGCAACCACCAGCCTTGCTCTCAGCGAGGTTGTCCTCAATGAGTTCGGTGCCAACTATAACAATCCACCCCTGGTGACCATCAGCGACCTGAACCTGACCGGCACGGGTGCGACTGCCACCGCCATATTGGATAATGGCGTCATCGCAGACATCATCTTAAAGAAAGCCGGCTCAGGCTATCTCACCACGGGTGGTATCCGCAAATTCGTCGACACATTGCCGGGTCTCACCGCCGCCGGTGCGAATAATCTCGGCAATTACATCCCGGTCGCGGTGCCCGATACCACCACCTTCCCCGGCACCGACTATTATGAGATCGCCGTCATACAGCAGCGCCATAAGTTCCACTCCGACCTGCCCGCTGCCCTGACCCGCATTTACGTGCAGCTATCGACCTCGGTTGTGCCCGGCGCGCATATCCCGCTGCAAACAGACCTGCTCGGTGGCACCTCCATGCTGACCATGATGCCCGATGGATCACAGGCATACGGCGTGGATAGCCCGCACTACCTGGGACCCGTCATCGTAGCCAATAAGGATCGGGCAGTCCGCATCACCTTCTACAACCTGCTGCCGACCGGTATGGATGGCTCTCTCTTCCTGCCCGCAGACACCACCATCATGGGTTCGGGCATGAGCGATATGATGGAGCCCTATGATCCAACACCGGTTCTCGGTGGGGATGTTATGGACCCGGTCCGCAATCCGATGTGCACCGACGACGACAACATGATGCTGAATATGTGCTTTTCCAAGAGCCGTGCCACGTTGCATCTGCACGGTGGCAACACACCCTGGATCTCGGACGGCACCGTCCACCAGTGGATCACCCCGGCAGGTGAGGCAACCACCTATCCGGAGGGCGTCAGTGTGGTAAGCGTGCCCGATATGGTCGGGCAGGCAGCCATCGATGCCGGTATTCCCGATTGCTCTGCCTCGGATGATGGCTGCATGACCTTCTACTACACTAACCAGCAGAGCGCCCGCCTGATGTTCTACCATGACCACTCCTGGGGCATCACCCGCCTGAACGTCTACGCTGGTGAAGCTGCCGGCTACATCATCACAGATAGCATCGAGCAGGACCTGATCAACCGCGGCCTGCTCCCCAGTGCTGCCAACACCATCCCGCTGGTTATCCAGGACAAGACCTTCGTACCGCAGGACTCCCTGATGTACAACCAGTACGACACCGACCCTCTCTCCCCCACCTATGGACAGATCATCAGCTACGGACAGGACCCGACCTGGGACGCCACCCGCTGGGGTGGCTACGGTAACCTGTGGTACCACCATGTCTACATGTCCGCCCAGAACCCGGGCGACCCGTCTGGCATGAGTGCCTACGGGCGCTGGATGTATGGTCCCTGGTTCTGGCCGCCCGCCGGTGACGCCAAGTACGGCCCGATCGCCAACCCATACTTTGGTAAGGATCCAGACGGAGTAGACAACATAAGGGGCAACGCAGACGATTGGCTAAATGCACAACCTTGCAACCTGGACGACCCAGCCACCTGGCAATACCAGACCGACCCGTTCTGCGAGCCGGAGCTGATCCCCGGCACGCCCAACATCTCGGCCGGCATGGAGCAGTTCAATGACACGCCCATCGTCAATGGCGTGGCTTATCCGACCATCACCCTCCAACCTCAGGCATACCGCTTCCGCATCCTCAGCGCGGCCAACGACCGCTTCTTCAACTTCCAGTGGTACGTAGCTGACCCGAACACCGCCAGCACCGCCCTGAACAACCTGGGCGAGGTGATCGGCGGCACCGAGGTCGCCTATAACCAGGCTGAGCTGGCTGCGGCCCAACTTGACCCGGTGGTCTTCCCCACCCCCGATACAGCCGTCAGCCTGCCCGGTCCCGACTGGGTTCATTTCGGCTCTGAGGGCGGCTTCCTGCCTGCCCCGGTGGTGGTGGATGGTCAGCAGGTGACCACCTGGATCAACGATCCGACCCGCTTCGACGTGGGCAATGTCGACCTGCACTCTCTGCTGCTTGCCCCGGCTGAGCGAGCCGATGTCATCGTCGACTTCTCGAAGTTTGCCGGCCAGACCCTGATCCTGTACAACGATGCCCCGGCAGCCTTCCCCGCCCGCATCCCGAGCTATGACTATTACACCGGTGCACCCGACCTGAGCCCGAATGGCGCCCCCGCCATCCTGCCCGGCTACGGTCCCAACACCCGCACCATCATGCAGGTCAAGATCGCCGCAGCAGCCCCTGCACCTGTCTATAACACCAATGCCCTCGCTTCTGCCTTCCTGCATAAGGCCAATGGGTCAGGCGTGTTTGAAGCCGGTCAGCACCCGATCATCGTCGGGCAGGCAGCCTACAACTCGGCTTATGGCACCAGCTTCGCCGGTGGCGGGTGGTGCAACACGCCTGGCGCAACCATCAAGTGCGATGGTTTCGCCCGCATCAGCCAGCAAGGTGGCGATCCGTTCACCTTTGATACGCTCAGGATGAATGGCAATGGCACCTACCCGGCTGGATACGGCAAGGTTTCCATCCCGATCGAGCCAAAGGCCATCCACGACGAGACCAATGCCTCTTCGTTCGATGAGTTCGGACGCATGCAGGCCAACCTGGGCGTGGAGGTCGTCCCTGCCACTCCCGGCTTGCAGAACGTCGTCCTGCACCCGTTTGTCTTCCCGATGACGGAAATCATCGATACCACCGGACTGCCGGCTACGGACGTGAAAGTGACCCCAATCTCGTCCGGGACGGACGGCTCGCAGATCTGGAAGATCACCCACAACGGCGTGGATACCCACCCGATCCACTTCCATGCTTATGACGTGCAGGTGATCAACCGGGTCACCTGGGACAATATCATCATCCCACCTGATTTAACAGAGCTGGGATGGAAAGATACCGTGCGCATTGCCCCTCTGGAAGACACCATCGTCGCCCTGCGCCCGATCATCCCCGTATTGCCCTGGGACCTGCCCAACAGCATCCGCCTGCTCAGCCCGATGATGCAGGATGGAGCAGATATCATCCTTTCGTCTGTGGCTGATCCGCTCGGGTTGGGGATGACAGCCTTCGCTCCGAATGGCGATCCGATCGACGTGATCAACCACTTCGTCAACTATGGTGGGGAGTACGTCTACCACTGCCATATCCTGTCGCACGAAGAGATGGACATGATGCGCCCGGTCTCGCTGGTCTACCCGCCCGTGGCTCCCGGTGGATTATCATTCAACACCGATCTGGGAGTTCTCACCTGGACTGACAACTCGCTCAGCGAGACGGCCTTCGTGGTCGAGTTATCCACTGACGGCACCAACTGGAGCACCGTCGGAGCTCCGGTCACACGGCCGCTGAACTATATCTATGTCAACGCCACCGGTGAGGTGCTCAGCTTTGCTGTGCCGGTAGGGTGGGAGGTTGGCAACCAGCTGCGCGTGGTCGCCCAGAACACCGTCGGTGACACCTGGGATTACTCGGATCCGAATCTGAACGAGATCCTGCCCGGTACCTATGCCTTCCCGGTGGTGACCACTGAGGCACTCTCGGAGGTGTTCACCATCGTGCCGCCACCTCTGGCTCCCTCGGCTCTGGTGGCAACCCTGGAGGCTGGTCCAAAGGTCAGCCTTGCCTGGACAGACAACTCTCTCGACGAGATCGGCTTCGTGCTTGAGCGCTCAGATAATGGCGGAGCATTCGTACTTATCGCCACGCTCCCGGCTTTTCCCCTTACTGGTCCAGCGACCTACGATGACCTAGCTGTTACTGCCGGCAACACCTACACCTACCGGGTGGCAGCCTTCCATGGCACGGGCACCTCGGCCTTCGCCGTCTCAAACAGTGTGAGTGTATTCGCACCGAATGCTCCCTCCGGCGTGCTTGCCACACTGGATTTAGTCACTCCAGCGATCGACTTGACCTGGGCGGATAACTCCACTGATGAGACTGGTTTCGTGATCGAGCGCTCTGATAATGGCGCAGCCTTCGCATTCCTGGTAAACGTGGGAGTTGATGTAGCCGCTTACACAGACCCGGCGGTAGCGTTTGGCAACACCTACACTTACCGGGTGGCCGCTTTCAATGCCATTGGCACCTCGCTCTTCGCCATCTCCAACACCGTGAACTTCGGGCTACCTCCCGCTGCTCCCGATGAGTTGGTGGCAGATTACCAGGATGGCCCGGTGATCAATCTCACCTGGACGGATAACTCCGCTGACGAAACCGGCTTTGTGATCCAACGCTCGACGGATGGTGTCAGCTTCGCTCCTCTGGCGACGGTATTAGCCGATGTTATCAATTACTCTGACACGGCGGTGTCCGGTGCCTTCACCTACACCTACCGGGTGGCAGCCTTCAATACCAATGGCTCCTCGGGCTGGTCGAACCTGGCCAGTGCCTCGGTGCCTCCAGATGCCACTGCCCCGGCTGCTCCCTCAAACCTTGCCGCCAACACCATTACCCAGACCTCGCTTAACCTCACCTGGGCGGATAATTCCAACAACGAGACCGGCTTCACCATCCAGAGGGCTCAGAACAGCACCTTCACCAGGAACCTGGTGACCGTCACGACTGGTCCTGATGTAACATCATATTCAGTTAGTGGTCTCACCAAGAACACCAAGTACTTCTTCCGGGTCCAGGCTTTCAACGCAAACTTCACCTCTGCCTGGTCACCTGTATTGAACGTCACCACACCCAAATAATCCAGACTGAATTGCCCATTGGGGGAGGGATTACTCCCTCCCCCAAATGGAAATCCCTTATATAATAATGAATTTTAAAGGAGGCTCATACTGAATTGATAGCAAATTGCAATCTTTTTACACCATGAAATATAAAGTTTGGATACAAGAAAAACCCTGGGGAGTGAATCCTGCTCTCCAGGGAAAAAAATGAGACATACCTTGTGAAATATCACACGAAAACGTTGAATATTTGTCTATGCTGTTATACAATTAAAAAGCGCAATTAAATCAAGGGAAAATATAAAAAGAATGTAATTTGGAGGGTAAAATGAAAAAACTTGCACTGATCACATTCGTAGTCATCCTGCTATCCGGCCTGTTTATGCTCGGCACTCGCTCCAACGCACAGGCAGGCAATCCTGCAGCGCTCAGCCCGCTCGAACAGCTGGGTAAAGCGCTCTTCTTCGACGAGGACCTCTCATTCAACGGCAACCAGTCCTGCGCCACCTGCCACGGTCCGGCAGTCGGATTCACCGGACCAGACGCGCAAGTGAATGCGAGCAGTGTCGTCTATCCGGGTTCATACCCCGATCGCTTTGGTAACCGCAAACCACCCGCGGCAGCCTATGCTGGAGATAGTCCTTTACTGCAGCAGGATGCCTCTGGTTCCTGGTTTGGCGGAATGTTTTGGGATGGACGCGCCACCGGCGCGATCCTGGGCGACCCACTGGCTGAACAGGCTCAGGGACCGTTCCTGAACCCGCTCGAGCAGGCCATCCCAGACGCACAAACGCTATGCAACAAGGTTGCAGGGCCAGCTTATGTAAATCTCTATGTAGCCGCCTGGGGTAGCGCTCCCGACTGTGTCTCGAATGTTAATGGAGTGTATGAGAACATCGGCCGTTCCGTGGCTGCCTACGAGCGTAGCCGCGAAGTGAACCCGTTCAGCTCCAAATTTGACAAGTTTTGGGATCGCGCTAAAGCTAAGGGCAAGGATGTTACCAAGATCAAATGCGGCACGGGTGGCAGGAGAGGCAGTGGTGGTGATATGGGTTGCTCCGGGAGTGGGACTGACCCAAACCGCTGGTCGATGTTCCGTAACCTGGGCCTCACCGACAACGAGCTGATCGGCCTAGCCGTGTTCAACACCCAAGCGGGCTGTTCCTCCTGCCACTCACTTACCCCTGCCACCGCTGGCAGCCATCCACTCTTCACCGATTTCGGCTACGCCAACCTGGGTGTCCCGAAGAATCCGGATAATCCATTCTATAGCATGGATCCGCAGTGGAACCCGGATGGCGAGAACTGGGTCGACCTGGGCCTGGGAGGTTATTTACAAAGCATCGGGGATCCAGCTTATGAGACTGAGCTGGGCAAGCAAAAGGTTCCCACGTTACGCAACGTCGACTTGCGTCCCGACAATAATTTCGTCAAAGCATATATGCACAACGGCTACTTCAAGTCGCTTGAGGATATCGTAACCTTCTATCACTGGCGTGCAATGATGAGCGGCGGTTGCGGTGGCATGGGTGGAGGAGGCATGGGTGGAGGAGGTATGGGTGGTGGATGTGGTGGTATGGAAGGCATGTTCCCACCTCCAGAAGTGGACCTGAACCTAGCAACGCTGAACATGTTCCCGATGATGCAGGTGAGTAATATCGTAACCTTCCTTAAGACACTTTCAGACGGCTACCAACCATAAAATAACCTAAATTTTGGGAATAAGATTTTTGGTTTGATTTCAGGGGAGGGGCTATCCCTCCCCAATAATCTTCAACCTTTACGCACAGCAACGCTGTGCCTTTCACGGGCTGTATAAGATTGATAATTCTGCGATAGGTAAGATGCTATGATAGTTATGCTGTATTACTAACCAACTCATCACGCTTTGGGGCTTTCCGCAGTGCAGATTGGATCAGTATAAATTCTCTGATATTCTCTACGGTGAGCAATCCGACTAATAACCCACGTGAAGTTACCGGGATGGTGTTTACAGCAGGATTTTGCATACCCATTAAGGCTGATTCAAGCATTTCGTTTGCATCCAACCTCTGAAAATCACGGCGCTTCACTGAACCGACTAATCCATTCGGCCCTTGATTAGCAATAGCAGTCAAAATGTCATCATGGGTCAGTAACCCAAGTACGCTGCCATTTTCCATCACCGGGTAATCGGCCTGTGAGCCACGCAGGATGAGCTCAGCTGCATGCGCCAGGGTATCACGAGGTGATAAAGTTTGAAAATCGGTCTGCATGAGGCGGGAGACTGGGATGCCATCCAGGGCAGATTTCGTCCGCACCATCGAGGCTTCCTGTGCAGCACCAACCCACACGAAAAAGGCAATAAACACCAGGAAGGGATTGGATAATAGACCAGTGATGGCGAATAGAACCGCGATCCCTTGCCCGATGGATGCAGCAATCTGGGTTGCACGGCTATATTCAAGCCGCATGGCTAAAAGTGAACGCAGGACTCGGCCACCATCCATGGGGAATGCGGGTATCAGGTTGAACAGAACTAAAAATATATTTACCGTGATCATCCGCTCAATGAACTGACCACCAGTCAGGCTAAGATTGGTGAGTGGCTCTAATACACCAAAGAAGGCTTGCCAGCCAAAGAGTAAGCCAGCAATAATAACGTTGACTGCTGGACCGGCTACTGCTACCCAAAACTCTTGAACGGGTTTATCAGGCATACGCTCTAAACGAGCAACTCCCCCGATAGGATACAAGGTAATATCACGGGTTTTTATGCCATAACGCCGGGCAGTGAGAGCATGTCCAAATTCATGCAACACGACAGTAGCAAATAATACCAGTATAAACAGGATGCCTTCCAGTGTACCAGCCAGGGTGTGGGTTTGCTGCCAGCTGGTGAAACCTACCCAGGCAATGATGAGCAGGAAAGTAGCATGAATGAATACGCCAATACCAGCATAAGAACCAATCTTCCAAGACCACTTCATTCTAGCCTCCATGGAATGATTAACCAATAAATAGCACAACTATCACACATTATTGTTGCATATAATAATTAGAATTGTATTGGCGAGATATTGGATTGGGATTAGAATAATTTATTAGTTAGCCGCGATTCACCAGTTGGCTGACGAGCCGTTCGGAAATATCATGCACGATATCATCCGGTACCCCCTCCAACGCGGTGGACTGCAGGCGCAAGTCGATCTGGTCATTCACATAGTCCACCACCACGAAATGATCATCCAGGGTGAGGGCTATCTCGGTTGAAAATATATCCAACCCACTCAGGCGAGAGATGATTGCCACAGTTTCTTCCAGCCTACCCAAGCTATGATTGCTCTTTTCTTCTGGGGTGACTGGTGCGTATACATGGGATTCTGGGTTCCACCAGCAGGGGTATATTTGACCGGTGCAGAAGATTACCCGGAACCAGGCTGGCCGCAGATCCAGACTTTTGGGGAAAATATGAGCTTGTAGTAAATATTTATCGCTTGCGTGCTCCCGGCGTACATTGACTACTTGATCCCAAGAAGTGGCATTGGTCACCACCCCTACCCCTCCGCTGCCATGAGCTGGCTTTAAGGTAAATTGCTCGCCTAATATCAACAAATCCATCTCGGGCAGATCAGGTTGATCGAAATAAGCTGGAAGGCTAATCGTATGGGGGACATCCAGACCTGCTGTGACCAACAGGGAATGCATCTTGGTTTTATCCCAGGTGAGGGATGCACGATCGTAGGAGTTTATGCCGTAGATGCGATTCTCGTGCATCCATTGGATGAGGGGCATGAACTGTGGATCAACATCCGATGCGCGATCAAAAAAAGCCCGGCAAGATATCTCTTTCTCAGCCAATGCGTTTAATACTTCCGCCAGGCGATCAGAAGTGATCGCCAACATGGATAGCACTTTAGACCTGCAACTCGCATCCAACAAGGCTATAAAATCAGCGTCATATTCCCAATTCCAGGCAACAGCAAGGTCAAATACTTGCATTGTTTTTACCATTAAATTCCTTGCCAAATTGCAGAGTGTGTTCCCGATGATGTATCCAGTGGCAGAGGAAATTGAGATAATGGATTTTTGAGTATATCATAACTGATTTGGATAAATTTCCACCTGCCAATTGCGGATTTTAATCCCCGCGTGGTGTTCGGTCAGTGCAGCCTGATTATCCAGGCATCCGATACCCATTTTTTAATTCCATGCTATGATTCATCATTCCTTTAGTCTCATCATGGATGAAAGCACAGAATGGCAGCGAATTCTTCCAGCAAAAGAATTTATCAAAGCATCTATTACCTGGCGATCGGACTGATCTATGGCGCCGTCTTGTTACGTTCCATCCTGTTTTATCAGAGTACCCCCTACCTGGGCAGGATGGTTGGGCTGTTGTTGTCTTTCCTTCTGGTATTCCTGGCGGAACACTTCTTCTCAAAACCAGAGGAGAAATGGTTCAATATATACCTGGGATTACAATCTCTCCTGGTTTTCTTTTTAATCATCTTTTCAAACCATGAAGATTATGACTATATTTCAATCCTATTTGCCATTCTGGGGATGCAGGCTATGCAGAATCTCAGTAGCCGAAGAGGAACAATTTGGATTACGATCTTTTTCATTTTATTCGGAGCACCGTTCATATGGCTTGAAGGTGCCTTAGAAGGTGTCATCAGGGTAATTTTGTTCGGATCGGTGATAATTTTCCTTAGTGCATACTCATTGTCAACTCGGCGTGCCCAGGAAGCTCAAGGACACAACCAATCACTGATGCTGCAGCTACAATCAGCTAATCAGCAATTAGAATCCCATTCTGACACACTCAAACAGCTTGGTGTGGCGCGTGAACGCCAGCACCTGGCGCGTGAGCTACACGATTCGGTTACCCAAACCATCTTCAGCATGACTCTGACCACGCAGTCTGCCATTCTCCTGTTGGAGCGTGATCCCAACCGGGTGGGTATTCAGCTTGAGCGTTTAAACCAGCTCGCCCAGAGTGCCCTGGCAGAGATGCATACACTCATCTCTGAGTTACGCCCGGAGCAAATTGCAGGTGGTGGATTAGTGGTAGAGCTTCGCCAACATATCGAGGCAAGGCATCTTCCTGATGGATTAGCAGTGTCACTGGAGATTGATGGGGATGAAAGGTTATCTGTCCTGGAAGAGCAGAGCCTCTTCCGTATTACCCAGGAAGCGTTGAATAATGTAATTAAGCATGCTCATGCGAGTAAAACCAGCATCCTTTTGCACATCGCAGAACCCTTCTGGATCGAAATCGAAGACAATGGACAGGGATTTTCCCTTGAACAATCACAGGGTAGTGGGCGATTAGGCTTGGCAGGCATGCGCGAAAGGGCGGAGGAGATCAGCTGGGATCTGACCATCATGTCCACACCTGGTGCAGGAACACGTATCCGGGTGGAGAAAAAATATCCCGCAGGAGAGAAGGATTAATGGAACAAACGGAAATCATCAAAGTACTCATCGTGGACGACCACCAGGTTGTAAGACAGGGATTGCGTACCTTCTTAGAGCTGCATGAAGATATCTCCGTGATTGGGGAGGCAGAGGATGGTAATAATGCAGTTGAGATGGTGAGCGAGCTAACTCCTGACGTTGTCCTGATGGACCTGGTCATGCCTCACATGGATGGCATCATTGCTACCCAAAAGATCCATGCCTCTGGATCACCAGCAAAAATTATTGCTCTGACCAGCTTTTCAGAAGATGACAAGGTCTTTCCTGCCATCCAGGCAGGGGCAGCCAGCTACCTGCTTAAAGATGTCTCACCGGATGACCTGGTGGAAGCCATCCGGGCAGTTCACCACGGAGAAGCACGCTTGCATCCAGATATCACCCGTAAATTAATGGAGCAAGTATCGCAGACGAAGAGTTTACCCCAGGAGACCCCTGTGGAACAGCTTACTGAGCGTGAAAGAGAAGTCATCAGGCAGGTTGCGCTGGGTCGAAATAACAGGGAAATCGCTCAGCAGCTGTTCATCAGTGAAAAAACCGTCAAAACACATATCAGCAATATTCTTGGTAAGTTGAATCTGGACCACCGCACCCAGCTGGCGATATATGCCATCAAGAACAAGCTGGTTGATGCTCCGTAGGATGGCATAACACAAATGGCAGTCAATAGAGAACACACGCTACATGCATCAAGTCCTATTCAGGTAGGCGTTATTGCGCTGTATGTATTTTGCGGTGCTATCATCGTCCGTGTATTAACCTTAATTTACCTGGAGATTCCCGGCCTAATCTCCTGGTATGCTGGACTGGAGCTGGTATTTCTGCTCTTATTCATCCTGGTTATGTTACGCCCATCTTTACCTGTGGGGCTTCTTCACACCATTTTTTTGGTTCAATCGATCATCATCGTAAGCCTACTGGCGCTTCCTCCCCACCTTGACTTCCTGACAGCCCAATTTGTCCTGCTGTGTTATCAAATGGCATTGGTCTTGCCAGGAAAAAGCCGGTGGATATGGTGCGTGACGTTCTGTGCACTCATCCTGATCTGCCTGGTCTACTGGTATGGATGGATCCTTGGTTTAGCCCTCTCCATGACGCCAATCGCTGGATGTATTATATTTTTAGCATATGTAATCGCCAATCGTGAGGGAGAGCATGCAAACCAACAAAGCGAGGCAATCTTGAGAGAGCTGCAAGATAAAAACATCCAACTGCAAGCTTATACTTCACAGGCGGAACAAATTGCTGCTATCGAAGAACGAAACCGCCTGGCACGTGAGCTGCATGACTCGGTCTCGCAGACCATATTTAGTATTGTACTCAACACTCGTTCAACACAAATCTTCCTGGAACGACAGCCTGAGCGGGTTCGTTCACAGCTGGAAAAACTGCAAGAGTTAGCCCAGGAAGCACTGAGCGAAATGCGTAGCCTGATCGCTCAATTACGTCCACAAAAAGAGTAAACAGTCACTTTTACCGGGGATACTTCTCAGGTCCTAGGTCTAAAGACCTCGAACGATCCATCCATAGTTGTACAGAAAAAATCGTCTGGGTTGATTAAAATAATCCAACCCCGGATGGATGTAAATGTCCGATGACTCGTGTATGATGACAGTGAATTCATCCTGGAGTCACTTATGCAGCCATCCAATACCACCTCTCAATCTGAACAATCTACCGTACGTGTGTTGATCGTGGATGATATGCCCCAAGTGCGGGAGGATTTACGGATTCTCCTTCAGCTTTCCAATGAGATTGAGGTTGTCGGCGAGGCTGGCGATGGGTTGGAGGCTATCCAGCAGGCTGAGCTATACCATCCCGATGTGGTCATCATGGACCTGGAAATGCCCGTGCTTGACGGTTTACAAGCCACCGAGCAGATCAAAGGTCGCCTGCTTGCCAGGCGAGTTGTCATTTTAAGTGTCCATTCAGAAAATGATGATATTGAGCGTGCCATGAGATCCGGTGCGGATGCTTTCGTACAAAAAGGCAGCTCTTATTTGGCGCTGATTGACGCTATCCATGCAAACAAATCATAAAAAGGAGAATAAAATGAACACAAAAAATATTTTAATCGCTGGTCTGGTTGGAGCAGTTATCACGCTGCTTCTTACCAATATCCCATTCGTGAACTTGGTAAATTGCCTGATCTGCGCTGGCTTCTGGGTGGGCCCACTTTTCGCCACCTGGCTGTACAAGCGCATGTCGGGCACCCTCAGCACCAAGGAAGGCATCTGGGTGGGTGTTACTGCAGGTGCAATTGCCGGGATTATTGGCTTTATGCTCAGCTTTGTTGGTGCAGCTGGAATTGCGGGAGTTATCAACCAGCTCAATGCGGTCATGCCGCCTGAGGATCAAATCGAAATAGGTGGGATCGAGGCTACTCTTTTTAATGTCGTGGGAACCTTGATTGCCGTGCTCTTCGACATTATCGTTGGCTTCATTGCTGGGTACATCGGGGCACTCCTCTTTAAGGATAAGTCCCAGACTCAAATTCAACCCTAGAGACTCGGTGTTATGGAAGTTATCTATCCATGCATTCCCAAATTGATAAAGGAATGGAGCGAATATCATGAACCGAAAAATTATGTTCATCATCTTGGTCCTGGCAACCTTATTACTGACCGGATGCATGTCTGCTTCTTTCTCGGGAAATTACGTGCTGAAGGAAGGCAAAACCCTGCGTGGTAACTTGTTTGTCACTTCGGGGTCGGTCATAATGGAAGAAAATAGCCGCGTGACAGGCACGATCATGCTGACCAGCGGAGAGTTGCACATGGGTAAGGATACCCAGGTGGGTGGGGATGTGGTGTTGACTTCCGGAGATGTTTACATGGTAGAAGGTGCCGTCATCCACGGGGATTTGATCCTATCCAGTTCCGACAGTGTCGTGCGCCAGGCTCCTGGGGCTACTGTGGAAGGAACTACCAGCACTGACATTGCCCCATTTGCGATCGGGCTGGTTACCAAAGGCTTTCTGCTCTACTGTGTGCTCCCAATCGTCCTGCTCATCGTCATTATCCTTATCTTGGGCACTTGGCTGGGAAGGCAATCGAAGAAGCGGGCGGGCGTGGTCCATGCACCTGCCAAGGTAGATGCAGAGGATACCAAAACAAAGCTCGAGAATCTCAAGAAGATGCTGGATGAGGATTTGATCTCCAAAGATGATTATGAGAAAAAGAAAGCCGAACTCCTGTCAAAGATGTAACCTCTCCAAGATGGAGACGGGCTTACCACTCAACCGAAACCAAAACTAAAAGAAACCTTAATTACATAAGAGAAATGGGAAGAAAAAAATGAAAACAAAATATATCGCCATAGGTATCGGAGCTGTGTTGATCCTGGTGATTCTGGCAATCGTCCTTATTCCAAAACAGGACGAGCCAGCTCAAACCTTTACCCCTTCCTACTGGCCTACCGAAGGTTGGCAGACCAGCACGCCTGAGGAACAAGGCATAAGTTCGGTCAAGCTGGCAGAGGCAATCCAGGAAATCCAAAAGCAAAACATCCCGGTCAACAGCCTGATGATTATCCGCAACGGTAAGGTGCTGCTGGATACCTATTTCTACAATCCGTACGACGGAGCATTTCCGCATGACTTGGCTTCGGTGACTAAGAGCGTCATGACTACACTGATTGGCATTGCAGCCGGGCAGGGTAAAATTGACCTGGACAAATCCATGCTTTCCTATTTTCCTGATCGGACGATCGCCAATATGGATGAACGCAAGGAACGCATCACCGTCAGGCACCTGGCAGGCAATGTGAATGGCATGGAGTCAGGCTGCGTGGCTGGAGACGAGCCGACGATTCGGGCAATGACTTCCACACCCGATTGGGTGCAGCATGCTCTCGACCGCAAGATGGTCCAGGAACCGGGTAAGAGTTTCTGCTATGACAGCCCTGGCATGCACCTGCTCTCGGCAATTCTACAAGAGGCGACTGGAATGACCGCGTTGGAATTTGCACAACAATACCTTTTTGAACCGCTGGGAATAAAAGGAGCAATTTGGGAAGGGGATCCGCAGGGATACACGCGCGGCTGGGGAGACCTGCATCTGTACCCACAGGATGCAGCCAAGATCGGTTATCTATTCCAGGCTAACGGTATTTGGGAAGGTGAGCAGATCGTCCCTGCTGACTGGGTGGCGCAGGCGGTCACATCTCAGGTAAACGCCGGTGATGATGATTATGGGTATGGTTGGTGGGTTAATGAAAGCAGCTTCAGCGCATATGGGCGCGGCGGGCAGAAGTTATTTGTCGTTCCATCATTAAATGCCATCGTGGTCACCACCGGAAGTGGATTTGAGTATGACCAGATCGATCCATATATCGCTGCCACTGTCATCGATCCAGCCAATCCTTTGCCAGCCAATCCCGATGGGGTTGCACAGCTCCAAGCTGCAATGGATTCCCTGGTGAAGGAACTACCTGCCCTGCCTGGAGGAGAAGTCCCTCAAACCGCGGCGGAGATCTCAGGGAAAACCTATATATTTGAACCGAATCCGGCTATGCTGAAAAGTGCTGCGCTTGAATTCAACGATCCTGCTGAGGCAACCATCTACCTGGACCTCCTCGGTAAAGAAGTAACCTGGAAGATTGGGCTGGATGGGCAATATCGCCAGTCACCAGAAGGATCATTACAGCGTGGTTATTGGAAGGATGCCCAGACTTTTGTGATTGAGGTCTTCGATGTGGGTATGGATAACCGTACATTTACCTTTACGGACGAGCGGGTGCTGGTTGATGCGTCAGGGTTAACTATCGAAGGAAAAATGCAAAATCCATAAATTCATTGAGATAATAAATTGAATCCCTCTTCCAGGTATGGGAGAGGGAATTTTCTTTTTATGACGAACATAACATTTATTATTCGACTGGCTCCACGATCAAACAGCCAGCATGGGCGCATATAATAAAGCGAAGACTCTCAAATCGTGTAATATGGATTTTAGATAGATTCTTAACTACAAAGATCGGGATCACCAATTCCTGCAACAAATTAAAAATTGTAGCCGCCATCGTTGATGGCAGAAGAGGTAAACTACGTATTCGCTGGCAGCATCCTCTGCCCCTCTGCCATGTGATCTACCATCAAGGCACGTGTTTGCTCAATCATCCCGTCCAGTATCCCTTCCCCCATATTTGCCAGATCATCCGTGGTGAGCGGATCTGAAAATGTGACCCGTGGGGAAATCCGGTTGATATATGGAAAGATGATCGACTGGATAACCTGCAGGAATTCAGCCACTGTACGCTGTTTGAGTTCATCCCCCATCAAACGTACGAAGGGATTCCAACGCCAGCGAGCTGAAAGCACATCACTGACTACAGTGAGTAGCACCTGCGTTTGAGGTACTTGATGCAACATCAACTCAACGCTATGTGACCATCTCCCCAGGTCATTAACTGCCTCAGGAGATAGTGCTGGGTCAGGATCGATGCGGCCGCTGGGGAAAATCAGAACCGCACCCCCATCCTTGAGGTGGTGGATTGCTTCGCGCACCACCATCATACGCTCATGGACGCCCTTCCTAGGGGTATAGATAAGATGGTCAGCTGCATTGCGTAAACCATGAATGAATGGTATCCCGGTGGCGACGATCTTCAAATCGGGGCGGGGTACACTGGCAGAGATTACCAGCGAATCAATCGTGCCAGGATGGTTGGAAGTGATCAGCAAAGGACCTTCCTGAGGGATGTTTTCAGTATTATACGCTTCGAATCCCTGGATATATTTCGAGATGATACGCCGTGCAGCCTCACGAAAGCCATAGTCAGCCACGTAGCGGTCAAACGTGGCAGCCAATGAGGCAAAACGGTGGGCGGGTATGTACAATCCCGGACCAAAGGTACGCCGCACCCACGATTCAGGTGATTGCTTGAACACTCTGAACACTTCATCCAGGATGTATTGGGTCAATGAGTCTGCGTCGGTGTATTTTTCCATGTTATTTCGAAGATGTTTAATGAGTACGATCTCAGCGTTAATCTATATTGTAATCAATATTGTAAAAAAAATAAACATTCATTTATGTTAGTTTATGATCAGGATATCTCCATCGCTCGTGATAGTGTATTCAAGAATCTTCATTTATGATGCACTTATTGGCGATAATGGCAATTAAATCCTGCGGGAGACCCTCGCCTAACAATCCCGGTAATAGTTGAACATCCTTGAATCCGTGGGAAATTAATAACGAGCGATATTCCTCGTCCTGGTACGCCTGCATACTCTGGGCGAAACGGGTGATTTTTCCTGATTGGGCATCCAGAACGAAATACCGGCTCGTGGCAGTTTTCGTGATCTCATCCCAAAAGTTTTCCTGTAGAACCACATGAGGACGTTCTGATAATAAGCTACCAGAGGAGGAATACCATGATGAAGGTGCTTCCCCCAAGTGTTTTACCAGTGAAAATGGATGAGGCTCCATCAGCAGGATGCTTCCAGGAGCAAGCGCATGCCATATCTTGTCCAGGATGATCCCAGCATGGTTTGGGCGGAAAACGTTGAATTCACCATAGATGAGCATTACCAAATCAATATTTTGAGGAAACTCAATCTGGCGGATATCCTGGCAGCTATAAGTGCAGGCGAGTTGCTCACGTTCTGCAGTCGAGATGGCATACTCAATGGAGGCAGGTGAATAATCGATGCCTTGGCAGGTATAGCCTAGTTTCGCAAGGCGCGATGTATAAAAACCTGGCCCACAGCAAAGGTCGAGGATGGTGGTGAGACGACCTGCGAGCAACTTGTTGTGGATCCAATCCACGTGTTGATCAATGATGGCAAATCGGCGGGATGCAGTATCATGCGCCTGGGAAAGGTGCTCGTCAAGCATGCGCCGAGAGAAACCAGGCTCGTTCCAGGGGATGTTATCCCCTTCATCCCAGGGGAGGGGTGGAGAGGAGCGGTTGATTAGGTTAGTGAGATTCATTTCGATTAACCTCAGTAGGGGTGTAACGATACTGCGCCTTAAAATTGAAATTATCCTACCCAAACAGGTGGGTGACCAGCACGCGTAAGCCGATACCAATCAGGATTACCCCGCCAATCACCTCCATCGTCTTGCCAAAGCGCATACCAAGCTGGTTACCGAGGGTGAGTCCCACCAGGGAAAGCGCAGCCGATACCCCACCAATGATAACCGCAGACCAAAAAACATTCACTTCAAGTAAGGCCAGACTTAAGCCGATTGCCAGGGCATCAATGCTGGTAGCGACGCTCAGCATCACCAGGGTTAAACCACGCGAGGGGTCCGGGATGGCAGGCTCTTCCCCCTCCTTGCGTAGTCCACCACGGATCATGCGTACGCCCACGAAAGTTAACAGTCCAAAAGCCACCCAGTGGTCCACGCTGGCTATGTAGGTGACCACGGTCTTCCCCGCCAACCAGCCCAGCAAGGTCATCCCTGCCTGGAATAAGCCAAAATGGAAGAACAGC
>Ga0154666_1100_pt1 | contig 35829 bp, 33 predicted proteins | sample Rifle2008BG13ft_FD_116095 | JGI IMG/M metagenome (GOLD analysis project Ga0154666, IMG submission 116095) | Chloroflexi bacterium RBG_13_50_21 | reverse complement strand
TCTTCTTTCGAAAATGACTCAAGTTCTGTTTTACCCACACGCGCATCTTACCAGAAAATGTTTAAATCGCGTAGGGGTGAGTAATTACAATGATATTGTAGCACATTTGTTCTGATTTGCAAGTATTTTATGGTGATTTAAGAAATTTAAAGGTTTACTAGGGATTGGGAAACGAAATCACCCAGGAACGCTGGGACAGAAAATCATCCGTCGTGGCTTTAGCAACCCTATTCTAGTTGTTCGCTACTATAAAAAATTTTATATCTTATTGATCTACTTGGGCTTCACCGAAGCCCATCATCTGTTTTCAAATCTCTTCTGGCTTACAACCCCCAGCACTCATTTGAACTCTCATGTTGTCCATCATACCAGCCATCATTCGTTTCATCATATTGGGGATAGCTTTCGTGACCCATGCCACTACCAATCCTCCAGCTAGCGCTCCTAATAGAGCGGTGATAAGGTAAACTGTACGGTCAGATCGATTCGAATACATATGTCTGCCCTCCTATTCATTTTGACCAACTGATGTAATCGCTTTTTTTCGTACCAGATATAAATATCGAAATCCAATATTATAAATTGAACGCCATTATTTGATTTTTTTAACCACGGTATCGCGTAAATTATAACCGTGTATTGCCTGAAATTCCTCACTCGCACTCACCCTCAAATATGCTACAATCCAAATTGAATAAGGAGGTACCTATGAATGCTAACCTCGATATTCGCCCTTCCCCAATTGCCGGGCAGTGGTACCCGGGTGATCCTAAACGCCTTTCCATGGATGTGGATCGTTATATCCATGATGCCAGGCTTCCTGAGCTGAACGGTGAGGTGGTCGCCATCATCACGCCGCATGCCGGGCACATTTATTCGGGTCCAGTGGCAGGGTATGCCTTTGCTGCATTAAAGGGTTACAAGCCAGATATCGTGGCAGTTATCTCGCCGATGCATTATCCCTATAACGAGCCTCTACTCACTACAGCCCACGGAGCCTATGAGACCCCCCTTGGAACCATCCCGGTGGATAACGAGGCAATTCATGTACTGGATGAGATGCTAAAGAAAGAGCTTGGCTTTGGCTTGAGTCCTGTCAGGCGTGACCGGGAACATTCGCTGGAGATTGAGCTGCCCTTCTTACAGCGGGTACTAGAATCACCATTTATGCTGCTACCAGTGATGGTGCGTGAGCAAAATCGTCAGGTTACGCATGCGCTTGGGCAATGCCTGGCAAAAACCTTAAAAGGGAAGAATGCACAGCTTGTGGCAAGTACAGATCTCTCCCATTTTTACCCGCAGCGGGTAGCGAACGAGCTGGACGATGAAATGCTACGTTGTATTGAATCCTTCGACCCTGAGGCAGTAATTTTGGCAGAGGAGGAGGGCAGAGGCTTTGCCTGCGGGCGGGGTGCCCTGGCAGCCGTCCTGTGGGCAGCCAAAGACCTGGGTGCAGATAAGGTCAAGATCTTGAACCACGCCACTTCAGGCGATGTGACTGGCGATACAGCTCAAGTGGTGGGTTATGGAGCAGCAGTTGTACTCCGAAGCCATCCAGGGGTGCAAGAAGAGGAAGGGTAAAAAGTTTTGGTTATCCTGGATTCCCTGCAAACCAAATAGGCTTAACTGAGTATGTTCATCTGGAATTTCCTGCTCATATTATTTTTGATTGCTGTAAATGCTTTTTTTGTCAGCGTAGAATTTGCTGTAGTAGCTTCACGCCGGGCGCGAATCGAAATCCTATCTGAGGAAGGCAATACAGCCGCAGCGATTGTAAAAGGGTGGCTCGAAAATCCTGCTGCCCGCGACCGCTTGATTGCTGCCTCCCAGATCGGAATCACCATGGTCGGATTGGCATTAGGGGCAATCGGTGAAAATACTTTTCAGGGATTACTATCGCCGTATTTCAGTACTCTCACCCTGCCTGATAACCTTCAATTCCTAACACCAGTCTTAGAGACCCTTCCCTTAATATTTTCCCTGATCATCATTACCAGCCTGCTCGTTGTACTTGGCGAGATGGTACCCAAAGTTGCCACACTACAACAGCCAGAACGCATTGCAATACTCTCTGCCCAACCCATGAGACTCTTTAGCACCATTTTTAAGTGGTTTATCGATGGGCTGGATTGGGCAACAAAAATCATCCTGCGCTTATTTGGTTTAAAATTGGTGGGTGAGCATTCATTGATCTACACCGTGGATGAGCTCAAGCAGATGATCTCCGAGTCTGAGGAGGGTGGAGTGCTCGAGCCGCCTGAGCGTGAGATGCTCGAATCGGTTTTCGACTTCGGCGGGCTACTCGTCAGACAGGTAATGGTCCCCCGCACCGAGGTCGTTGCTGTTGAGGCTGATTCCAGGTTGGACGAGATCATTCCTACAGTCACGCAACATAAATACACCAAGCTGCCTGTCTATGAAGATGACCTGGACCAGATCATTGGCATTTTACATGTTAAAGACCTGCTGAGGGTATTAAACCAAGAGGATAGCACAGAAACAACTGCGCGGGAAATGGCTCGCGAAACTCTGTACATCCCAGAAACCCTACCGGTGAATGATCTGTTACACCAATTCCGCCATAACCGCCAGCACATCGCCATCGTGATGGATGAATTTGGAGGAACCGCTGGACTGGTAACCCTGGAAGACCTGCTTGAAGAGATCGTGGGTGAGGTGAGCGACCAATTTGATGTGGCTTTGCCAGAAATTCAAAGCATGCCAGATGGTACTGTTTTAATCGACGGATTAACCCTCATCGAAGTTGTGAATCAGCAGTTAAACCTTAACCTTTCTGATCCACACTATGACACCATCGCTGGTTACTTCCTAGGCAAGCTCGGACATATCCCGAAGATCGGAGATGGAATCGAATCCGGTGGTGTGCATTTACAGGTCGAAACGATGGATGGCTTGCGCATTGCCCAATTGAAACTGCTGCGGTTGAATGAAGCATCAGCGGATTAAATGACCACCTATGTTGAAGTCGCAGTCAATGTTCCCCAGGTAGGCGGAACATTTCACTACCACCTGCCAGCAGAGCTGGAGGGTGTGGTGGAGCCGGGGCACCTGGTGGAAGTGCAGTTTGGTCACCAACAGGTACAGGGGATTGTGTTCCGCTTTGTACAACAAGCGGAGGTACCCGATACCAAGCCGGTCCTTTCATTATTGGATGAGCAAGCGGTTCTTACACCAGCACAGATCAAGCTGGCGCTGGTGATGGCTGAAGCCACCCTTTCTCCATTAGCCGCCTTTATCGACATAATGATACCGCCAGGACTTGCCCAACAGGCTGATACTTTATATCAAATCAGTACCCCGAAATACCCCATAACACATCCGCTGTCCAATCTGCAAAACCGAATTTTGAAGCTGATCACTGAGCGGGGTCCGTTACGAAGTCGGCAGCTTGAGGCTGCATTTCGACACGTGGATTGGCAAAACTCTGCCCGTTCGTTGGTCAGGCAAGGACTGCTAAGCACAAAGACAGTATTGCCACCACCAACGGTACGGGCGAAAACCACACGGACAGCCCGGTTAGCCTGTCCCCCTGAGCAGGCAGAAGAGCAAATGCCCAGCCTGGTTCGTACGGGTAGCACAGCATTGCAACGCCGGCAGGTGATGTTGCAGGTGTTGTTGCGCGAGCAGGGAGAGGTGGATGTTGCCTGGCTGTACGCTGAAAGCGGTGGTGGTTTGGCAGATCTGCAAGCGCTGGTTAAGCATGGGTTGGTAATCCTGGGTGAAGCCGAAGTCTGGCGTGACCCCTTGGAAAACATGGAATTCATTCCAAGCAAGCCTCCAACTCTGACATCCGACCAGAATAACGCCTGGATGGAAATCCAGTCAGGAATTATGAATTCATCCGCTGGAGTATCGGTTCAACCTTATTTATTGCATGGGGTTACCGGGTCTGGCAAAACTGAAATTTATCTACAAGCGGTGCAGAAAACTCTCCAGTTGGGTCGCCAGGCAATTGTGCTAGTTCCGGAGATTGCCCTGACTCCACAAACCCTTCGACGCTTTGTGAATCGTTTTCCCGGTCTGGTGGGAAGCTTGCACTCACGACTCTCCGCAGGTGAACGCTTCGACACCTGGCGCCGTGCCCGCCAAGGGCAGATATCGGTAGTTGTGGGACCACGCAGTGCCTTGTTCACCCCTTTTTCCAGGTTAGGTTTGATCGTCGTGGATGAATTCCATGATGACACCTTTTACCAGTCTGAATCACAACCTCATTATCATGCACGGGATGCGGCCATCGAATATGCGAATATAGCAGGAGCGGTGTGTATATTGGGCTCTGCCACACCGGATATCGTCAGCCGTTACCATGCGACCAAAAAGGAATGGCATTATCTCAACCTGCCCTTGCGTATCCTGGCACATCGCCAGACTGTAGAAAATCAGGTTCAGAAACTTGGCATCCACTCTCACTACCGTTCGATTGGAGAGCAAGCGGAAACCATTGACTTGCCACCCGTGGATGTGGTAGATATGCGGATGGAATTGCAGGCTGGCAACCGATCTATTTTCAGCCGGGCACTGCAAGATGCCCTCACAAAGACCCTAAATCACGACCAGCAAGCCATCCTGTTTCTCAATCGGCGTGGCAGTGCCACCTACATCTTCTGCCGCGATTGCGGTTACATCCTTAAATGTCCTCGCTGTGACCTTCCTTTGACATCTCACCTAGCGAACTCAATAGCGGGAAAAAACCGCCATTCGGCTGATTTAATGCTCACCTGCCACTATTGTGGGTACACCCGCAATTTACCCGTAACCTGCCCACAGTGTAAAAGTAAGCGTATCCGGCAATATGGCACCGGCACCGAGAAGGTTGAAGCTGAAGTGCAGGCGCGCTTTCCTGAAGCGAAGACCCTGAGATGGGACTTTGAGACCACACGCAAAAAAGGTGCGCACGATGCCATTCTCAGCCATTTTGTCAACCATCATGCCAACGTGCTGATTGGCACGCAGATGATCGCGAAGGGACTCGACCTACCCCTGGTCACATTGGTGGGCGTGGTGCTGGCAGATGTTGGACTCAGCCTGCCTGACCTGCGTTCAGCAGAGCGTACATTCCAGGTACTCACCCAGGTGGCAGGACGTGCTGGCCGTAGCCCGTTGGGTGGGCAGGTAATCCTTCAAACTTTCCAGCCAGATCATTACGTCATCCAGGCTGCTGCACGGCATGATTATCAGTCATTTTACGAGCAGGAATTGGCTTATCGGCGTCAATTAGTTTATCCACCCTTCTCGCGTCTGGTTCGCCTGGAATACCGGCATCGGGAACCTGAGCGTGCTGAAAGCTCAGCGATTGCCTTTGCCAAGCATATACACAGCTGGATCGTAGAGGAAGATCGGCGTGAGACTAAATTGGTAGGTCCAGCACCGTGCTTTTTCTCGCGCCTGGGTGGCTTATATCGCTGGCAGATTGTGCTGCGTGGTCCTGACCCTGCATCCCTGCTCAGGGGTCGATCTCTGGGTGATTGGCGCATTGAGGTTAACCCACCATCTTTGCTATAATATCTGAAAGTGTTTTTTATGATGAAATTTTTGCGATACGCTTTGTATCGAGCAATTACCCTTTACGGAGGTCCATATGGAGAGTTTTAAGCGAGGATGGGCATTTCTAAAACAATCATGGCAGATGGCATTGAAAGATAAGGACCTGATCAAGCCTTCCATCTATACCTTGATCGCAGGAATGATCATTACATTGATCCTGGTCATCCCTATCGGATTTCTGACTTTCCTGATACAGAATAGCGTGTTCGGGAAAGTGATTATATATATCTTATGGGCGATCTTGATCTACATTCAGTATACCGTTGGTTATGTTTTCTCCGCCATGACGGTATATCTAATCTATGGATACCTGGCTGAAGGGGATGGCAGGATGGATAAAGCCTGGATGATCGTCAAGCGGGATGTTTGGGATATCGCCAGCCTCTCCGCCGCAACGACTGCCGTAAATCTTCTTACCAGCGCGGTGAGGGGAAGAGGCAGGAGCGGAGGGCGTAATCTGCTGGCTGGACTGGTTGAAACCATTTGGACTGAAGCCGCCTTTTTGATCCTCCCAGCCATGGTCATCGAAGACATCAATTTAAAAGCTGGCATCAAACGTGCCACCCAGATCATCAAGGACAACCTCCTTCTGGTAGGTATCAGTACAGTGGGGGTTAAAGCCATTGTGGGACTGGTGAGTTTCATTTTAGGTGCGCTGGGAGTGGGTCTTGGCCTGGGTGTGGGAGTGGGAATCGTTTCAATAAGCCAGGGTTCCACAGCCGGGTTGATCACCGGTGTCATCCTGGGAATCCTGATTGCGACACCATTTATATTATTCGCTTCAATAATAAGCACTTACACTGCCACTGCATACCACACCTGCCTATACCTTTGGGCAAGAGACGTGGAACGTGCACAACTGGCTGGCGAGACTGGTGGAGTTCCCGCACCGACACCTTTAGCCGCAGCTCTCCAGTGAGCCAGGTACAAGGGAATTTATGTTGATCGGATACGGAGAGGTATATGCCCCAATTACGCCATGAATCCCTGACCTGGGATGATGTCGACAAACTCATCGACCATATACTGCCCCAATTCCAAAGTGACTTTGAGATCATGGTAATCATCACACGCGGCGGTATCGTCCCTGGTGGGTTGCTGGCTGAAGCCATGGGGATCCCTACCATCCTCACCGCCTCGGTGGATTTCCCTGTCGAAGCGGAACGTCAAAAGACAGGCTTGTTTGCCTGGCCACGCTTCATCCAGTTTCCCAATGATGACCTGCTGAGAGGAAAACGATGTCTGGTGGTTGATGATGTATGGGGCTCGGGCCGGACCATCACAGCAGTCAAGAACCGCATTGCTGCAACAGGAGGCACTCCATTTACCTGCGTGATCCACTTCAATCCTTACCGCACCCTGTTTGGAAATGTCAGACCCGACTACTACGCAGCGATCACGGACGCCCATATCGTTTATCCGTGGGAAATCGATCGCGGCCCGGATAAGGTCAGGTTAGGATAATCAGGTCAGAGGCAGAGCAAGGCGTGACAATCCACCCTTTATGCTGACCTATTCATAAAACATCTAACCGCGGCGCAATTTATAGATCTATAGATTACATGCCAAAGAATAATTGGATTTGTTAAGTGATATGATTGATTGAAAATTATATCCTTCATCACAATGACAGGATACAACCAAACCGATTGTTACAAAAACATGAATTGAAGCCAACAAATCTCAGGTTATGACGAGATCACAAACAGGAGGTATTAAAATATGCAGGATGTTTCGGGTCAAAGATCGTGTCTCTCCTTTGGATCCAGAAGGATGACCAGCCCCAAAGCTCCCATATCTGCAAACAGCATCGGTGCCAGGAAAGGAGCACCTCGCACGAAGCGCTCCACCACGATGGCGTTCTCCGCAGCGAGATTGCGCTGGATATGCAAGAGCACACCCAGCAGACCTACCAGGATAAGGAGCACCATCGCCACCACATAGGTAATAAGGTCACTCCGCTGAGGATGGTCCAACACTCCAAGCAACACGGCCACAATCGTGGCAAATATACCAACCCCTATTGGCAGCCATAACCACGGATTTTCAAAATTGGTCCGGGCATGGTCAAGCACGCTGGAAATCACAGTCGCCAGGATCCCCAAGCCGACCATAAAAAAGAAAGCATTGGTCTTGCTAAAAGGTAGATGTAGTCTACGACCACCTAAAAGCGTCAGGTGTCCACTATCGGGGGGTTCCTCCAACCAGACAGCGCTAATGCCAATTAAGCCTACCAGGGCAAAAGTGAGAGGACCCAGGATGGGAGGCGCCCAGATGAAGAGCGGGATGGAAATCATCTCTCCAAGGGAAGCATAAGGCAAGGCGGCCCGGATCAAGTGGAACCACACCCCCAACAAACCAACAATCAGGCTAGCAAAGTATATCAGGGTCGCAATACCTGCAGCCAGGGTACGCTTCCGGAGGGCAAGGATACCAGCCAGGACCAATAAGAACCCTGCCACCGGTCCAAATAGGATTGGAATCCATTCCTTGGGCATGATCGTGCCACTGATCGAATGCGCCAGGTATGTCTCAAGGCCTAACAGGAACTCATTCAAAGCCAACATGAGCAGCATTGCCTGGTCGCGCGTGATTGGGATACGCACACGCTTGATGAATGGAAAAACAGTCGCCAGGTAATACATGGTCAGGGCGTAGCTCCCGCCGCCTGTAGCTTTTCGTTGACCATCACTTCCAGGTCTGACATGGTTTCCAATAGTGGGTAGACACCATGCCATTGGGAGTAATCAGGACCTTGCATCCACATACCAAACTTGGCAACACGCCCCCAATAATGCCATAAATCAAAGTAGGTGAAGTCGATCGGCTCATCGAAAGGTTCACTGGTTAACAGACCTTGCTCCTGAAGTGGTGCCATCAAGTCATTGCTATCCTGCACGTAACCATTGATCTGCTCAGTGGCGGGATCTGCGGCAGCATAAAGATCCGTGATGAAATTCTCGTTGTGACATTCAAAACAGACACTCTGCATGCGTGCCATGTTATCCTGCCAGCCAGGACGCCGCTCGCTTATGGAAGCGAACAGGTACCATGTCAGACGGTCGCCCACATCATGCGTGGTACCCGAGGTTCCAAATCCGCTCATATGGCATAAGGCACAGGTAGGAGCGGGGAAGTCGACCACAGACAGGTTGCCGGCTTCAGCTTCCCAGTTCCAGGTCTCACCCATGGTGGCATACATGATGCCGTGGGCAGATTCCTGATAGATCTCCCATTGTGGGTGATCGGGACCAATATGGCAGTTATTGCATGTATCGGGTTTACGGGCTTGCTCGAGACTGAAACTATGCCGGATGTGGCATTTCTGGCAACGTCCAACCGATCCATCCATGGCAGGGGCACCGATGCTATGGCAGCTTTCACAGGTAAAAGGGGTTAGAACGGGTCCCTCGATGGCTGCAATAGCATTACGGGCTTTATCAGGGGCGAAAGAACCTTCTGGAATGGCTTCATACATCGCCATCAGCTCTGGGCTCAGATCTTTTGATCCGACAACCGCCACCCAGGATGGCAGGCTATGACGGCTCTGGTAATATTGGGCAACCTCAGCCTCATGGCATTCCTCGCACATGGCTGAGGTGGGTGATGCCAGTACGTAATCTCCTTCATGCTCGACTGCCCCAGGGTAATCAGCACTGACCTGGTGGCAATTACGACAAGTTACCTCAGCCGCCGCCATGGTGCTATGACCAAACTGCTCCACAATACCAGGGGAGGCTTCACGATGGCAGGTAACGCATATATCCGTACTATTCGCCAGGACATCTACATCCCCCAATTCTACCGGCGTCCCCGCCTGACTAATCACCCAAATAATGAGCATGATCCCCAAGATAACTAGCACTGCCACTATACCGATAATTAAAGTACGATATCTGAGTAAAGGCGTTGAAGGTTGGTTCATCGCGCCTCCTTTCATCTGCCATTAATCTTAGCACAGGACCGGTAGATGTGTAGATGCTAAAAGTTATATTTATCTTTATTCAAATCATTTTCTCCCTTTTTCCCCAGCTAAGGCTTATACCGCCTGCCTTTCCAGAGCACCCCATGACCTGAGATGACGTTATAGGCTGAAGCAAACATCATGGCAGTGAAAATGAGCGCTCCTAATGGGAAGGTGAAAGCATATCCACCTGGGATGTGAAATGCCCGGCAAGATTGGTAACGCTTGACTGATAGAAATGCCCATAATAAACCAGCTTCAGCTGCTACAACTACTGCAGCTATCCCACCCCCAGAGGAGAGCCAAATCAATCCTCCCAACAACCAGAATGGCAGGACGATGGAAACAACCAATCCCAGGATCGCCCCAAATAATAACAACCACAGCCGGTCGGATAATCCCAGATAGATATTCTTTGTCCAGCCTTCCCACATCTCAGGCAAGGAGGTATACATGCGTGTGCGGGCAACCTTACGTCCATCTGCAATAACCAGCCTGTAACCTGCACGCTTCACCAAGGTAGCAATGGCTTTATCCTCGTCGATCCGATCCTTCACAGCAGAATGCCCACCCACATGGTCGTATACTGTGCGTTTGATCAGGATGAACTGCCCATTGGATATGGCATCCGGTTTGGATGGGTCATTCACCCGTTGGGCTGGAAATCCAAAGGATAAGCCAAGAAAGACCAGGGGTAGGATGGTCCGTTCCCAAAAGCTGTCCAGCTCCTGGTCGGTCAGGATGGAGAACAAGTCTACGCCCAAGTTTACAGCTTTCCGATATGTTGACCCAAGCAAATTGGGCGCAGCAAATGTATCTGCGTCCATGAAACACAGCCACTCACCACGAGCTACTACTGCACCCTGCACCAGAGCGTGCGGCTTGCCTGCCCAACCCATGGGGAGTTCTACACCATGAATAATATGCAATCGTGCATCCTGCTTTTTAAGCTCTAAAAGAATATTGGGAGTTTCATCATTCGAATGGTCATCGACTACGATAAGCTCATAGTTCGGATAAGTTTGTTCAAACAGAGACTGGATAGAGCGTTTAATATTACGTCCTTCATTTCGAGCGGGAATGATCACCGAGATCAGTGGAGATTCATCTCGATCAGGAAAAGGACCCAGATCAGATACAGGTTCAACAACGATATCGAGGCCGGAACGGTTATGAACCAACCAGGTGATGTACATTCCCAACCCTAAAAACAGGGAGGATAAAACGATCAGAACAAACAAGCTTATACCACCCTCACCAGGCTGCCTCGGTCGGACTTCTCTACTTCGATACGGTTGGGGAAAGCTTCCTTCAGCTCATCGATGTGGGTGATTACCAGCACCTTGGCAAAATCCTGCTTCACCATGTTAATGGCCTCAATCAGGTGCTGCCTGCCCATCGCATCCTGGCTACCAAAGCCTTCGTCGATCACAAGGGTCTGCAGGCGAGCCCCAGCACGAATAGCAAGCAGCTCAGAAAGAGCCAGCCGGATTGCAAAATTCACGCGGAAGGCTTCCCCACCTGAGTAAAGCTCGTAATCACGTGTCCCGGCCCCGTCTGAGATGAGGATATCCAGCGTCTCCTTCAGGTCTTCGCGTTTCTTATCTTTAAACTGTGCCTGGGTGGCAAATCGTACTGACATATTGCCTTCACTCAAGCGATCCAGTAAGTTATTAGCCCGCATTTCAATCTCCGGGAGGGCTTGTTCAATCAGCAAAGCCGGCACCCCATCTTTGCCAAATGCTCTTTCGAGCTGCCGATATTGCCCAACCAGGCGGGCAAGACTCTCTCTGTGTGCAGAGAGATCTTTCAGGCGTACTTTTAAGTCCTTCAGTACAGCCACCTTTTGTTGGGCGGCACCCACCTCAAGCCTCTGGCTATTTTCCTGCTCAAGCAGCTCATGATAAATGCGTTCAGCTACATCCAGGTCAGGTGCATCTGCCTCAGCAGCCGCCAGATGGACGCTTGAATCATCGTAGTGCTTTTGAAGGTTGGAGACTTCCTGCCTTGTAGTTTCCAGCTGCACCTGGGCCTCGGCGATTTCACGTTCCAGCGGTTGCAGGGCAGCGCGCGCAGTTTCCAACGCCCTGAATTCCGCATCGGCACTACGTGCAGCATTTTCCTGGTTGCGACAGGTATCATGGGCAACGGCATCGTACCCGATGGCTTTCAGCTCAATATCGATTTCTGCCAGTTTCTTACGCTGTTCAGGTGCATAGGTTTCGGTTTCTAATATCACCTGGACTTCAGCCATGCGGGGAACGCCAACACGATCCCAATCCTCCGATTTTTGCTGGATGGCTTCAATCTGCCCATTAAGCCGTGCCATGTTCTGGGTGAAGATCAATCGTTCAGCATCCACCTTTGAAAGAAGAGCGATCCGAGATTCTATCTCCGCCACTTTCTGGTCAGCTTCTTTTAAATAAGCCAGGTTCGTGCGATAACGGTCCCCCATCTCCCTCCCTTGTGCGGCAATCTCATCAATCAGCTGGAGGCGGTCATGGGTCTCCAATGACCGGCCACACAATGGGCAGGCTGCCCCTTCCGTCTGCGATAGCTGGTCAATGCGGGCTTTGAGCTGGTCCATCTCGGCTTTCAGGCGAGGATTTTCAGCCTTTGATTCAGCCTGCCTTTGACGGGCAGCTTGCAGCTCAACATCCAAACTTACCTTGTGGCTGATGGCTTGCTCAGCTTGCTCCAAAGCAGCTCGTGTAGATTCTGCCTGCGCCTCAAGCTCCACCCGCGAAAGGTTCTGGGCTTGAACCAGCTTTTCCATCTGCTGTAGCTGATCAAGCTCCTGGAGCAAGCGAGCCTTCTCAGCCTCAATCTCCATGCGCGGCTGCATACGCCTGGCTTCATGCTCCCTGAAACGGGCTGCCACTTCATCCCAGCGTTCCAGTTCAGCCCTACGCGCTATCCAGTCAGCGTATGCAACTTCTATCTCGGTTGCGTTCGCCACCCTGTGGGCAAACTCGTCACGCTCCTGTTTACGGGCTGCCAGGCGACCATCCAGCTCAGCCAGGCGATTCTGGGCTGCCTCCAGCTGTTCTCCAAGCATGTTTATCAGCTTGCGCTGTTCCGCCAGGGTAGCATCCACCTTACGGGCTTGCTCAAGCAGCTGCTCCTGAGCTTTGCGTGCCTTGGATAGATGTTTCAGGTCAGCCTGTAAGGTTGCCAGGCGCTCGGTGCGTGCTTCCTCCTCACTCAGCTCAGCTTTAATCTCTGCTGTCCGTCCATCCAGGTTGAAAATCTCCGCATCTATCCCTTTACGACGATCGTTCACCCGCTGACGATAGGTCTCCCAGACTTCCAGCCCCAGGATGCTGCCCAAAATGCGCTTCCTGTCTGTGGGCTTCTGCTGGGTGAACTGGTCCGCCTTACCCTGTAGAAAGAAGGAGGCATTCACGAAGGTTTCGTAATCCAGGCGCAGGGTGTGCTCGATTAATTCCTGGGTATTGCGTAATGTTGCTCCGGTCAGAGGTTTCCATTTTTCATCCGATGGCTCTCGGATCTGGAATTCCAGTACGGTTGTCTTACCCTTTGCCAGGCTACGCTGCACCCTGTAGATGTTGCTTTCGTATTCAAAAACGAGGGCAACTTCAGCAGCATTCGAATGCAGGTTGATGAGCGTCTCGTCGCGTTTGCGCGCCTGGCCGAAAAGCACCCAGGTGAACGCATCCAGCAGGGACGACTTACCTGCCCCGTTGGGTCCAGAGATGCAAGCCAGGTCGAATTGGGTAAAATCCAGCACAGTTGTTTCTCGATACGAGAGGAAACCGGTGATGGTGAGCTTAATCGGAATCATCCTGCCTCCGTTTTATGGGGGATTTTTTTCGTAAGTTAGACAGTATCGCTAAGATCTAATTCCGGGAGAGCACGGTAATATGAATTAATTTAATTTTCCTGCAGCACTTCGATTTATTACCATCGGTTAGGAGGTGTATTGATTTTCTGGCTCTTCGATGATCTCTTCTGCCAGCTTTTGAAGCTCATCCAGCTCGGATGAGTCGACATGGCTGAGGCGCAAGTAACGATCCAATAGCTCGAGTGGAGTCAGGCTTCCAACGGATTCGTCCTGAGCCAGGCGGGCGCGTGCCTCCACCATCGGGCGCCGGATAAAGTGGAATTCAAACGCCCTGGAGGTATATTCTCTTAATGCTACCTCATCGATCATTGCCTCCCATTCACGCGGGTACTCCAGCACCAGTCGCACGATGGCACCCTCCAACTTTGAGGCGGGTGGTAGGCTTTTCTGCAGCTGACCTGTGATATCCTGCGGAATTTTCAGCCGCAGACTTCGATCCACAAACGGGCGGATATCCTTCAGCTTGTGCCATTCAACTTCGGTATGGCCATGTTCCACATGGGCAATGACAAAGAATTTATCATCCTGTGCCTCACCAAAATCCACCCGCTCGATTGACCCTGGATAGATGACCGGCGGGTGGGCATTCTCATTCAGGTTTTGGGACTTGTGGATGTGCCCCAGGGCAACGTAATCCAGGCGCGGGTCACGCACGAGCGAACCCGGCAGCACCAGGTCACTCCCCAGCATGACAGTACGCTCACCGCCGTATACCGCCCCCTGCACAGAGGCATGGGCGGTGAGAATCACCGGCAAACCCGGGTCGGCTTTGTCCAGCCCATTCTGCACGATGGCAATCAGCCTCTCCTCGATCGCTTCATTAACTGTTTCCGGGGTGATCGAACTGGTCTCCTGGCTGGCCATTAACCCCGACCTGGAAATCCATGGCAAGGCAATCAACTGCAATGGCAAATCCCATAAATCAGGTGGACCAAGAAAAACCGGGCGGTCCAGGACCAGCACGTTAGGCACTTCGAGGGTATTGAACGGGTCGAGGGTGTGGGCCCGACCCAATGCAGGCGAAGTATCATGGTTGCCCACCAGCAACAGGGTAGGGATGCCTGCCCTGGAGAGGCGCATTACTCTCCTGCCCCACTCGCGTTGGAAGGTAGGTGCGGGGTTGCGATCCTTGTAGGCATCTCCGGCAAACAACACCAGGTCAACTTTCTGTGCAATGGCAGTATCCACGATCGTGTCCAACGACTTCAGGAAATCCAGAACACGTTGTGGCAGCCCACTCATAGGATCATGCCGGCCATAGTTGGCCATATCGATATGCGCATCAGCGAAGTGTAGAATGGTCAGCATTGAACGCCCTCCCAATCAAAACATCATAAATCAGGGTGATACACCCAATTGTTCCAGCTGGTAGAGACCAGGGGTAAAATCGGGGTGCAGACGAACGCTCTCGCGAAAATCCGCAATGGCTGCATCCGTTTGGCCCAGGGCAAGCTCTGCCATGCCGCGCCAGTACCAGGTTTCCTCCAGCACGTCATCGCCAACGGTATCAAAGGTGATATTGGCCAGGTCAATTACATCCTGGTAGCGGCCGCTGTAATAATAAGCAAAGTAAGGCCCAGTCTGATACCACAGCATGCGGAACGGTCGTAGATCGTCTTTTGGCAGATTAGCATACAGCTGGAAGGCATAATCATAGGCATAAGCGGCATCCATGTATTCCTTCAGGTTGACGTGGCTGGTGCCTACATTGAAGGCTGCAAAATACTGTTCAACACCGATTAATGAGGATGTCTCGTTGGTGGCAACCTCCAGTGCTTTCCGGCTGGACCAATCCGTATCGGCATAGTCGCCCAGAAGCTGCAAAAGCTCCCCCTCGCGATCAAGTGGATACACCACCATAAAGAGATTGTCAAACGAACGCCAACCATCGTTGAATTCTTTATAGGTGAATTCGTGGTTCTCACCTTGCGGGATATATGTATCCTGCACCACCAAGACGCCTTTGGTGTCGTCATATCCAGTGACAAACTGATAGTGCCCCAACCAGCCATAACGCCCGGTCATATCATAGGTGTAATAACCTTTTTCAGTCACCACTGGAAATCCACCTGCCACCAGCTTTTTCAGCAGATTGGTATCGCCGCCGTAACGAATGAGCGCTCCATGTCCATCCGTCTGTGATTGGACAAAATCCTGCAGTTCATAGGGCATGACGTTCTTGTCATCCTTATTAGACTTAACGTACTCACCAACCGTGTCGCGGTTACCGTCCCAGTCCCAAAATGTAAGCGCCATGGACAGGTTCGCCGGCCCGCAGAAGTTATACCGATTGTGCTGGTCCTCATACTTGACGCCCTCCAACCTGATCGTATCGGGCAAAGGAGTAGGTGACAATGTGGGGGTTGAGGAAGGCATCCGTGTCGAGGTGGGACCCTCTGGTATAGACGTGGAGGTTGGCGGTATGGGTGTGAGTGCAGGTGCCAGTGCAGTCAGGGTGGCGTTGACGATCGCATTCACCTGATTTTCTAATTGAGCTTGTTCCTGAGGCTGGAAGACCGCCTCTTCAGGTGGATTAATAGCATATTGGATACGCACACGTAGGTTTTCAATTCGCCATGCCAATCGGCTGTGGACGAATGGTATGTTATATAGCACGACTGCCAGCACACAAAGCACCGGTATGACAAGCAGATACTTCGATGGAAATCGGTAGCGCATGGCGGGATTATAACACCGCACGAATTGTGAAAAGAAAACCACGAAGGCCTCAAAGGACACGAAGGTTATATATTAAAGCCTTATAGGACGGGTAAAGGGGATGATTTCGAAGAGATATAAAAGACGTATGCGCCAATCCTTAGATAATCTCAGTCTACAGCTGGTATTGTAAGGTACAATAATCTCGTGAAAATGATATACAAGCGGATTTTGCTCCTATTGTGGCTCAGCCTGATTGGCATGAGCCTACTACTTGGTCAGGTAGTACAGGCTCAGACCCTTGGCTCACAGATCATCGTGCTCACTGCAGATGGTCCCATCACCCCCGCCATGGAACAATACCTATCACGCGGAATAAAAATAGCTGAACGACAGAATGCAGAGGCATTGATCTTTCAACTCAATACCCCCGGTGGCTCAGTCGACACGATGACAGAGATGGAGCAAATGATCCTGGCCTCCACAATCCCTGTTGTCGTTTATGTCGCCCCATCCGGAGCCATGGCCGCCAGCGCCGGCACCATCATCACCCTGGCAGGACATGCATCCGCCATGGCACCCGGGACCACCATTGGCGCTGCTAGCCCGGTGGGAAGCCAGGGTGAAGACCTGGGTGACACTATGGAAGCCAAGGTCAAGAACACCCTGGCTGCCACTGCTCGTTCACTCACCCAACGGCGTAGTGCCACAGCTATTGCCCTGGCGGAAGATACCATCCAAAATGCCGCCGCGGTCTCTGCCGATGAAGCCTTTCAGGCTGGACTGATCGATTTCATCGCCACCGATTTGAATGACCTGCGTAGCCAGCTGGATGGCTTCACCGTCACTGTCGGCGGGGAAGAAGTCACGCTCCAGACGGCTGATGCCAGTTTTGTACCTATAAATATCTCATTAATTGAGCAGGCACTATTGATCGTCACAGATCCTAATATTGTATTCCTGCTTATCACGATCGGTGTCCAGGCCCTTATTTTTGAGATCACTAGCCCAGGAGGATGGGTGGCAGGTTTCATTGGTGTGGTGTGTTTAGCATTAGCCACCTTTGGCCTGGGTATCCTGCCGGTAAACTGGTTTGGTCTGCTCTTCATCATCACATCGTTTGTGTTGTTCATCCTGGATATCAAAGCACCCTCCCACGGGGCGCTCACTGCAGCTGGCATAGGAAGCCTAATTGTGGGTGCGCTGGTGTTGTTCAATACCCCGGTAACACCCAGCTTTCAACACGTCTCGGTACCTTTGGTAATTGGCGTCTCAGTTGTCAGCGGAGCTATCTTTTTCGTCATTATGATGATTGCTGTGCGCGCTCAACGTATTCCCATCCGTGTGGGCGAAGAAAGCATGAGTGGTCGATTGGGTACTGCCCGAACTGATCTTTCTCCAACGGGAAGTGTCCAGGTAAGGGGAGAGCTGTGGTCTGCCGAGCTTGAAGACGGAAGCTCATTTGTCTCTTCAGGTACGCGGGTAGAGGTCGTCAAAGTGGATGGCTTGCGTGTGATCGTACGCAAGGCTGAATAAGTGTTTAATTCCCCAAACTTTCTTGAGTAAGCAACTGAATTATCCCTGCAGCAATCGCTTCGCACACTTTGCGGAAGGCTGCAATTTGCGCATCTTCATTTCCAGTAACCTTTGCCGGGTCAGGGAATGGGAGGTGAACACGCTTGCCACTCCCCAGCCAAACCGGGCATTCTTCATCCGCCTGGTCACATAAAGTGACCACCAAATCAAATGGCAGACCACGAAATTCTTCCATGGATTTTGACCTGCCATGATGGTCGATCCCTATTTCTGAAAGTACTTTTAATGCCAGCTCATGTACATACCCGGATGGATGAGAACCGGCACTGAAAGCCTCCCATCGGTCACCCAGCAGGGAATTAACTATGGCTTCCGCCATTTGGGACCGACATGAATTTCCTGTGCAAAGAAATAAGACCCTGGCTTTATTCATCAATGCAAACCTGCTTTATTTTCCTCGGAGGTATCCAGCTCCCTCATTTCTCCGGTGGCTACATAAACAATTCGCTCGCAGATATTGGTCACCCGGTCTGCCATGCGTTCGAGGTTATGCGCTGCCCACATCATGTGGTTAGCCCGATCAATCGTTGCAGGATCAGCGATCATCTGTCCCACCAGCTTGGTGTAGATCTGGTTGTAGAGCTGGTCAACCAGATCATCTTCTTTCGGGATATCACGGGCAGTCTTTTCATCACTAACAACAAAAGCATCCAGGGAGCGGCGGAGCATATTCAGTCCCAACTTTGCCATTTGCTGTAATTCATTCAAAATGACCGGATCCACTGGTTCTTCACTGAGAAGCTGGTTGATCTTGCTAATGCCTTTGGCATAATCGCCAATCCGCTCCAATTCGGTGATTATTTCAAGGATGGCTGCCAAAAAACGCACATCTCGAGCCATGGGTTGCTGAGTGGCAATCAGGGTGATACAGTTACTCTCTATCGAGTACCGTTTTTCGTTGACGCGTTGATCTTCCGCATAAATACCGCGGGCTTTTTCCAAGTCGCGTCGTTTGAGGGCATCAAGGGAATCGAGCACGGATTGCTCCACCATACTCCCAAGGACGAGGACCTGGTCTACTAGCATTCGTAATTGTTGGTTAAAGCTTTCACGTGCCATGATTATTTCCTTCGAAAGCCTGTTCAAAGAAATCAGCTAGCTTAGTATACAGCACTTCCTGGTTTGCTGGCTTGTGGATGCCATGCCCTTCATCATCAAAGACCCATAACTGGAAGGGGATTTTATGTTTCTCCAGCTGTTCCCGTACCTGGTGTACATTTTGAGGAGTGACATTCGGGTCGAGGGCACCCTGGATGATATAGAGCTTAGCTCGAATCTCCTGGACAAAATTAACCGGAGAGCGCTCAAAATAACGCTCCGGCACCTGGTCGGGTCGACCTCCCATCATCTCCTCACTAAATGGGCGAAGGTCTGGGCGGGTGGTGTTATAGTCCACCACCAGGTCAGTCATGCCACAAATAGGAGCAGCCGCCCCAATGATATCAGGTCGATCATGCGTGATCAGATACCAGGCACTGTATCCTCCATAGGACGTGCCGGTCACCCCAATTTTCCCGGGCTCTGCCAGTCCGGCGTGAAGCAAAGCCTGTGCTCCTGTGGCAATATCCACCTGCTCGCGCCCACCCCAGCCATCCTCTTTGATGGCAAGGCGATACTTCAAGCCGAAGCCCGTGCTGCCGCGGTAATTCACATCCAGCACATTAAAGCCACGGTGGACATAATACTGGATGGGTGGATTTATCCAATTCTCGCTATGCCAGGTTGGACCACCATGTATAAAGATGATAGCTTGTTTTAGGTTAGGCTGAGTCTGATACAACCAACCCTGAACTTCCAATCCATCATCTGATTTCCAGCGGAAGTCCTCCGCTGGTCTAAGCTGTGCAGGAGCGAGTGACGTTTGCTGCCAAACCCTGGTTAAGGACACCAGGTCATGCTGGTTTTGCCAACGTAGCGGAAGTCGTACCAACTCTTCGGGAGCGGTGGAAGAATAATACAGGGCGATCCAGGTGCCATCGGGTGATTGACCGATGGGTAACAAGTTACCTGGCAGGTGTGGGAAGGGTGTCTCTTTTCCAGATTCAATATCCAGAAAGGTAGTCAGGTGATTAGCATCCTTTATTTCGTCAACCACCACCATACCATCCCGGGTGACCCATTCACTCTCAATCATGCGCGCGGGGTCATCTATGAGCCAACGCAAGCTTTGGGTAGGCCAATGGTATACACCCAGGCTAAAGTGATCCTGTGGATCACCGCTGGTTGATTCACTCAAGAACACAATATGCTCTCCATCCGTATGCCAATCCGCTGAAACCTTCACCTGGTCGCCAAAATTTAGAATTTCCTTATCCTCATTTCCTTCCACATCCACCAACCAAACCTGCCTGCCAGAGGGGTTTTGTCCGCGTCGTGTGTAAATTAAATGCGTACCCGTGCGGTTCAGCTCTGGTAAAAGCCAACTGGGGGTCAATGGACGGGCAATTGGAACGCGTTCACCGGTGATTAAATCATGCCGGTACAACCAGGTCGGCTCAATCACCGTACCTTGTTCAAAATCGTAATTCGCTCCATAGAACAGGTGCTTTCCATTCGGGTGCAGCATGCCACCGCGGATAAAATAGGGTGGGTGATCCTCAGTCAGCGGATGCATGACCAACGGTTGGCGGGTGTCCACACGAAAAAGCCTGGCAAATTCATCCCCATCATGATCTTCCGACACGATGACAGCCTGTGAATCCGGTGTCCAGCTCACCAGCTGCGTAGCTTCACGAGTATGTGTTAATGGGAAAGGAGGTTGAGAGCCATCTGATGGCACGAGGAAAACATCGTTATTCTCATGCAGGCGATACCAAACAAATGCTACCCAACGCTTATCGGGTGACAGTCTACCCTCCAGGACAGTGGGCAAGGTGATTAATTGGTGCAGAAATTTATCTTCAGTCATTAGCTTTTTCTCCCAACACACTGCCTCCTGGCATTAACCCGGTTCATACTATTCCTACAGCTAATCGTTCGGTTTTTCTCCGTGCACATAGAGATAAAAAATTTCATTCCCTAGTCCAGCTTGTGGATCATCCAGAAGATACGAATATCCTTTTTCATGGGAAGCGACCATATCTAATGCGCGCTTATCCTCCCAGACGATTCTGAACAAAGGGGTCAGGTCTTGCACGTTGATGTTGACCAGGCCGGCATCGGCCATCCAACGCTGGAAGTCGTCTGCATTGCCATCACAAAGGTAATCCAGCCCAATGGCAGCGAGTGCCTGGCGTACATGCTCAGGTAAAGGAGTGGTGAGGATCACATCGGTAAGGATTATCTTTCCGCCAGGTTTCAGCACACGTGCCATTTCAGGCTGGCCAATTTCGGTGGGTGTGCTGGTTGGATATACGATGAACTCACTTACCAGAGCATCAAAACTTGAATCCGGCAGGGGAATGCGTTGCTTCTCTGCCGGTAATAACTCGACCATCTGCTCAAGCCCCATCTCGTGTGCAGAACGTTGCGCAATACCCAAGGCTTCCTGATCAAGCTCAAGGCCAACCACATAGCCCTGCTCCATCATCTCCCCCAACCAGAACACCACCTCACCTGTGTCGCTACACAGGACGAGAATATTCTTTCCATCCACAGGTGTAAGATCTGAAGAAATTTGCTCCAGGATGGGTAAAAGCCGGTTAATCTCACTCCTGCTCCATTTCATGACTGCCTCCTGCAACTTCCTGAACCGAAATACCCATACGCTGCATATCGCTCATGAAGCGGATTGGCTCAACGATGTGTGCTTGTAACCACAAACCGGGTTTGTTGATCGTTCCATCCAGGTATTGCATCAGGCATGCAGCTACCGGGATGGCGGTAAACAGGTATCCGTCCGGATGAGCAATCGTAATTTCCACCTTCCTGGGCTGACTATCTTTCACCCCATCTGCCTCCACTTTAAGCAGAGTTCCATAGGGTGGCTTCGAAAAAGTGTTTAAACCCCAACGCATCCACCTCGCCATCGGTCGTTTGGCTGTATGTGGAAAAAGTTTCACGGCGACCAATGCAAGGGGCAAGATAATCCAATCCGTAAACCAATTAAAGCTGCCCACATAAAAACCTGTTTCCACCAATGTTGGGTACATTTTCGGAAGCATACGCATCTCATCGAGCATCATGGGAGCACAAAGCTGTTCGCCAAATTCTGCTCCAAAATCCATTCTCAGATAATCGAACATGCTGACCAGGCTGGATTTCTTCCAATTCCCAGCCTTATAGGCGGTCATCTCAAAATCATTCATCAGTTCAATTAACTCGATCACCGTTGCATCCGCAATTTCCAGGCTTTTCCAGTCTTCTTTGATCACGCTGCCCACATTGGCCCGCAGCATCTTGTCAAAATATCGAGCAGCATAACGCACTAAAAAACCAGGCAAACCAGGGTGAAAACCTCCGTCGGAAATAAAAATACATCCAGCCTGCTGGATTTTATTCGCCATTGACTTGAGTAAAGCAGTTTTTTGAGTTGAATATTGGATATCCAGGTAACTAATCCCGGCTTCCAGAGCGATATCAGCAACCTGACGAGTATATTGAGTCGTTGAGGAAGCTACAACTACACAATCAACACCGGAAAAAGCCTGCCTCAAGCTGTTGATATCCGATGCATCTACGACCACAGCGCTAACCCTGGATTCTTTCACCGTTTTATTCAACTCGTCAGAAAAACCTTGTGCTTTGTCAATATTTCGTCCAGCTATTACCAGAAGTGCGTTAGATTCCTGTAAAAGCAACCGGGCTAAGGCTCTTCCAGTATTCCCATACCCACCCAAGATTAAAATTGTTTTCCGTTTCATCTTTCCTCCAGGTTTAAATTATTATACGGTTTTACATTCAATAAACATATGGAGTCATTCGCCAGGCTAAACCATCCCACCAACACAGCATACCCCAGACGAGGGCCATTGGAGAAAATTTCCTGCCAGGTCACCCAATCCCCTGCCCAGGAGAGATACCCCAAGGTAAAGCAATCTTGTAACGGTCATGTAGAAGAACAAACGCAAGAATTTCATGGACTCCTTGTTTTTTCGCAGTATGGAAAACTCAACTGTTGCTTAATAATCCATAGCGCTTGAACACCTTTATCACCTGAATAGTGGCACCCATCGCAAATGCTTCACCATCCTCTGATGCCCAACTGCCATCTGGTTTCTGTCGACGGTAAAGCTCTTTCAAACATGTAGTAATAAATGGGTGTGTTTTAGATAATCCTCCCCTACTTAAACAATCTAAAGCCCATGCTATCTGGCTATCATCCCATTCTTCCAGAGGTCTTTCAGCCAGAGCCTGTATTCCGAGATTGGCAACATTTTCGTAGCGTTTTCCCGCCAGCAGGAAAACACCCATTGCAATCCATGTGGTATGCCAGAAGCCATAAATCTTGCCTGATTGATCCTGATGCCTGAGTAGAAAATGGATTGCTTTTCGATAAGCTGGCGAAGATCGATAACCACCCATTGATAACCAATAAGTGGCATAGGCTGTCAGATACAACCTGGTTTTCAGGTCACCCAATTGTATCCACGGTGGAAGATCATAGTTAGCCAACTGAGGATCTTCCTCCCAGCTTCCATCCGCTTGTTGGATTGCCAGCAGGAAAGCAAATGCCTGTTTGGCAATTGGAGAGGATAATAAATCTAATTCTTCCATCCACCAGAGGGCAACGGTGGATTCATTGATTGTGCTCAGGTTGCCTTTCACCATCCCAAATGGAAATCCCCCATCCTTATTCTGAATCTGAGCGAAAGAATGGATGTCATCTTGCTGAGGCGGTGTTCCATGAAGGATGCAATTGATCCTGGCCTTTTCGAGGTTCGAACCTTTCTCGCCGATAAAACCAATGGATTTTATAACATTCACTGTTCCCTCACAACCCAGCCTCATAATAACCTGCCGTACTGTTAGAAAGTGAATCTCACATCTCTTCTCACCAGGGCACTTGCAGGTTTTCTTGCTTATTTTACACCCACCCATTTCATACAGTTCATTTTTCGTCCTGGATGAAATGTGTTGAATTACAGTTAATATTCTCTTAACTGAACCTTAGCTTTTTTAGAGTAAAATTTACACTTATTGGTAATAATCGATAATAAACTACCCACAACACCTATGTCCTTCAATCCCACCCGTGACCGGGTTGATCCCGAAAAAATATCCACCACTCCTTTACGCCGCCCAGATTGGATCAGGGTGCGCGCTCCCTCGGGTGATACCTACCAGTGGTTGCAAGGCTTAATGCGCAAAAAAGCACTTCACACTGTATGCGAGGAAGCCATGTGCCCAAATTTGGGAGAATGCTGGGGTTCCGGTACTGCCACCTTCTTGATGTTGGGGGATATATGCACTCGCACCTGTGGCTTTTGTGATATCAAACGCGGTAAGCCTTCACTCATGGACTGGTACGAGCCAGAGCGTGTCGCCCAAGCCGTGAAAGCCATGGACCTCAAGCATGCTGTAATCACCAGCGTCAACCGGGATGACCGCCGCGATGGAGGAGCCCCCATCTTCGCCATGGTCATCCGGCGTATCCGCGAGCTTCATCCTGGCTGCTCGATTGAAGTTTTGATCCCCGATTTCAAAGGTTCGCTGGAAGCGCTCCGGATAATTATGGCATTTCGTCCCGAGATACTTAATCACAATGTAGAGACGATCCCAAGGTTGTTCAAACAGGTGCAACCCCAAGACCGCTTTGAGTGGGCAGCTATCACATTGAGCAATGCCAAGAGACTTGACCCGGAAGTTTTGACCAAATCCGGCATCATGGTAGGTTTGGGAGAAAGTATGGAAGAGGTCAAAGAGGTGATGCGCTACCAGCGCAACTGGGGTGTGGATATCCTGACCGTTGGGCAATATCTCCAGCCCAGTAAAAAACATCTGCCAATACAACGCTACTACGCATTGGAAGAGTTTGCTGAGATAAAGGATTATGGATTGAGCATCGGCTTTTTGTGGGTAGAGAGTGGACCACTGGTGCGGTCTTCATACCATGCCGCCGAGCAGGTACGGGAGCTGAGTATCGTACACCGTAGATTATACGGGTGATATCCCTACCTGGATGACCAACAGGATCAGACCACCCATCACCAGACCCATGAGCATTCCTGCCACCACATCCGATAAATAGTGCACGCCCATAGCCACGCGTGCTAATCCTACCAGGGGTGCCCAAGCGAGTAAGAACAAGCCAAGCCACAAGGGACCAAGCCCAAGCATAACCACCGCTAACATAACAGCCCTGACAGCATGCCCGGAAGGGAAAGAATGCGGATCTGTGTTACGGTAAAGCTTACCCCACTCGCCTTCCGGTCGCTTGCGTCGAACGATGAGCTTAACCGTGAACACCACAACAGCGGTTAGCAGGATGGAAATGATCAGGATGATCGCCCTCCACTTCCAGTAATCAGACCCTAACCACCAAAGCAAGCCCAACCCTGCCAACCAGAACCACGAATCACCCGAATGCGCCAAAACCGCTGCCAGTGTACGCAGCGGTCCAGGTTTCTCAGCGATCTGCATTTGTTTAGAAATCCGCGCATCAAGCTCGATCAATGCTTCACCCTAGTAGCCAGGTCTGCCCTCATCATCTCGAGCTGGTGAGGTTTATCCACATCCATAGCCATTTCTGCATATGGGCTAATGATTGCCCGTCCGGTAATATGCAAACGGGAAGTAACCTTCTTCACCGCATTTTCCAATGTGATCCTGTGCAACAATACCAAAAGCAGCGTGTCAAAACCTAACATGGCAGCCTGCTTAATCGGATTTTTGCGGGATGCGGTCAGCTTTTCCCAGATATCCATGTTCATCGAGACTACAGAGGTGTGAAGCACGTTCAAATCCGCACCACATGCTTCGATATCTTTAAGCTTGAGATATGTCCGCCTGGAACCTGGGTAACGTGCCTCAACTGTCTCTCGTGTGGTCACGTTATAGCACAAATCCACATCATATTGTGAAGTGGTTTCAACCTCCCAGTCCACCATTTCCGAAGTGATCCCTGGAATGTCAGAGGAGACGATCAATACCTGGGTTGCAGATGGATTGATCTCCAGTACTTTATTTATCCCACCCAGAATATTTTCAATCATGCTTAGTTGGTTGGGTATGAAAGTCAGTGGTTTTGCACAGGTGACCCCGCTATCTTCGGTCAATCCAATCAGGACTACACGATCTACCCGTGTGGCATCACTTAATGCATCCAATACCCATTGCACCATGGGTTTGCCACAAATATCCAACATAGCCTTGGGTTCACCCAGAGTATATGGATATAAAAGCTCATCCGGTCGGGGGATTCCTCCCGCGGTCACCACTGCATCCATTTATCACCTCCAAACCAAGGAATGTAAATTCTCAAGGACTTAATTTAATTCCTGTAATTGAGGTTGAAATCCAAGCTCACCCAGCATCTGGCTTAACTCTTCATCGGTAAGCCTGCGACCTTTCCCAGAGGCAGCAATCAATGCAGCTTCCATCACGTTTGTGCCAAAGGAACGACCTTCCAACACCGGTGTGGAGGTAATCAGATATTTGATCCCAATCTGACGGAACAGATCCACATCCTCAGGTGTGGTGGTGTTGGTGACGATGATTTTTCCTTCCAGGTGGTCAGGCATGTGCCGCTTGACATAGTGACAATCGCCTGCCACAATCGTCGCCCAATGGTAATACTTTTCATATTTGGGGATGCGCTTTTCCTGTTTCTCGCCGGTTGGGTAGACCCACTCAAAGGGTAGACGCCCAAAAATGGGCAACAGGATGGCTGCCAGGCGTTTCAGCGCTGCTACACTATGCAGAGGTACGGGTATTCCCAGGGCAAACATGAGGTCACCAAATACACATTCATAACCAGCACCAGTAAATGACAGGCTCATATCCCAACGGTCTACTCCGGCTGTAATGAGCACCTTTTTTTCTTTGACATAGTCGCCTATCCTTGCTTCAATAAAAGGTGCAATCTGACTCTCAAGAGTATGCCGTAAACCCGCCCCATCTACAAAGGGTGTCTGCTTGACAAAACGAACCAGAGGTTGGATGGAATAAAGTGGATAATACCTGGTATCCACGGTTATCCCCAGATCCGTTCCGCCCACCCCAAAAGCATCCACCTTGCCATCCAGCTCTTTATAAAGCTGGGCTGCTCTTTCCATCGAGCCATCTGTACCGATCCGCTCAATGCATACTTTTTCACCTAACAAGTTCACATGCACGGTTTTATCCCGTTTGGAAGACCCTATGCTAATACTAACTGCACGCCTCATGCGGCTCATCTCCGTTAGAAAGGGTTGGTATAACTTCAATCAGTAATATATATATAAATATATATGAGGTAGAACACCAAAAATCATCTATGGATACCATGGTGAAGCAAATTACAAAATAATTTCTCTCAAACCTTGAAAATCCATTCTCAAGTGGGTATTCGGAAATCCATCTTTGGTATTCTACGTGGTAAGATTATAATTCACCACGCACAGTAATTCTTTTGAACAATGATAGGATAAAATGACTGTTCATGGAGGCAAAAACTGTGATACTTCCCAAGCATGCGTATTTCCAGGGAAACATTGTCCCTTATTCCCAAGCCAAAGTAGGTGTGCTTACCCATGCTCTGAATTATGGCACAGCCGCATTTGCCGGTTTACGTGCCTATTGGAATGATGAAGAAAAACAGCTGTATATCTTCCGGGCTGCAGATCACTATCGCCGGTTCCTCAATTCCGCCAAGTTACTATGCATGCAGCTCGACCAAACACCCGAGAGACTGACCCAAATCACCGTTGATTTGTTGCGCGTCGATAATTATCGTGAGAATATCTATATCCGCCCCCTGGCGTATAAATCAGATGAGGTCATAGGCGTGAAGCTACATGGATTGCACGAAGAGCTGACGATATGTGCCATACCTTTCGATCGCTATCTTGATGATGATACCAATGCCCACGTTACCATCTCTTCCTGGCGGCGAGTGGACGATAACATTATCCCCGCCCGTGGGAAAATAGCTGGTGCATACGCCAACTCTGCCTTTATAAAGACCGACGCAGTTCGGGCAGGCTTTGATGAAGCCCTGGTACTCACACAGGACGGCCATGTATCCGAAGGTAGTGCGATGAACTTTTTCATGCTACGCGAGGGTGTGTTGGTCACCCCTTCTGTCACAGAGAACATCCTGGAAGGTATCACCCGCAAGAGTGTGATCGAGCTAGCACGTGAAGAGTTAAACCTGACCGTTCTGGAACGCCCCGTTGACCGTACCGAAGTCTACGTATGTGATGAGCTTTTTATGACTGGTACGGCTGCTCAAATCACTGCAGTCACCAAAGTTGACTATCGTGAGGTGGGCTCGGGGAAGATGGGACCAGTCACCACTCAGTTATATCACCTCTTCCAAGACATCATACATGGACGCGTTCCCAAATATCATCACTGGCTTACACCGGTTTATGAGAAGCCGTAACTCGCATGACTAAAAGTTATTTTCGGATGCAATATTCGTCAACGAATGGAAAGCCACAGCGGATCGAGCAGGTCCGCTGTTTTTTTATCAGTTCAACCTAGTGTAATGATTTCACCCTGCGGTGCTTTTCCTTGCTCCAGATACAGCAATCCAACCGTGCCCGGAGCATTTCTCGGCCAGGGATAGCCGGTCGACCCGGGATTAAAAATCAATTTACCATCGAGAAGAAAATTACATGGCACATGTAAATGACCAAACACGATCACGCTCACATCCGGGAATGTCTGCAGCATGCGGGTGAGATAGCTTTCAACCAGCCTGCCTTGAATTGCGCGTTGAATCTTATCAACCATGTAACGACTGAACGTCCCATGCCCATGCGCCATGCCAAGAGTAACACCCTCAAAAGTCAATTCAATGCGTAAGGGGAGTTGCCTGAGATAGAAAATGTCGCGATTTCCTTGGACTGCGTGAACGGGTGCCACCTGTCCCAGCTCATCCAACACTCGAGGTATTGAGACATCGCCAGCATGCAAGATGGCATTCACCTCCGCCTGTTTAAAAATCTCAAGCACACGCGGATTTAATTGAGTCACACGGTCGGGAATATGTGTATCCGCAAGCACACCCAGGGTGGTCATGATATTGGCCACACATTAGAAGGTTGCCTGGGGAAGAGTGTGTTCAATAAGACATGGACCTCATCCCGGTCTGTCCAACAGTCCACAAAACTAGCCTTCAGCATATCCAGGCTACGGTAACCAAACAGGAGCTGCAGGAAGGTATGAGGGGGAAAGGCAGCAGCTCCTGAGTGACCCATCGGGGTGGGTTTCCAGGCTTCGATGGTCACCAGCCTGCCTTTATCAAAAACGATGCGTATGCCATCCCGGTAAAAAGTGATTTTTACCTCTCCGGAATAGCCTGCCATGGGTGAATCCGACAGGCGTTTTTCTAACACGGGGTGGATCAACTGAAGGAAACCGGGCACATCGGTCAGGCGTATATACCAGGCGTATGGTTTACGCACCCGCGGCAGGCTATCTGGAATGACATGATATACAGGATGTTCCTCCCCCAACCAGAAACCAAACGCTCCAAATGGCTTCTTTTCGCCGCGATCGGCATCCAGGTGATTATATTCTTTTTCAATGTAACGGATTACTGAAAGGGTGACTTCTCTCCAGGAATAACCTGAGGCAACCTCGAAGCCCATCACCACCATGTAATCACCCCAGGTGAAAGGCGGGTGGGTAATGAAGCCAACCCTCTCAGCCGAATTGATCTCAATAATGCGTATATCCTGGCGCATGACGCTCTTTTCACTCTTCCCGGTCAGCTCATCCTTCCAGATTTCAAAATCCCGCAGGCAAGCCACCATTGAACGCTGGCAACCTGAAATATAGAGCTCAGATAAAAACGGGATGTCTGCCTCATTAGCTGGTCGAAATTTATAAACTTCCGTTTCACCGTCTTTAAGCCTGGGGATATGGGTGGGAAAACCTGCCCGCCCTCCATGAAGGTTCATCGCCATCTCATAACCAAAAATACGATAATAATATGGGATACCTGTGATTGCCTGCACGATGTCGCCACCCTGAGCACTCCACTGGTGGATGAGGTCAAATTGGCGGCGTACCAAACCCCGGTTGCGGTATTCGGGTAAGGTTCCCACCAGCTCAGGGCGACCCACTTTGAACGGGATGCCTGCATACGTCCAGGTCTGAGGGATCAAATTCATTGTAGAGACAATTTGCCCTTTGGACACATCCTCCACGATGGTAAAATCACCAGTCGTAAAGGTTGGGTGGGGTTTTGCCATCAGGTCATGAGACCACGCCCAGGCTCTTTCATCTGGTTTGTCAGATCCCTCGTCGGAATGAACCCTGGCATTGAAGTCTGCCAGAGCTTCAGCATCTGCAGCACTCGAGCGTCGAAGGATCAATCCATCCCCTAAGTTAATCGGCAGCTTGCCTGATTTCAGGCGTGATGTTGTCATGCTGGTCTCCTTGTTCCTGCCTCACAGCAGGACAAGTCTATCACCAACCAGACATTTATTACAATCCAGCTTATTGCTTCAGTTTTTCGAGGTACATCTTACGGAACTTCGCCACCTTGGGAGCAATCACGGCCGAGCAGTAGCCCTGGTACGGATTGCGTTGAAAGTACTCCTGGTGGTAATCCTCTGCCGAATAGAAGACAGTGGAGGGAATGAGCTCGGTCACGATCGGTTTATCCCAGATCATTTCATGCTCAAGCTCCTGGATAACCCCTTCGGCGGTGGATTTCTGATCGGGATCGTGGTAGAAGATGGCAGAGCGGTATTGTGTGCCAACATCCGCCCCCTGGCGATTCAGGGTGGTTGGGTCGTGGATGGTAAAGAACACTTCCAAAAGCTCACGATAAGTGATGATAAGTGGGTTAAAGGTCACCTGCACCACCTCGGCATGCCCCGTCTCTCCAGTACAAACAGTTTTATAGGAAGGATTACTCACCTGCCCACCAGAATAACCAGAAACCACATTTAAAACTCCTTTAAGCTGGTCATAGACAGCTTCCAGGCACCAGAAGCAACCACCCGCCAGGGTGGCGACTTCAGTGGAATATTTCGTATCGTTATCCATCATTCAGCACCTTTCGATAATGTGGACCGATTATATCTTATTTTATCCAGGAACGAACTTTTCTCACCCATCATTCACCCAATAAGGGGGATTGAATCTATAATATGAAATGATTATTATATAATATTTACCTTATTTATCATATAATATCAAGCACCTGTTTTTAACTCATATAATCCGAATCTAATTGATTGTATGTGCGGTATTAGTTTGGAGGTTAGAATGGATACAAAAATCCCAGATCGGTCGGTGTTGATTGCGTTTGTCATGGCGATCCTGTTTGCTGGAAATAATGCTATCGCAGTACGCTTCAGCAACGTCGAGCTGCCACCTTTCTTTGGGGCAGCGATCCGGTTTTCGGCAGCAGCTCTCATCCTTTTCCTGGTTGTCATCGTCCTGCGCCTGCCTCTGCCAAGAGGACGGGGTGTTATAGGGGCATTGATTTTCGGCGTGCTGGGCGCCGGGTTGAATGTCGCCCTGCTGTATTGGGCACTCGGAAGTGTTCAACCAGGGACCGCCATGGTTGTTTTAGCGCTCGTCCCGCTGCTGACGTTTTTATTCGCCTGCTTGCATAAGCAGGAGACCTTCAACTGGAAGGCATTGGTGGGAGGTGTTCTGGCGGTGATCGGCACTGGGATTGTGTTCTCTGACCAATTAAATGCCAACGTGCCCATTCTTCCTTTACTGGCGGTAGTGGGCGCAGCCATCTGTTTTGCTGAGTCGACCGTATTGATCAAATCCTACCCCCAGGCACATCCCATTACCACCAACGCCATTGCATTCACCGTAGGATCGGTGTTGCTCTTCGTACTTTCGGCGCTTTGGAATGAGACCCCAACCCTGCCTACCTTACCTGCAACATGGGCTGCACTTTTTTATTTAATTATTTTCGGGTCGGTGGCGACATTTGTCCTCACGCTTTACGTGGTAAAAAATTGGACAGCATCGGCGAGCTCTTATCAGTTCGTGTTGATCCCTTTCGTCACCATCCCCATGAGCGCTTTATTGGTGACTGAGAGCATCAGCGTCGCCTTCTTGATTGGAGGTCTTTTTGTGCTGGCAGGGGTCTACATCGGCGGGATTGCCAAGACCGAGCAGTTAAGCAGGTTCTTCAACGGATTGTGGTTACGGCGTAAAGCTCCAGTGCCAGATTGCTGATCCTCATGGGTTGAAACCGTTGCCTTCACCTATCGGGCAGAGGAAAAACAGTTGAAATCCTATTCACCTTTTATTCATGCATATCAGGTTACAGCTTTTTACATCTTGAAGTTCTATTAAGGTGATTTTATTATTTATTAAACCAAACGACTTTCGGAAGTAAATAACTACATGCTAAATCGGAAGAAAAATGATGTATATATATTATCCTAATATGGTCTTATTAGTATATATTGTGGTATAATCCGTTTATTCTAATCAAAGAGGGAGATATGAATGATAAAAACTGGTGACATTATTGAAAATCCTATAAAGCAGAAAAAGGAACCTATGACAATAAGCAACTTCTCAGCCTCTACAATTGGCTGGGTGGCAATCGTAACAGGAGTCTCAGCCATTCTTGCAGTGATATTTCTCGCCCTGATGGCTACGGTGAATATGTCCTTTGGCAAAGTCAATGACGTTTTCAACGCCATTATCGGGATCTCAAGTGCGGTTCTGGCGGGGATGTTATTCGCTGAACATCATGCGAAGTCACCGTTGATGAGTCAAATCGCGCTTACCCTGGCGGTGGTTGGTGCGATCTTTACCATTGTCGGATCGGTGCTGATCATTTATGGCTTCACAGACTTTATTCTAGCTGGGTGGTATACAGGCGTCGGGTACGCTTTGATCGGCTTGTGGCTGATGGCGTTTTGTTATTCCATGCAAGGCGGTGACGCACTGCCACACAACATGATCATTTTTGGGCTTGTGGTGGGTGCGTTCATGGCAGTTGGACTGATCGGTATTTCGGGGATATTCACTGGAATTGATAGCATGGAGTCCATGCCTTGGTATCTCTATATCGCATTTTTTGGATATTTAGGAACATATATCCTTTATCCAATATGGACGATTGGGCTGGGACGAAATATTCTACTCAAATGAATAACCACAGGACTTCCGATCCTGTGTGCCCGGGCAATAGCTTGTGTTGTTTGAGGGAGGTACTTGCTTAACACTTGCAAGTCGGCATATCGATCGAAATCCAAAGGCCGCATATGGACGCGCACGTATCCCCATAGCCTGGCTTACTAAGTACCTAAATAAAAATGTAGTAGCTAACTTCTTAGATTTATTCCCTGTAATTCATGCCTGGGGCATTTCAGTTCCAAGATATGATTTAGCCTCAATGTATTCAAACCATTTTAAATCATAAAGAACTTCTGCATGTTTCAGAACAGCTTCAATATCCGGGTATTTCTCTACCCCCCAGCCAAGCCATTCCTCAGAAGACCAGAATGATATACACATAATGATGGACTCGGCACCTACCTGTTTCAACGCCTCCGCACCCTTCTCCATGAGTTTATTTTGCTCTTCAGCAGTCAATTTATACCAGGACTCTTTATATTTCATCAAATAAACTTTATAAATTGGTTCTGACATTTTAAGCCTCCTAAAAGAATATCGTCTGTAATTATGCAAACTAAATAAAAACCCTCCACTCAGGTTTGTGGAGGGCTTTCCAGTTTGCTTCACGAGCAGCATATTGTTGCTGCGCTAATAATACCTCACTGAAATGCAATTGCAGTACCTGTAACAATATAATACAGAAATAATGATGCGATGTCAAGAAAAATCTATTTCCAATCGCAGGGTAATGAGCCGAATACATCGAATAAAAGATTGTGGTAAAATGGCACTCACTCCGCAGGGAACACAGGCGGTAATAGCACATATAAGCGGGCGTGGCCAAGTGGTAAGGCATCAGCCTTCCAAGCTGATATTCGCGGGTCCGAATCCCGTCGCCCGCTCTGAAGTAAATTAAGTACCCATATAAGGGGAATACAGTCTAAAGCTACCCATAACACCATATATAGGGTAGTTTTTATGTCTCAGGAAAACTATAACTTACAAAAAAGGCATCAACTTTCCATGGTTGATCATCAAGAACATGGGCCTGTGGATAGCTTCTTTCATGGATAAAAGCCAGTAATTATTTGATTATTTAAAACTAATCAGAATGGATAGGAATCACTAGCAATTTAAATCTATTGATGTAAACGCTCAACGATTAAAATCTAATGGGAAATACTGACCTTCAGGTGTTACGAAGATACCTTGCTCAAACTACTGATGATATTGCTCAGGCACATAGGATTGGAAGCCCTATGGATAATAATTAGTAATTTACAGGTGAAAATTACGGTGAGGCGAGATTGTCGATGACAAATAAATAATAAAGCACATCATTTCAACGATAATACTTGTCCATCCTTGATATTCCATACTCCCGAGGCGTGAATCCCTGTGATATCTGCTAATCCCAGAAATATTTCCACAGACTTTCCAATAGACAATTCCCGAACATTTTCAATAGTCATTATTCGTGGAGACTTTGATGACCAATCCCTATTAGAGAAGCGTTTCCCACTCTCGGATAATCGATATAAGTGCACGATAAAGCCATGTTCTATATTCGCTTCGACATGACAGAGTCGTTCAATATCGTCTTGGAGATGCTCCCGTGCTTCATTCATACCAAATTCAATGGCAGCTACGAGATTGAAGTAATCATATGACCCTGTCTCGACATGAATACTTTCTTGAGTTGACTCTAGAACAGCAATATCCCAATGCTGACGCTGTGGTTTTCCCAGTTTCCCAGCAGTCGGATATTCTTTCTGGAGTATGCACACTTTTTGATTTATATATGTTATATATCGCTGCTCTTCAGGTATTCCGTTATAGAGCATTGTATAAAAAAGGGCATGCTGACCATGCTCGGTATAACACAAGTATGGGTAATCAATAAAATCTTGGCAAAACTCAGTAATGGTTTTACGAATTGTTTCAATCATTTTCATACCAGTGCAAAATACTGATAATGTATTTTGAAAATCTAGTTACATCTCTAAGCTGTTCACGACTCACTTTTTGGCTCTTGTAATCTGCCCAAATGCTCCATACTTTTTCAAAATCATCTTTTGGAACGACCTGAAGGTTCTTAGTACTGGGAGAATCTATTTCTATGCTGTCACCCCGAATAGCGGTGACTTTCATAGTGTCTCCCAAATATCCATGGAAATCGGTCCAATTTTTAATGGTTGTACCAACTTTTAGGTTTGTCTGCAAATGAGACCATAATATATCGAATGTGGTCATATTGGTTTTTCCTTTCTGTTCTGCTACTCCTTTACAATAAAATTGGGTCCTAGAAAAGTTCTATCTATGAATAGGTCGTTGCACTCATAGATACAATGATATAAGGGTATGTCTATATATTTTTAATCAACCATAGATGGATTTAACCACTTGAGATAATTACTCTAAAAAGATGGATTTCATCTGGTGAGTCGTTGTAAAATTCTGTGTGGCACATTAATATCGCTTGATGCAGGAAGATAATTATATATTTTATAGTCTTATTCCAGCTTGCCTTTGTCAAGCGTTGATGGGACATAGCTCACCCAAAATGACAATATACTATGCCAGAATGAGTGATGATGATTTGCTACTTGCCCATTAAGAACATGGGCCTGTGGATAGATTCTTTCGCACATAAAATAAGAGAGTTCGCTCTTTAATGTTTTATATATAATAATATTACAATGGCATTAGAGGTGTTTTTTATTTAGAGATGGATTTTACTTCTGTGTTTGAATTTAGAGGAGAATATTTATGGATTACAAACCGAATTATTTTGGTGAAATTCGTAGTCGAGCTTTCCAATATTGGGAACAAAGCACAGGTAGAAATTGTCAAGCTGTTAATGATGACATCACCAGTGCTTATGAGTGTAAATGGCAGGATAGAGCCACTTCAGAAATGAATTATAACCATATTAGTATATTCTGTAGCTTGGGTGAATGGGCTAATAATATTTCGGATGTTTTACAGAACGATTCTTACGATTATTATGATTATTTAGACGAAGAACACCGTAAATCAT
>Ga0154666_1012_pt2 | contig 36085 bp, 30 predicted proteins | sample Rifle2008BG13ft_FD_116095 | JGI IMG/M metagenome (GOLD analysis project Ga0154666, IMG submission 116095) | Chloroflexi bacterium RBG_13_50_21 | reverse complement strand
TGTTCGTTCAGATAGTCTTCCTGGCAATTTCGTTGCTTTTAACCTTCTCATTCTATATATATGGGTTCAACCATTATTTTTTATTAAGTGTCATACACCGTTATCACCTCCCGCCCCACCTTCAGAACGATTCTCAAAAACGACCGCTGGTAGCGATCCAACTGCCGATCTATAATGAGCGCTATGTGGTTCGCCGGCTTGTGGCAGCCTGTGCCCAAATGGTTGAGCGGTATGGTTCGGATCAGGCTGAGATCACCATCCTGGATGATTCAAATGATGATACTGTTGGGCTGGTGGATGAGGTTGTCAGGGAGTATTCACTCCAGGGAATCCGCATTCGTATTCAACGCCGATCGGATCGGCAGGGATACAAAGCGGGAGCATTGCAGCTGGCTCTCGAACGAACCCCTGCAGAATTCATCGCCATCTTCGACGCCGATTTCACTCCCCGGGATGATTTCCTCGTTCTGACAATACCATATTTCCTCCAGGATGACAAATTGGCAATCATTCAAACCAGATGGACGCACCTGAATCGATATTTTAACCGGATCACCAGTGCTGTTGCCATCGGCATCGATGTACACTTTTTCATTGAGCAAACCGGCAGGTATGCCGCACACTGCTTCCAAAATTTCAACGGGAGTGGTGGGGTACTGCGCAGGAGTGCATTGATTGAATCAGGTGGTTGGCAGGCAGATACCCTGGCTGAAGACCTGGACGCCAGTTATCGTATACAGCTGAAAGGTTATCACATTTTATATATCAAAGACTTGCCCAGTCCGGGTGAAATCCCACCCACGGTCCCAAGCTTTAAAAAACAGCAAGCGCGCTGGGCAAACGGGTCGCTACGAACAGCAAAAAAACTCCTCCATTCGATCCTGGGGAATCGAAAATTAAAACTCTACCAGCGAGTCGAGGCTTTTATCCATCTTACCGGATATATGCTCCATCCAATGATGTACATTTCCTTTCTCCTGGCAAGTTTTGGAACGATATTTGAAGTGGATACCTTCCTGATCCATTCCCACCTGCTCACCCCGTTTGGTGGAGCCTATGCCGCTTTTGATCCGCTTACCGCCACCCAGATCCACGACCTCAGCTGGGGTGTGCTGGATGCTATGATCGTGGTGAGTATGGTAGCCGCCTGGTTATCCCCTCTGGTGAGTTTAATAATTCAGAAACTCTCCATCCGTAAAAACCTGTCAGCACTCCTGATTCTTTTCTTACTAGGCAGTGGCATCAGCGTGAGCAATACCATCGAAGCCGTGAAAGCCTTATTTACCAACCAGGAATGGGAATTCAAACGAACCCCAAAATATGCCAATATTACCAGCAAAGAGGGGTGGCGTGAGCGCAAGTATCAGGTTCCACTCGATTTCGTTTTCCTGCTCGAGCTGGCATCAGTGTGCCTGGGATGCATTGCCATAACGATCGCTATCCTGCATCATCATTATTCTGTCCTGGCTATTCTGATCCCTTATACAACAGCATTTAGTTTCGTGTCGCTACTCACTTTTCGACAAAGTCGTCCCCAGGCAGCGGTTTGAAATGTCAGCGGATGCCCATTCGAGCCTGGCTGTCCGTCTGCATCGTCTTTTTCCAAAAGAGGACGTTAGCTATCTACTTGCAAGCCTACTTTTGCAGCTGATCCTGGGATTATGGTTGGGTCATGTTTATGACCAGCGTATCTTTATGGCAACCGGTTATCTGGTGGCAACGAGGCAGAATCCCTATATCCCACAGGATCTGACTGCAATTTTCAATCATACGGCCTTTCAGGGAATGACTTCAATCGGATATCCCCCTTTATGGCCACTCATTTTGGGGTTCATTTACCAACTCTCCTATGCCCCTATCCACAACCTGTTGATTTATAACCTGGCAATCAAACTACCCGTGATCATCGCCAATCTGAGTCTGGCTTATCTGGTCAGAGATATTCTCAATAAGCTAGGGCAGAACCGCGCGGTTTCCCGCAAAGCCTGGTTCTTTCTCCTGTTCAATCCATTTGTGCTTTATTTCACCATCGCTTGGGGGCAATTCGATTCACTGGTTGCTTTGCTAACTCTGGCTTCATTGGTATTACTAGATAAACAAAAGATAGCCATTTCTGCCATACTGCTGGCAATAGCTATTGCTCTCAAACCCACACCCATCCCCGTGGTTCTGGTCGCATTGGTATACCTTTGGGAACCACCCTGGCACAGGTTATTTCGATTCCTGGCCTCATTTGCAATCAGCATGTTCACTTTTTGCATCCTTCCATTCATCATAATGAATTGGGATGCCAGCCCGATCCTGCTGCATTGGAATGCTCATTTTACAGTTAGCGGAGGGATGTCTTTTATGACATTTTATGAACTCGTGAAAGACACCTACCTGCTGCCTGGAATGTGGTGGCTTCTGGGTTTCGCCTGGTTGCCAGCGATTTTACTAGGTATGCTATTGATAAAGACCGGCTCGCGCGACTTTATAACCCTACTAAAGCAAAGCCTGGCGTTGATCTTGATCTTCTTCCTCACCCGAACCTGGACCTCTGAGCAAAACCTAATGCTCATCTTACCCATGGTTCTCATCCTTACCTATCTAGGAGGGCTCCCTAAAATCTGCCTGACTGCCACTTGGGTGCTGCCATTAATCTTCACTTTCTTCAACACCTCTCCACCGCAACTCTTGTTTCCAGTATTACCGGAACTCATGGAAAACCTATTGCGAAGGATGGATGTATATCGATCGGGCAGGCTGGCAGCTCGGATGATCGTGGTTATCCCCTGGCAAATCATTGGCTGGTGGATGGTTGTACGTTGCTTACGGAAAACAAAATCAATACCCGGATGAAAATAGATCTGCAATTATCCCCTGGTATAAGCCTGATGATGGCTACCCTTTCCGTGGATGGCAACAGCTATCCTACAGGCAGGATCCAAAAAGGATTGATCTTGGTATATGAGGGTCAGGAATTATGCGAAGAGGGAGTCGGCTTTGGAGTACCAATTCTTAAGCGCGGCTTGCGGACGATATTCCCGGGAAAGGTGGAAATACTACCCATTGGAGGTAGTTTCACCCATGGGATGTATGCCAGGTATAAGATGAACCTGGAGGAAAAAATCATAAAATCTGGCTCAGGAATAATCAACAATCCGAGCCTGTATCACGGTAAAAATTTTTTAGCAGCCGTGATTCGCCGCTTGCCGTATTTGCGCAGGTTACTGACCAATATCTCAAACCTGCTTCGCTCCTGGCTCGCTCTGGAAACAACCTATGAGACCACCAATTTTTCCGTGGATATATCATTGACCTATTCAATCGATCCTGAAACCGGAAGGATTGATGTTCAGCTGGATCGACAGGAATACGATGAATTAGGAATAACCGAAGTAATCGTGATGAACGAGCAAGGTGCCCATTACTTCGACCGTTACCAGGATTCGGATGGGATGTCAGCAGTTGGAAAGGAAATTGGTATTTGGGATCAAGTTGGAGCTGCTAATGCTACTTTTGTTGACCTCGAACATCAGATTTCATTCAGCCTGCCTCAAGTAGATGGTGCAAATCTTTATCGAGGCCGGGAGTTGATCGGCAGGCGTTTAGCCTGGTCGGGATTTGGATATTCATTTCCACCCACTCTGCAACATTTCAGGTATGTGATCACAGTCAAACAAAGATCATGAGCAAGGTATTGCTGATTTACCCATACTTTAAACCCCCACGCGACCGCTCGGTTTTTCGCTTTCCGCCCCTGGGTATCAGCTATATCGCCTCCAGCCTAATCGATGCTGGTCACGAGGTCCATTTGTTGGATTGTACTTTTATCAGCAAGCCAGATGCTTTACGCCAGGCACACCTCGTTCACGCAGAAGTGGTGGGTCTCTACTGCATGGTGACCATGCTGGAGGATTGCTTGTGGTTTGCCAGGCAGTTACGGTCCAGTGCCAGACTACTGGTGGCGGGAGGTCCACTGCCAACCTGTGACCCTCATCCATTCCTGGATGACTTTGATGTGATTGTGCGTGGTGAAGGCGAACTCACCATGTGCGAGCTGCTCTTTGCATACGGAATCGGGGGTGATTTCAGCAAAATCCCAGGTATCGTATTAAGTAAGAAAATGGACTCGGAAAGTAAAATTGAGGCGGAAATCCTTTTCGCCCCAGACCGCCCTTTTATCCCTGACCTGGATACCCTGCCTTTTCCTGCCCGGCACCTGCTTCCCAACCAGCAATACATTCAATTCGGCAGACGCCATTATGGCTATGGAATTACCACGGTGATGAGTACGCGTGGCTGTCCGTATGAATGCGAGTTTTGTAGTAATGTGATTTTCGGTGGCTCTTTCCGCGAACGCTCAGCGGGCAATGTGGTGGATGAAATTGAACAGGCACTTGCCTTTGGTTATGACCGGATCTCCTTTGCCGATGATGTTTTCACGTTACACAAAAAACGGGTGTTGGAGATATGCGCTGAAATCAGCAAGCGGGGTTTAAAATTTTATTGGGAGTGCCTGGCTCGAGTCGATTGTGTTGATGATGCCACCTATATTGAGATGTACCAGGCTGGATGCAGGCGGGTGTATTTTGGCATCGAATCGGGTGATGACAGGATTTTAATGCTGATGAACAAAAAGATCACTGCCACAGAAGCCCGGCATGCCGTGGAAGCAGCCCACCAGGCTGGCCTGGAAGTGGGGGCTTTTTTCATCCTTTTCTACCCCGGAGAGACGAATGAGACGGTGCAAAACACCCTGCATTTCGCTACCTCCCTCCCCCTGGATTACCTGGGTCTGACCATGCCTTACCCGTTACCTGGCACGGCACTCTATGAGCGGGTAAAATCACAAATCAAGCGTGAGTGGCACCCGGGAGAGAGTATTTTTGGCAGTCATGTGTTGATCTATAACGCAGATTTCTCTGAGGCCAAGATGTGGTTCGGAATCATCAAGGGTCGTGCCCAATTCGAAATCAAGCACCGTTTGGGGAAATTAGCACCGGTCCCTTTGAAATTATTCGAAAAATTCACCGACTGGATTTTCCTGCGGATAAAATGATAGCCCACCTCATCCAGCATCGTTAATTCGCCGGTGATCATCAAATGCTTGCATGGTCTGCCTGATGCGTCGCTTGATCCAGCCTGAATCAAACTCGGATGTGTACACGAAAGTAACCTCATTCTCCTTGCGCCAGTCCTTGCTCGGGTCAATACCGCTAACTTGATGGAACAGGCTCGATCCTGGCAATGGGAATGGCACATTGAATGAAATCTCATCCAATGGCAGGCTGAGAGCGAACTTGAAGGTTTGCTCAATCGAGGCAACCGACTCCCCTGGATACCCCACAATGAAAAATGCTGCCACCCGAATGCCTGCCTGGCGAAAATGGTGCACTGCCTGGATGCCATCATCCACGGTAGCTTTCTTATTCATCAAGCGCAAGGTAAAGTCACTGCCTGACTCCAAACCCAGGTAGACCTTCTGACAACCCGCTGCCTTCATTAACCTTGCAACCTCAGGTGTTATACCTCTGGAACGGGACAGGCAGCTCCAAGTCATCGCCTGACCAAGCATGCGTTGGCAAAACTGGCGCAACATGTCAATATTCAGCGTAAAGTTATCATCCGCGATCCACAGGTTATCATAGCCCAATCGCCGAATCTGATCGATCTCCTCAAATACAGCATCCAGGTTGCGTTTCCGGTAGACATGTCCGAAGATAGGGCGTGAGCAGAAGTCACAGTCAAAAGGACAACCCAGGGTGACCACGATTGAAGTGGTCCGGGTGCCATCTTTTTGCAGCCAGGCTTGCTGGTATTGGGCATGATCGAAGCCATTCCGATCCGGTATGGGGAAGTCGCGTATTTCCTGCTCGCTGTGGTGCGTGATCAGGTTATCTACAGTGATATCCAGGGTATGCCCATATAGACCCGGGTATCGCGCCAGGTTAAGTTTATAAAGCGTCTTCCGGTTAAGCTGTTGGGTGAAAAAATCCTGGCAGAAGTGGGGGAAGCTCAGGTCTGCTTCTCCCCTGAAGACCAGGTCGAACGGTACCAGGTAGCGCTCAGGATACAAGGTTGGCATCGGGCCACCCACCACGAGCAATGCCTCCGGCAGGCGTTTCGACACAAGCTCCGCAAACCGAAAGCTGTTCCGGCTCAGCAAGATCATCGACGAGATACCGACAATATCCGGCTGGTAGTTAATCAGCTCGTTCTTAATCGTGCTAAACTTCGCGAAGGTGCAATCGAAAATTCGTGCCTCGATATCCCGACGATGGAGCTGAGCTGCCAGGCTGGCAAGCCCCAAGGGTGGGAAGAGCATCTCCGTGGATGAATTGGTGCGGAAATATGGGAACAGCAGTGCGACTTTAGGCATCGTTACGATTCATGCATGTCGCCAATACGCTCATCCTTTGGCAATCGCGCCCCAAAGGATATGCCATAACAGGTAATCTCCCATGCGCATGGATAGGGCAGCCAGGAAACCATACTTTCTGTAGAGGAAAGCCGCCACGATGAAGTTGGCAGCAATCATCGTGAAGAACTGTACCAGAACGAGTATATCAAGTGTCTCAGCCAGATTTTGATAAAGGTTTAGTTGCGAGAGAGTGTAGAAGATTCCCAGAAATATCGAAGTTCCCCAGAAAACAGCCTCCTTCCACCTGCCACGCAGCAATATTTCCGAAATAATCCAAACAATTGTAGTGGTAAGAAATAAACGAAATATGATCTCCTCCAGTATCCCCGCCAACGGGTATGCCACCAATGAAGCTGGGAACTTTATGAGGCTGCCTTCACCCAAGGGTTGCAGCAAGTCGAAAATGATAGAAAGTAAGCCGAAACCCAATCCAATCAAAAATGGGATGAGCCAACGCTTAAGGTTCGTAATATCTTTTTGCCACATGTCAGCAAAACCTGTCCGGGGTGCCAGAAATACACCCACCCACCCCACCAACCATATTGATCCGATGGAGAGGTTATCGGTCAGGTTAACCATTTGGCTGGCAATCTGTTCAGATGGAAACAACGAGAATAACAAACGCAAAATGACAATCACCACCAATATCACCCAATAAATAAGGACCGAAGGAGATACTCTCTTCAACATACTTATTTCCTAAGAATCAAGATGACTTATATCCTAACCGATGGTTATCCAGGCTACCTGAGCATCTGGGTGTTAATATCTCACAGTATACTCCCTAAATATCTCGGGAATGAGTACCTGTACTTGTGGCAAAGTCTGTTGAGCCAACAAGGTCAATTGCTGTAGGTGCATCCGACCTGGTCGCGTGAACCTGTGCATAGGCTTGCTCAATGGGCGAAAAAAATTGTCCCAGTGGATGGGCACAATCGTATGCGGCTGCACCCCCTGAAACAAGCGCATGTAATAATCCCGCGGTTCCTGGGCGACCGCAAACAGCAGCCCGGCTGGGTGAGGTTGTGCAGCGCAAACCAACACCCGCTCACTCGACGCCTGAATGCAATACCCCAAACAACAATCCATGCGATAATCCTGCAGTCGAAGTGGAGGTCGTAAATCTTGCTGTAGATTCCCATTGAAGGATTTGCCAAATGGAATCAGGCTGTGCTGACCCTCGACGACCTCTACTTAAAATGCCCCCAGGGATAACTTGTCGCCTGCCTGAGTCTCTTTAAGCTGTAAATCATCGACACCCAGCACACGCAGCAGCTGGCAGGTGTTTACAGAACCGATAGCCGTTGCCTGGGTGTGGCGTAAGACATCAGGTACATCCATGATGTGATCCCAATGCGAATGGGTCACCAACACAAACTCACATGCGGGTAACTTTTCTGCCACCAGTTGTGCATTGGGTCTGACAGGATTTATGAGACCCATGAGCGATGGACGAGTGAAAAATGGATCGACCGCCAATCTCTGTCCATCAACCCTCAGTTCCACTCCCGCCACACCCAACCAACGAAAAGCCAGGCTCACCTTTCCTCCGGTGGTTTTATAGCTTTGAAACCTCGCCAAATCAGCACATCATATACGATCTTTATGCTGCCAGCGATGACAAAAGGTGCACCGAACAGGCTCGTCACCGCCAGGAGCTGACCCGTGATGGCAGGAGAAAGCATCGCGCCCACCGAACGGGCAATGGATGTCACCCCCATGGCTGCTGAGCGCTCATCCGGTTCGACCACCGCCATGGTGTAACTCTGGCGGGTGGGCACATCCATCTGTGAGATGCTGAAGCGTAGTAGAAGCGCCAGGATTGCCAGAGGCAACGTCGGCATAAATGGCACCAGGATCAGCACGATATTGGAAGGGATATGAGTGTATACCATGGTGTTGATCAGACCAATCCGCTTGGCGATCCAGGCAGCCGAGAGTGCAGAGATGCCCGCCAGGATGTTGGCGGCGAAGAAAATCACCCCCAGCATCGCCGGTTGTACCCCAAACTTCATGTTGAACCAGTACGCCACCATGCTCTGCACTACCAACCCGCCAGCAAAGGCGTCCATGGCGAATAAGCTGGAAAGCTTGAATACCACTTTTTTCGATTTGTGCAAACCAAACCTCCGCTGGATGGAGATCGCCTCAACCTGTTTGGGGGCTTCAATGGATCTCGATAGCAGCAGGAATAAGACCACCAGCAGCATCCCAATCACCGTGTATCCCATCAGCACTGCCCGATATGAATTCAGAGGTGTGAACCCAGAGCCTTGCAGCAATTGAGCTAACGCACCTCCCACCAACGCACCAACGGCAGTGGCAAAGGATCCCACCAGGTTGTACCAGGCAAAGGTTTGCGTGCGCCTTTCATCCGGCACAAGCTGTGAGAGCGAGGCTTGTTCTATCGACAGGAAAGGGCCGATTTCATTTCCTGATGGGCTGATCACCCCAATGATGGCAGTCGCTATTAAAAGAAGGTAATTCCCAGTCAGGCTGAAAATCAACCCTGCGATGAGCATCAGGCCTGCCCCAACCACCAGCATCATGCGCCGGCCCAACCTGTCTGCGGAAGTCGTTATCCACAAAGTGATTGCCGCATCGCCCGCCAGGGTAAGGGTAAGCAACATGCCAATCTCCCCCTCCTTCAAGCCACGCTGAGCCAGATACAACGCCAGCACCACCGACAGAAAGCCGTAGCCAAACATACGGATGAGGCGTGTAGTAAATAAAAGCGCGATGTCCCGTTTTATTGATTGAACCATGCTTTTGTCATCATGTGTCGCGAGTGTTTTATGAGCAATGGGCGAGGAACGGAATGACCTTTGAACTGAATGCGTTATGGTGGAAGCATACTCCAATGAATATGTCAGAGATTGCCACGTCGGGTAAAGCTCACCCTCCTTGCAATGACGTCTGCATGAATTGTTATTTTTTCTTTTTATGATCTGGTTCCGGCTGCCAGAGCATCAATGTGCGAAATTCAGCCAGGATGTGAAACACCATAGCCGGTAATAAGCTCCCGCTTAGGAAATACACAATTGCGAAACTGAATCCCGTTAGGGCTGTCTGGAAGATGCCTCTAAATCCCTGATAGGCATGGCTGAGTCCGTAGATGATGCCGGATAGGATCGCTGCCAGGAGCCAATCGAGGATGGGGAAAGTTGCCGGCAGATAGTGGAGTAAAAATCCACGATAGAGCAACTCTTCACAGATACCGGCAGTGATAGCGGTGGCTGCAAACCATTTGCGTTCAGTGGGTGTGGAAGGCAGCAAGACTGCAGAGGCTTCAAGGTTACGTTGCATGGCTGCCATGGCTCCAGGGTTACGCTTGAGCATCACAATGGACAATCCAATCCCAAGCAACAACACCGCCATGATGAGCCAGCCAATCGGGTTGGGCAAGACGAGTCCCAACCATTTATGCGGGTCAGGCAGTGGGATAAAAATCACGACCAGCACCACCACCCAACTCCATTCCCACAGGATCTGGGTGCGGTAGAACAGGATACGGGCACCAGTCTCGATGCTCAATTGCTTCTTGAGGTTCCGATAGAAGTTGTAGCGCAGGAGGGGTTCAACCAGAACAGTATAAGCCGCCAACAGTTGCATCAGGATGAAGGAATACAGTGGCATTGGATTCTCTCTATGGATATCGATTTCGATTCATTAGTAATCCCCTAATTTTACACCTACATACAATCCACGCCAGTTGGTACAGTTTTTGCATCGCATGGATAAGAATCACCGGTTGTAATGTCGTAAATCAAAACGAGGCGACCATGGATCAGATATCAAAACGCAGACGTTATAACATCGCCCTGGAGATGGGAGTTTTATATTCCATCCTCATCGTTTACACAATCATTCGCAGGATCCCAGATTTTCTCACCACGCTGCAAATACCAGGTTCACAGGCATTGAAAGACTACGGGCTATTATTCACCATGGGCGAGACGCTTTTCATTGCTGCTGGTTTAGTGGCGTTCTATGGCCTCATTTCGCTTTGGTTGGCTAACCTGCGTTTTATCTTATGGACAGGATTGGGTCTGGTCGTTGTTGCCGGATTGGTATACCTGTTGGGTGCATTTACCTATTATCAGACCCAGGGGATTGGTCCTGCCATCCCCAAGGGAGGATCGATGTTCCTACTCAGCCTGGTAATTCCAATTTTGGCGGGCAAATTGTTCGTACGCACCAGAAACACTTGACCTGGCAACAACCTAATTTATAATATTGAGGTTACCATGGAACGAAAAAGACACACCAATAAACCGACGCTTGCTATTTTAATCGCCGTAATCGATGGGATTTTGATATTCCTTACCTTGCGAAAAGAGCTCCCCAGCATACAGGCCGAGTTCCAAGCCCCATTTCCACAAGTATTGAATCAAACAACCATGTGGTTCAACCTGGCTGAGCTTATGTTTCATTCTGGCGGTTTGATCATTGTTTATGGCATGATCAGCCTGTTAATTCCCAGGCTGCGCTTTATCCTGGTGTTTGGCGTGTATCTTGCCAATCTGGCTGGAGTTCCATACCTGTTCGCAGTGCTGACCTCGTGGAGGAGCCGCCAACCAGAGATTGCCATCCAGCAGGCGATTCTCATGTTCATGCTGTGTATGATCCTGCCCTTCCTGGCTTACAGGCTTATCGGGTTCATTAAGCAACTTTAATCCCGCCTATCACCTGAAATCCACACCCTCTCGCGCAATCCATTCGCCTGTCAGACTTTACACCACGGAAAACACCGAGCCTTTTGAGAATTTCTAGATATCTCTATGTGCCTGGTGTAACAGGTGTTCTTTTTACATGCCTCTGTTTTGAACTTAGAATGATAATTATTTGGATTTCTTTATCCGCTCTACCCGTTCCCCTATTGATTTTGGAGGGAGAGAGTACAGTGATGATCGATCTGTGAGCCAGTCTGTCACAACACTAATCTCTTCCAGTGGTATAATCGACCAAATTAATGGATATAGCGCAACGTATGGATTGATACAGGCGCATCCTGCTTAACACAGCCCACAATTCATTATTTTTTCAACCACGGAGCCAAAACCGTGGCTGTTTTATATAAGGAGACATAAATGAAAGCATGCATAGAATTCCCGCAAGATTATCATCCCCTGTTGGGGTTGCGCCAGACCGAGCTGGCCATCCGCCAGATCAAGGAGTTCTTTCAAACCAATCTGGCTTTCGAGCTCAACCTGATGCGCGTGACCGCGCCTCTGTTCGTGCTCTCGGGTACCGGCATCAACGATGACCTGAATGGCATCGAACGCCCGGTAGCCTTCCCAGTCAAGTCCATCCAGGATAGTCGTGCTGAGATCGTCCAGTCATTGGCCAAGTGGAAGCGGTTGCAACTGGCTGATTTTGGCATGCAGCCTGGCGAAGGTCTGTACACCGATATGAACGCTATCCGTCCGGATGAGGACCTGGATAACCTGCACTCCATCTATGTGGACCAGTGGGACTGGGAGCTGGTGATGCGCAAGGAGCAACGCAACGTCGAATACCTCAAGCAGGTGGTCGGTAAGATTTACTCTGTGATTATGCGTACGGAGTGCTATGTCAGTTACCTGTACCCAGATATTAAGCCAGTCCTTCCGGAGGAGATTACCTTCGTCCATAGTGAAGACCTTCAACGGCATCATCCAGACCTGACCCCCAAGGAACGTGAAAGATTGGCCTGCCAGGAGCATGGGGCGGTTTTTGTGATTGGGATTGGCGCCGAGCTGCCGGATGGCGAACCGCACGACGGGCGTGCCCCCGATTATGATGATTGGTCAAGCCCCTCCTACGATGGCTATAAAGGATTGAATGGCGACATCATTGTGAACTATCCCCTGCTTGATTGTGCCTACGAGCTCTCCTCGATGGGCATCCGCGTGGACGCACCCGCCATGCTCCGCCAGCTGGAAATACGCCACGCCCTGCAGCGTAAGGACTTGTTCTTTCACCGGCGACTGCTGAACGGTGAGCTGCCCCTCTCCATTGGCGGTGGGATTGGCCAATCGCGTTTGTGTATGTTTTATTTGCGAAAAGCACATATTGGCGAGATCCAATCCAGTCTGTGGCCTCAGGAGATGGTGGAGCAGTGCCGGGAGCATAATATCACGCTACTGTAATAATTTAATTCACCACTGAGCACATAGAGACAGCATTTTATAGTTTTAATAAAACAATATCACCGCAGAGCACGCAGAGAACGCAGAGATTAAATATATACTCCACGTTCCCGGCGTTCTCAGCGGTTATTTTTTTCTACACGACCCCTCAATTTCATGCTCCACCTAACAATTTTGTCATTTACTTTTTTTTGGAAGTTGCTATAATGATTTAGGTTCAAGATATTTTAGTTTTGTAAAAGCAATTCAACGGTGATTGAAAACAAACAACATAGAGGAGGCGTTTTCAACAAATTGTTCTTTCTGGTTCGGATAAAATTGGATTAAGAAAGGAGGCGCTGCTTAAGATAATTTGTATGTCTCAGTTCAACCAATTGAATAGGGGGTCTCACATCACAGGACCAACGACCTTAAAAGGTCACCGAGCTGGATGATCAATCCAGGCAAATCATTGAGATGCAATAAAGAAACCGGCTGATACGCCGGTTTCTTCTTTATAATCTAATTGCTAGCTTCTATTTCCCAAGCGCCATCATCCCTCCCCGATTGACCAATCCCTTGAACTATGGCATAATCTGGCACAATCGAACCTAAAAAAGCGATGATGGAAACGAGTAGGCCTGGTAATTCCTGCCAGCGACCCCGGGAGTGGTGCAAGCCGGGGCAGTGAATCAGGCTGAAAATCCTTCCGGAGCTGCAATTTGAAAGCGATCACCGCAAGTAGGAAAGCCGGATTTGCCTAGCGTTACTTGGGCACGTGGATCGTGATCTGCTCAATCGATGACTGCCCACGCAGCGGAGGTGCTTGCCTTTCACCAGGTGGGAACCAGGGTGGTACCGCGGGAGTAATGAAGCTTGCACTCTCGTCCCTGATGCGGGATGAGAGTGTTTAATTAACAACATTGTCATTGCGAGGAAAGCGCTCTATACCCGACAAAGCAATCTCCAATTTAAAATGAAAAGATTGTTTGCTTCGAATACACTTTCCAGCGATGACATAAAAATGAATTCGTGATTTAAAAAGATGAATCACATGCAGGATTTTCGTTGGAATCAGTCATTTTGAAGATTGCTTCAGGCTGACGCCCTCGCAATGACAATTGAAAACCGGAGGTCTTATGCCATTTCATGAAGTCCCTAATAAAGTCGATTTTTCAGCCCAGGAGCTGGAGGTGTTGAAATTCTGGAAGGCGAGCCAGGCTTTCGAGAAGATGGTTGCCATCCACAAGGGGCAGCCCAAGTGGTCGTTCATCGATGGTCCCATCACCGCCAACAACCCGATGGGCGTGCATCACGGCTGGGGACGCACCTACAAGGACCTGATGCTGCGCTTCCGCACCATGCAGGGGCACGAACTGCGTTACCAGAACGGCTTCGACTGTCAGGGCTTATGGGTGGAGGTTAATGTCGAGCGCGATTTGGGTTTCACTTCCAAGCTGGATATCGAAGTCTATGGCCTGGCGAAGTTTGTGCTTAAATGCAAGGAGAGGGTCCTGCGCTATGCTGCCGTCCAGACTGGGCAGTCCATCCGCCTGGGATATTGGATGGACTGGAACGAGCCGGATTTTCTAAACGACCTGGCGGATAAATTGCTTCAGGATCCCTCGCAAGTCATCACTGCACAGGGACCAGAAGGACCATTCACCGGCACAGTTGAGCAAGTGGTGGCACACCTGGGTCTACCCGAGCTGGGTGGATCATACTTCACATTCTCCAACGAGAACAACTACAATATCTGGGCGTTCCTGCAGAAATGCTGGCAGAAAGGCTGGCTTTATAAGGGCGATGACGTCATGCCCTGGTGCCCTCGCTGTGCTACGGGCATCAGCCAGCACGAGATCGCCACCGAAGGTTACCAGGAGCTGACCCACCGCGCGGTGACCTTGCGCTTCCCGCTGCTAGGCCGCGATAAAGAATCCCTGCTGGTTTGGACCACGACTCCCTGGACGCTCACCAGCAATGTGGCGGCCGCGGTTGGACCAGACCTGACGTACGTCAGGGTCAGGCAGGGCGAAGAGGTGTTTTACCTCTCTGAAGAAACCCTTTCCATGCTGCATGGGCCTTATGAAGTCCTGTCGAAGCTCGTGGGCGCCGAGATGGAAGGGTGGGCGTACTCCGGCCCGTTCGATGACCTGGAACCCGCCTCACGCCCGGGCGGTTACACCTACCTGGCACAGCTGATCCGTGATGTCGAGCAAAACGCCATCCAGGCGCACCGCGTCATCCTTTGGGATACGGTTGGTGAGCAAGAAGGTACCGGTATCGTGCACATGGCGCCCGGTTGTGGTGCGGAAGATTTCCAATTGGGCAAGGAATACCACATGCCCCTGATCGCACCCTTGAATGAAGAGGGCAACTTCCTGGAAGGGTTTGATTGGCTGAGCGGGATGCATGTCTCAGAGGTGGCTGACCCCATCTTCCAGGACCTGGACCGAAAAGGTATTCTCTACCGCGTAGAACCCTATACCCACCGCTACCCGGTGTGCTGGCGCTGTGGCACCGAGTTGGTTTTCCGCCTGGTGGACGAGTGGTTCATCAGTATGGGAAAGAGCTACGATAAACCACGTGAAGAGCTGACCGCTGAAGAAAAAGCCAGCTCATTACGCTACCAGATCATGGATGTGGTCGAGCAGATCAAGTGGATCCCCGAGTTCGGCTTCTCGCGGGAGATGGACTGGCTGCGCAATATGCACGACTGGCTGATCAGCAAGAAGCGTTACTGGGGGTTGGCATTGCCCATCTGGGAGTGTGCAGAGTGCGGTAATTTTGAGGTCATCGGCAGTGATGATGAGCTGCAGCAGCGCGCTACCAGCGGCTTGGATGTACTAGACGACCACACCCCTCACCGCCCTTATATCGATTCCGTCACCGTCTCCTGCTCGAAGTGCGGTGCCGAGATGAAGCGTGTGCGTGATGTGGGCAACCCCTGGCTGGATGCAGGGATCGTATCTATAAGCACGCTAAGCTACCGCAAGGATCCCGAGTACTGGCGAAAATGGTACCCGGCTGATTGGATCAGCGAGTCGTTCCCCGGGCAGTTCCGCAATTGGTTCTATTCTCTGCTAGCAATGGCCACTGTCATGGATGGCACGCCGCCCTTCTTGGAGAACTTTGGATATGCAACCCTGCTGGCAGAGGATGGACGACCGATGCACAAGAGCTGGGGCAATGCCATCGAGTTCAATGAAGCTGCCGACAAGATGGGCGTGGATGTGATGCGCTGGCTGTTCTGCACGCATAAACCTGAAAACGATTTACTCTTCGGTTACCACGGTGGTGATGCAGTGCGTCGCGAATTTCTCATCCCACTGTGGAACGTTTACAGTTTTTTCGTCACCTACGCTCGCCTGGATGGCTGGCTACCCGAAAGTAATTCCAAGGGGAATTTCGATCCCAACTTCCCAGAAGGCGATACCCCACACAGTGATAACCTGTTGGACCGCTGGATCCTTGCCCGCCTGAACCTGCTGGTTGAGCAGGTGAGCGCTTCCGTCGGGTCTTCTGATTTCATGAGTGGTAGCCAGGCTGCGGAAGCCTTCCTGGACGACCTGACTAACTGGTATGTGCGCCGATCGAGACGGCGCTATTGGAAGTCGGAGCACGATGCGGATAAAAACACCGCCTATGCCACCCTATACCATGTGCTGGTCAAGTTCGCTAAAACTTTAGCCCCCTTCGTACCCTTTGTTACCGAGGTGATGTACCAGAACCTGGTTCGCTCGGTGCAGACGGAAGCCTACGAGAGCGTCCATCACACAGCCTGGCCCAAGGTAGACCGCTCCACCGCCGATGAGGCATTGCTCGATCAGATGTCGCTTGCCCGCCGTGTGGCATCCCTGGGACTCAGTGCGCGTGCCAACGCCAATCTTAAAGTACGCCAGCCGCTCAGCAAGGTGCTGGTGCATGCCGGCAAAGCCGTGCTGCGTCAGGAACTGGTGGATATCGTGGAGGATGAGCTCAACGTTAAGGAATTCGAGTTCGTCGAGCAGGAAGGTGCATTGGTGCAGTATAAGGTACTTCCGGATAACAAGCTGCTTGGACCACAATTTGGGAGTCGCTTCCCGCTATTGCGTGGAGCCCTGGCACAGGCAGATCCATCGAAAGTCGCTGCAACTGTTCAGGCGGGGTTACCCCTGAACCTCGAAGTAGCGGGGGAGACCGTTGAACTGGCACCTGAGACCATCCTGGTGAGTACTGAGCCACTGCCAGGCCTGGCAGTGGCATCGGATAAATTTATCACCGTTGGCATCGATACTGCCATCACCCCCGAGCTCAAAGCCGAGGGGATGGCGCGGGAGATCGTCCGCCGGGTGCAGGAAATGCGCAAGAATGCCGGCTTCAACATCGAAGACCGCATCACCACTTGCTACCAGGCTCAGGGACTCATGAGTTCGGTATTTGCCAATTGGGGTGAGTATATCGCATCCGAAACCCTCACCACTCGTCTGCTTGACTCTCCACCAGTTGAGGGTGCATACATTGAGGAACACGAGCTGGAGGGTGAGAGGCTTGTATTGGCTGTGAAGCAGAACAAAGTAGAAGAGTAGTGATTATCAAATAGCTGTTCGCAAGAAGCCCAATCCCCCGTTTTTTTTCTAAAATGGGGGATTTGATTTAAAACTCCTCCGCCCAATCGGTTTACTTTTAGGGGAGGTGGGAGGGGGAAATTTCGTTGTTCTATTGTTTGTGCTATCCCTATTGCACAAATTGGCTCCATTATCTATTTTTGCTCCTGTTGCTTCTCCAAATCCTGTCGCTCCTGCTGGTTGTGTATTCGATCCTTTTCCTGCTGCTCTTCCAGCTGCTGCCGTTCCTGTTGTTGCGGTTTATGTTTATCATCCTGCTGTTGTTCCAGCTGTTGCCGATCCTGTTGATGTACGAGCCGTTCCTGTTCCTGTTGTTTCTCCAGCTGCAGCCGTTCCGCTTGTTGCGGTTTTTGCTGACCTTCCTGCTGCTGTTCTAGTTGTTGCCGATCCTGTTGCTGTACGAGCCGTTTCTGTTCCTGTTGTTTCTCCAGCTGCAGCCGTTCCTCTTGTTGTGGTTTTTGTCGCGCTTCCTGTTGCCGATCCAGTTGTTGCTGCTCCTGGCGGCGTTTCAAACGCTCTTCTTCCTGCTGGTGCTCAAGTAGGAGCTGTTCCTGTTTGCGTTTTAATCGTTCTTCTTCCTGCTTTTTTTCCAGCTGCAACTGTTCCTTTTGGCGTAATAATCGCTCTTCTTCCTGTTGTTTCTCCAGCTCCCGCTGCTTCTTTTGCCACTGCTCGAACTCTGCTTGCTGATCCGATTTTTGATCCGGTGTCATCTTGTTATCCTCTATATTACAAGTATAGCCCAATATTACCTATGGGGCTAATGGAAACACATTAATATACTAATCCACCGGATTGCTTTGCTAGTCAAATCTTCAGGAATCGATCCAGCCATTCATATGCCAGCGCTCTGGCGTATTTTGGGAATGAATGATCATTCCCATGCATAAAATATACAAATTGATTTTGTTCGCCATATAACTTATATACTTGATTGAGCTGAACTCCAACCGCTACCAAAAATTCCTGATTTCCCAGGGTTTCATCGTTATATGCGGATATATTAAGCCAGGGTCTGGGTTCGATCACCCAGGTCGATGTTACTGCCGTAGCAGATTGCCCAACCCTCCAGTCATGGATGGCAGATTACACGCCCTCTGCCATCTGGATTGGGAAGGTGGCAGGGGTGGTGCCACCCTTCTCTTCGGATACATTTCTTTTTCGGGTACAATTACAAAAAACCATTCGTTGGGTTTTGAAAGAACCTCATCCCAACCTACAAAAAAGGTGATCAATGGACTCATTCCCTACCCTGGCAATCATCGGTGGTTCCGGGCTGTACACCATGCCCGGTCTGCAAGACGTCTCCGAGCATGACCTCACCACCCCCTTTGGTAAGCCGAGTGCCCCCATCATTACCGGCACCCTGAAAGGATTGCACGTGGCGTTCCTCGCCCGGCACGGCATCGGTCACCATATCCACCCTACAGAGGTCAACTATTGCGCCAATATTTATGCCCTTAAATCCCTGGGCGTAGAACGTATTGTCAGCATCAGTGCCTGTGGATCACTGCGCGAGGATTACGTCCCAGGTGACCTGGTTGTCCCAGACCAGGTCTTTGACCTGACGCGTGACCGCCGACGTTCTTTCTTCGGAGATGGACTGGTGGCGCATATCGGTGTTGCCGATCCATTCTGTCCAGACCTGTCTGAGCAGCTTTATCAAGCGATACAAGCTACCGGTGTTAATGTTCATTCAGGTGGGATTTTCCTCACCGTAGAAGGTCCGCGCTTCTCCACCAAGGCTGAATCAAACGTATATCGCGCCTGGGGCATGTCTCTGATTGGTATGACTACCTCCCCAGAGGTCTTCCTGGCGCGTGAAGCTGAGATATGTTATTCGGTCATGGCACATGTTACCGATTACGATGTCTGGCACCTCGAGCAAGAGCCGGTCAGTGTGGATGCGGTCATCACTGTGCTAAACCAAAATACTCAAATTGCCCAACAAGCCATTGCCAACCTGGCGCGGCAGCTGAAACCTGACCGCCAATGTGAATGTGGGAGTGCCCTCGCCACTGCACTCATCACCCAACCTGAACGTATCCCTGCGGAAACTCGCCAAAAATTGGACTTGTTGGTGAGAAAGTACTTGAAGTAAAACCCGGTTTGTCTGCCCATCTGTTTTCCCCAACTGATCAAACCGAAAAACGCCTGCTCCTCCTGGCAGGCGCATTCCTGGGGCTTTACTCACTCGCCATCACCCTATCTAACGCAGGACGCCTACGGTCCTGGCAGGTAGAATACCGATGGTATCACTGGATTGGTCTCGTCATCTGGGTCGGATTCGTCTGGCTGGCTCATCGGGAGCTTTCCCGCTGGCTACCTGAGCGTGATCCTTTCCTTTTCCCAATTGCCGCTTTGCTCACCGGTTGGGGGTTATTCACCATCTGGCGCTTATTCACCGGGCTTGGCTTACGCCAATCCGCCTGGCTCCTGGTTGCCGGGGTAGTGTTCGTCCTTGCGATGCGTTTTGATAGCCGACCACCTGGAGATAGGATATTAGCATATTTACGGCGGTTCAAATATATCTGGCTGACTTCTGGTTTGCTGCTGACGGCGATAACCCTGATCCTGGGTACCAACCCGATGGGGACAGGACCGCGACTTTGGCTGGGCTGCTGTGGATTTTACTTCCAGCCTTCCGAGTTGCTCAAGCTACTGCTCATTGTCTACCTAGCCGCTTATCTGGCTGACCGCCCAACTGAATCTTCACCTCCCCATCGTTTACTACCTTTACTCTTCCCCACGCTTATCATGACCGGTCTGGCATTGCTGCTGCTCATCTTCCAGCAAGACCTGGGCACAGCTGCAATCTTTATGGTTCTATACGCGGTCATCGTCTATGCGGGGACTGGTGACCGAAGGGTCCTATTTTTCAGTATTTTGGTGCTGATCCTTGCGGCAGTAATTGGCTTTGCCTTATTCGATGTGGTCCGTTTGCGTGTGGATGCATGGATCAATCCATGGCTTGACCCCTCCGGACGCTCCTACCAGGTTGTGCAATCTTTATTGGCTATTGCCAATGGCGGTATGATCGGGCGTGGACCCGGGATGGGAAGCCCGGGTCTCGTGCCCATCGCCCAATCCGATTTTATCTTCGCTGCTATTATTGAAGAGACGGGTTTATTGGGTGCCCTCGCCATATTGGGTCTGTTGGCATTGTTCACCAATCGTGCCATCCGGATCGCCATACGCTCAGGTGACCCCTTCCGGCGATTACTGGCAATTGGTCTGGGCGTGCACCTGATCGGGCAGAGCATCCTGATCATGGGTGGCAACCTGCGCCTGTTTCCCCTCACTGGAGTTACCTTGCCATTTGTATCCTACGGTGGCTCTTCACTACTTGTTTCCTGCTTTGAGCTGCTCTGCCTGCTGATCATCAGTGCTCATCCAGAAGAAACGTACGTGACCCAACCAGAAAAACTTAAATCTCAAACCCGGATCAACCTGTTGCTCTCGGTAGGATTGATATTGGGATTAATCGGGACGGCGCTTGCTGCTGGATGGTGGGGTTTCGTGCGAGGGCCAGACTTGCTGACCCGTACGGATAATCCACGGCGATCCATCTCAGACCGCTATGTGAAGCGGGGCTCAATCCTTGACCGGCACGAGCGCCCTCTGGCGGAATCCAGCGGCTTGCCAGGAGATATCGAACGATACTATCCTTACCCTGCTCTCGGGCCAATTATTGGGTATACCCACCCAATATATGGACAATCAGGATTGGAAGCTGGTTTGGATCCATATTTACGCGGTTTACAGGGTAATCCGGGATTAACTTTATGGTGGGAACACTTGCTCTATGGCCAACCTCCACCTGGCCTGGATGTCCGCCTAAGCATCGATCAGGACCTGCAAGCAAAAGCGGATGAATTATTAGCAGGTGCACCTGGAGCGCTTGTTTTGCTCAATGCCGAAAGCGGTGAGGTTCTCGCCATGGCATCCAGTCCTAGTTTTGACGCCAATAACCTGGATACGACCTGGGAAAACCTGATCAACGATCCTTCTTCGCCTTTGTATGACCGGGTAGGCATGGGTATGTACCCTCCCGGGAATGCCCTGGGGGCATTCCTGCTGGCTAACAGCCAGCAAAATGGTTCAGGGTATTTCGATGGCACAGACCTGCAAAATTGCACCCTTTCTCCCAACGAATCCACCTGGCAGGCACTGGTTTCCGCAGGTTGTGGCGAACCCATCAAGCAAATGGTCCAAGGACTGTATGAGCAGGATTTAATCGCCTTGCTAGATAAGCTGGGGCTTTTCACGGCTCCTGCAATCCCAATTGAAACCCTCAGCTCCACTCGACCAGAGTCCCTATCCGATGCTACTGGTTATATCACCGGGTTAAGTGATCCTGAGACAGGGGTGACCTTGAAAATCAGCCCGTTACAAATGGCGCTGGCAGCAGCCACCCTGAGCAATGGTGGTAAACGACCCGCACTCCATCTGGTCACGGCTGTCGATACTCCCCAATCAGGTTGGGTGATGCTTCCCAAAACGTCCGAACAAGAACAGGTTTTCAAGAATGCTGAAGCCCAGCATACCGCCGATACCCTGGCTGATGAGTTTCTGCCTATTTGGCAGGTTGTTGCATCCGCGGACGAGAGCGTGGGAAACTCTGGGAATGATAAACCTGGATATACATGGTTCCTTGGTGGAACACTTCCGAATTGGTCCGGGGCACCATTAGCAATTGCAGTTTTAGTAGAAGATGATAATCCAAAGCGAGTGCTTGAGGTGGGGCAAAGCATACTCCAACTCGGTATGCAGCCTTAGCGATACACAGGATAATCCGATCATAATTTATTAATATTATTATCCTTGACATACTGTACATTACATAGTATAATGTGTCAAAGGATAGTTGCTATGGAGAATGATCAATCAATAGAAAACCTAGTATTGGAAATGCGCCGCGGGGTGATCGTTCTGGCTGTCCTTAGCCAGTGCAACCAGGAGCAATATGGCTACTCCTTGATGAAGTCACTGTCTGGCAAAGGTCTGGAGATTGACCAGGGTACGCTCTACCCGCTGCTGCGGCGGTTAGAAACGCAAGGCTTGCTCAGCTCAAGCTGGCGTCTGGAAGAGGCCCGTCCACGCCGGTATTATCTGATCAGCTCTGAGGGGCAGAAAATCCTGCCCAAGCTTGTTAATGAATGGGAAAGCATGGTCCAAATGATGCGACATATGCTGGATTAATCATGAGGAGATAACCTATGGCTACAAATAACAAGGAAACAATAATCGATCGATACCTCGCGGCTGTCAGTGAGCTGTTGCCAGCTAAGTTGCGAAAAGACACTGTCACCGAAATTCGCTCGCTGATCCAGGATTCCCTGGATGATCGCAGCAAGGCTGAGGGTCATGCACCTGACGATGAGATGATGGCGGCCGTACTTAAGGAGTTCGGCTCACCGGAGAAAATCGTCGCCCCATACCTGCCCGAAAAATACCTGATTGGTCCACGCCTGTACCCCACATTCATCCTGGTGCTAAAGATTGCCCTGCCCGTCATCGCTGTATTGGTGCTGGTGACATCATGGTTAGGATCAATCCCGCTAACTTCAATGACCGCCGTAGAATTCATCACCGGGCTGGCAAAGTCACTCGGAAACTCGCTTTCAGCTGTAGTCCAGGCCTTCGGCAACATCGTCTTGATCTTCGCCATTTTACAGTGGGCGGTTCCAGAATTTAAGATCGCAATCAAGGAGAAGGAATGGAATCCTCATAGCCTTAAGGCTATTGATAGACCTAACAAGATCAAACGTGGAGAACTAATTGCTGAGATCGTTTTCACCTTTATCGCATTGATCATCTTCAATTTCTACCTTGACCGGATTGGTATTTACAACAATTTCGATGGACAATGGACCTTCACACCCGTTCTTACTGATGCCTTCACCCCCTATATCCCCTGGCTGAGTCTTTTATGGATCCTGACCATCCTGTTGGATGTCCTTGTGCTACGTAAAGGCGCCTGGCAGACAGGCACACGATTATTCTCCATCGTGGTAAGCGCGCTGAATATCGCTATCGCTGTCAGTCTGATAAAAAACATCTCACTCGTGTACACCCTCGAAGGCGCGATCGGTTGGCTCGGTGGAATAGGTATGCTTAAATCACTGCTGAACCAGTTTTTACTCCTCGCCCTCGGCATTTCGATTGTCGTATCAGCAGTGAAGATTGTGCAGATGATCTATCAAATCATCAGGGTTAAGGTTTCTGTACCTGAGAAGATTGTTCAGTAGTCAGCACATTCCGCACCATATTCAGCGGCCAGAAATATCATTTGACCGCTGATTTGTTGTTTTATCGTCAAATTTTACTAGCTTTCATACCTTGAGCGTTTCATATTGTTTTCCGCGCAGTCCCACCAGGCTGACGATGAATCCGATACAGAGCACACCCATTCCACCGATGAAAGGATAGGACATCTCGAGGTCGAACAGCGGTCCTGCCCACAATGGACCTGCCACCCGACCGAGGCTGGCAGCGGTGCTGTTGAGACCCATCACGCCGCCAAGATGATCGCCGGCATAGTGGGAAATTCGCGCATTCAGGGCGGGACCGACTATCGCAAGTGCCAGGGTTAAAAAGCCCACCGCCACCAGTAGAGTGATGAAACCACCGGCCAGCAGCATCAATCCATAACCGATCGTGCTGCCCAACATCCCCAGGCGGATCAACGTCACCTCGCCCAGGAGTTTGGTGAGAGGACCGATCAACGCACCCTGGACAACGATCATGACCGCTCCCATCACCATCCAAAGTGCGCCTACCTGGGTCGTGACAAAACCCAGGCGTTGTATGACATACAGGCCAATGATGCCTTGAAAACTCGCCAGGCCGAAAGCGATCAGGAAGATGAGCAGGAGTAAAATACCAGCCGGGCTGAGGATGACACCGCGGATGCAACCCCAATTCCAACGGGCGCTTGCAGCAGCTGACCTGCGGTTATGCGATTCGGGTAGGATCAGCAGTACAATCACTAATGCACAAAAAGCCGCCCCTGAACCGATGAAAAAAGGCAGCTGGAGCGAATACTCGGATAGCCAACCTCCCAGGAGTGGCCCAAGCACCACACCGATTCCCATCGCCGCGCCCAGCTTGCCCATTCCCGCACTCCGTTCCTGCTCAGCAGTATTATCACCAATGTAAGCCATGGCTGTGGGCATGGTAGCAGAGGACAAGATACCAGACAGCGTACGAGCAACAAACAACATCCAGAATTGGGTTGCTAATCCGAAAAACAACAGGGTGATAGCATAGCCAAAAATACCGATGCTAAGAACCGGCTTACGCCCCCAGCGGTCGGAGAGCATGCCCCAGATTGGAGCGAAGATGAGTTGCATTAAGGAGTAGGTTGACATCAGCCAACCCAGCTCGCGTCCTCCTGCACCCAAATTTTGGATGTAGAAAGGCATGATAGGCAAGACCAACCCGTAGCCAACCATCACCACTAACAGGGTGAAACTCAAGATCCACAGGTTGCGTTTTCGCATGTCAATCCGTTCCTGGTATTGTGACCGTGCCCAGGTCGCCATCCACGGCAATAAGCTGCCCGGTATGGATACGGCGGGTGGCTACACCCGTGCCCATCACAGCGGGGATGCCGTATTCGCGGGCAACGATCGAGCCATGGGTGAGAGGTCCACCGATATCGGTGACTACGGCAGAGGCCATGGCAAAGAGCGGCGTCCAGGCAGGTGTGGTTGTGCCAGCGACCAGCACCTCCCCGGGTTGCATCTGGTCGAAGTCCTGTGCTCCATGCAACACGCGGGCTGGCGCGGTGACCTTTCCAGCGCTGGTGGGGTTGCCTTTTAAAAGGCTGGCGGTTTGATCAGATTCGGAGGCGGCGATGTAGATATCCATCTTAAATCCCATATATTTCTCTTTCATTGGGATCATGGTTGGAGGAGTAACCGTCTTCAACACCTGCCACTCCTCCTTGCGTTGCTTGATGCGGTCTGTATAACTTGTCATGGGCTTCTGCCCATCCAAACAGGCAACAACAGCAGCAACATCCGTTTTCTCCAGCCAGTAAATATCATCCACCTCGTCCAGCACACCGATCTCAACAAAGCGATGACCTAAATCTGCAAACATACGGCGTAACAATGGGTAGCCCAGGCCGATATCGGCCAGGGCATCCTCACGCACCTGGTTCATCGCCTGTCCGATACGCAACGAAGTTTTAAATGCCCAGCGTTTAAGTCCCTTCAGCCGGTTGAGACCAGCCTGGGCGAGATGCTCACGCTGCAGGGCACTTCGCTGCTGACGTTCATGTGGATTCATCCCGCCACCGCTAAGGTACATTTTCAGGGTTTCAAACAGTGGGGAAGGATCATTAATGGGTAAGGGGTGTGCAAAATCCAGCTGGTAGATCATATGCCCATAGCGGTTGCGGAGAGCACAAAATCCCACCTGCGCGGGGTTGGGAGGCTTAGCGGGTGCTTGACGCGAGTTACCCTAGAGGGGTGAGGATAAACGCGAATGGCGGGTCGAGGCCCGTCACTACCTGCGAATTTGTAAAAAAAAATATTTAACAATGATCTCGCTATAGATCGAATTACCCTTAACAACATTACAACGTTGTGGGATAATGTGTGCAATACCTTTGGATATTCCTAACATATTGCACACATGAATACTAAACCAGATTACGATCAACTATATGGAGTTGCTGAGGCTCAAGCCGGTTACTTTTCGGCGAATCAGGCACAAACTTTGGGCTTCTCTTATGAACGTCTCTCAGACAATGTGAAGAGTCACCGCTTCTTGCGTGTCAGGCAAGGAGTGTATCGACTCAACCATTTTCCTGGATCACCTATTGAGGACATGTTCATTGCCTGGTTAAGAGCCGGTCCATCTGCGGTTATCTCCCACGAGAGTGCCCTGGTAGTGTATGATCTTTCGGATATTCTTCCAAATGAAATCCATATTATTGTCCACCGTAATGCCTCTCGACGGCGGAAAGGCATCCGCCAACATACCAATCGTTTACAGGCTAATGAAATTACGATGCGCCAGGGTCTACCCATAACTACTGTAGAGCGAACGCTGACTGATCTCATTGCGACTGGAACAGCAGAGGAGCAAATTCGATTGGCAATTCAAGAAGCGCTGCAAAGAGGGCTAACAGATCGAGAGAAACTCCTTTACCAGGCACAGCGAGCGGGGGTTAAGGTTGCCAATATAATGCAGAAAATTTTAGGCGAGCAACATGAAATACGATAACGGTTCTGCGTTCAGGCGTGCGCTGGAAGATCGATTGCGATCGATGAGCATTCAAACAGGAATGCCACTAACGCGGCTTCGTAAAATGGTGGCATTTGACCGTTACCTGGCTCGACTACTCAAATATCAGCCTGGGTGTTGGATTCTCAAGGGAGGTTTGGCGCTGCAATTAAGACTGGGGGCAGAAGCCCGCACCACTAAGGATATCGATTTGCTCTTGCTTGATGTTCAGCAAAATATCCTGATTTCTTTGAGAAGCGCAGGAGCCTTGGACTTGAAAGACTGGTTTTCCTTTGAAGTCAGCAATCCCGAGAATGATACAGATGAGGTGGGTGGAAAACGTTATGCTGTAAGGGCGATTTTAGACACAAGGGGATTCGAAGCCTTCCACATTGATATAGGGGTGGCTGATGCATTGACCGAGCCTCCCGACCAGCTGGTTACACCGGAGTTACTGATCTTTGCCGAGATTCAACCAACGATTGTCCCCTGTTATCCAATTGCCCAACAAATCGCTGAGAAACTGCATGCTTATACCCGATTGCATGCCTCAGGTGAAAGCTCGAGAGTCAAAGACTTTGTAGATATGCTGCTGATGGCTTCATTGGCGGAAATACACGCGGACCGGCTATATAAGGCAATCGAAACCACCTTCAGACAAAGAGGAACACATCCTCTCTCCACTCCGCTTCCTGAACCGCCAGTTATCTGGGTGACCTCATATAAAAAAATATCTACTGAGCTGGGTATAGGTTTTCCATCGCTGGACGAGGCATTTATAGCTCTTCAAAAATTCCTGAATCCAATCCTGTCGGAAGTACCAGTCACATGTTGGGATTCAATCCAATGGCATTGGGATTAGGTGTTAATAGTTAATTAACCTTCGTCACCATAGATCTGGCGGGTTCCTGAATAAAAGAAAGAGGCTGGCGACCAAGGTCGCGGCTGCGGAGAGCACAAAATCTCACCTGCGCGAGGTTGGGAGGCGAGATGGCGCTGGAGGCGGGTTACTTCGGAGGAGAGAGGATAAACGAGCTAGGCGGGTCGAGACCCGCCGCTACCTGCTGAATGTAAAATAAATTTATCCATTATTAGCCATGGTTCGCCTGGCAATTTCTTAAACATCATGTATAAGAATCATGTACAATTCAAATAGAAAAATATATTAATTTACCTGAGTGAGAATTTAAAATGATCGTTTTCCCACCTGAGGGTTGAAGATCGCCCTGCACGGCATCGTAAGGCGGAAAACGCCAGGTTGGCGATGACTTATTATGGAGACCAGGCATGAGAGTTTGCATCTTAATTTGTAAATCTCTTCGTAATACGATGACAGTCATTCTCATTGGCCTGTTGACTGCCAGCAGCGTCCTCTCACACGCCCAGGCTGCCCCTGCATTCAGTGCACCCGTGCTTAAGTGGCAACTGGGTGGGTGCTACAGCTCGTGGTGCGAGACGGGCTGGTACTCCTCCCCAGCTACAGCAGACCTGGATGGGGATGGACAGGTGGAGGTGATCGCATCCGCCTATTCCATCTTCGTACTGGATGGAAAAACTGGAACACTGGAGTGGAAACTGTCTTCTGGGCACGACCGAAGCGAATCGAATGCTCCAAACGTTGGGCGCACCTGGCCTGGTATCGTTATTGCAGATATCGACGACGATGGAGCTGTGGAAATTGTTACCGCCCACAGTGGTGGTTGGGTCTCTGTATACACTGCAGAAGGTTATTTTAAGCCTGGGTGGCCACAGCACCCGACAAGCAGTGAACTGCGGGGTTTGCTGGTGAGTGACCTGGATGGTGACAACATGCTTGAAGTGATCGTGACTGGTGCTGTGGGAAGTCGTACCAATACCTGGATATTCGAATTTGATGGGACTTTGCGCCCGGGCTGGCCTCAACTCAGCAACGACAGCGGTTATGCTTATGGAGTCTTCAATGCCAATGCCTCCGCAGGCAATTTGGATAGCGATGGAGCGAATGAAATTGTGGTACCATCAGACGTTCATTACATCTGCGCCTACGAGGCAAATGGAACGCAGATACCTGCCAATCCCATATATGGAGGTAAAGGCTGGGGAAAAGTGGGTGTGTGGGAAAGTCTCACACCAGAATTAAGAGGCTGGGGAGAATGCAATGGAGTCCGCATGGAAAGCTACCGTACCAATTTTGCCCATGGACCCAGCGTGATTGCTGATATGAACAGAGATGGATCCATGGAGGTGGTGGTAACAGGTAACACCTACGATTGCAGTGCAGATCCTTATGCAAGCAAATACAATGGCGTTTATGTGTTCAACGCTGACCGTAGCCGTTTCAACGTCGATGGTTTCGATTGGCGAATTGTACCCGTAGATACAGGTCCACCTCTGACGGAGAACTATGGTGTCATCGAGAATGACCAGCCCAACCCGGCTGTGGCAGACCTGGATGGAGACGGGCGGATGGAAATCATCTACGCCTCTTATGATGGGCGCGTGCACGCCTTCTGGCTGGATAAAAGCGAGCATGGAAATTGGCCCTATTCAGTATATCAACCAGCGGAAGGTTTTTTCCGCTTTGCCTCCGAACCAGTCATCGCCGACCTGGACGATAATGGCTTCGGTGAAGTTATTTTCACCTCCTGGACGCAAAAAGGTAGCTATCACACCGGCAAATTACACATACTGGACTATCTTGGCAATCCAATCTACGAAGTGAGCTTGCCCAATGCGTTTGGAGGTGCTGACTGGAACGGTGCATTACCTGCCCCAACCCTGGCAAATATCGACTCCGATCTCGATTTGGAAATTGTCCTGCTCACTGCCAACTCCGGTGTGGTGGCGTATGACCTGCCAGGCACGTCCAATGCGTCTATGCTATGGGGAACCGGGCGCGGAGATTACCAACGCGATGGAAACCTATCCAATGCCATCCAGCCGACATTAAGAGAATCAACCAAGGTTTCCAGCCGGGTAAACCCAAATCCAGGTGAATCTTTAACCTTTACCATCAGCTTGCATAATCCCGGCGGGACGATCAGTGATGCCAGCATGACTGATCCAATACCAGCTAAGCTGGATTTTGCCGGCAACCTTTGGGCTTCCTCCGGCACAGCAAGTTACTCCAACGGGGTTGTGAGTTGTAACGGAGCGGTCAGCGCATCCGTGGATGCGGTCATTCGTTTCGATGTTACTATCGATGAGGGAATAATTTCCCCAGAAGTAATCTATAACACAGCAACGATTACTGACGGAGCAGGTCGTAACTGGCAACGGCAATCATTTATTTATGTGTTGGCTAAACCATATTTCCTACCATTAGTGCGGCATTAGTCCGTAATACCAGTCATCCGATAGATAACGGATTAAATTAAGGAGGAAGTCTCTGAGCCACCCTTTTGAGCTCTTAAAACCAGATAGCCAGAAAAAATACTTCATCATCCTGCTACTGATGACCATCCTGATCATGGTCATTACGAATATCATTGGTCAATGCTTAACCACTCCGAGTGCGCCATTCGGTATTATTTCCTTTGAGTTCGCTTTCTCCCCAGAGCGTGCTCAAGAGATCCTCAATTCATGGAACCCGGATGCTCAGCTCAGAGCAGCTTTTATCCAGGGTTTGGATTTTCTTTTCCCGCTGGTGTACAGCGTTGCGCTCGGTATGGGTTGTATTCTGACTGCAAGTGTTTTGCGTAGCCGGCGCAAATTGCTCTGGGGATTGGGAGTTATATTGGCATGGGGTCTTGCGCTGGCAGCCCTATGCGATTATATTGAGAATATCGCCCTGGTATTCTTGTTATTTGACAGGGTACAATCCCCATTTCCCGAAATTGCCGGGGTCTGTGCGGTGATCAAATTCACTCTAATTATCATAGCAGCAATCTATATCCTGTATAGCCTGGTGATCAGGATAATGTCAAGACCCACTCGTGATTTGAAACCTGAACCATGAAATCACGTATATAGGTACAGAATTTAAAATCAGGAGGCTATGATGAACAAAAAAATGATCTTACTGGCTGTGGTAATACTGGCATTGGCAAGCCTGGCGTGTTCCATCAATATCAATTTACCTTCCATGAATAGAAAAACCGGACCAACCGTAACAGATACAATCTTTGTACCCTTGCCCGAGGATGCACAGACAAGTGCTGATGTAGAGTTAAATTTTGGGGCTGGCACACTCAAGTTAAAGCCGGGTGCACAGGATGCCCTGGTTGATGGCACAGCCACTTACAACGTCCCTGACTTCAAGCCCATCGTGACTGTTGAGAATGATCATATCAACATTAATCAGGGTGACTTCAATTTTGAGGGAATCCCAAGTTTCAAACAAGATATTGTTAATGATTGGATATTGAGTTTGGGTAACCATCCAATGAGCCTGGTGATCAAAGCTGGTGCTTATAAGGGTGAAGTTGAGTTAGGCGGGTTGTCCATCGAGCGCCTGGAAATAAGTGACGGGGCTGCTAAAGTGGATGTGGTATTCTCCAAACCCAACCAGGTTCAGATGAGCTCGCTGGAATACACTACCGGTGCATCCGAGGTCTCACTGGAGGGCCTGGCGAATGCCAACACCACCGATATGACATTCCGCGGTGGAGCTGGAAATTACAAATTGGATTTCTCTGGAGAGCTGCGTGACGATATGGATGTTTATATCGAATCGGGCGTGAGCTCCATCACCGTGATTATTCCAGAAGGCGTCAATGCACGGGTACTCACAGAAGGTGGCTTGATGACCGTGGGCACAGATGGCAGCTGGCACCAGACAGGCGATACCTATCAGACAACCGGCAGCGGTAATACCATCACATTGCATGTGAAAATGGGTGCTGGTAACCTCAGGCTGGAGACCGGAAATCCATAGAATAAATAATAAGCTAGCTGGCGGTAGACCTGCCAGCTAGCATTGAAAATATCGCTAATACCAATTTACATCGGGTGCCAGGGAATTAATCATGGCAACCCGATGTTTTTTTTATTCGTTGGCTTTATAACCTGGGCCTTTCGTATAGAAATCATAATTTGGCTGGATATCCTTGGTCAAATCCACTACTTCACCAGCAGCCAATGTGCGTACGGTGTTCAGGACTACCGGGCGACCATGATGATCAACTCCCTCGAAATGACCGGTATAACCGACCTGATTCAGCAACTCACCACCCTTGGCCGTGTAGGCGGTGGGTACCTCATCTTCCGGGAAGATCGCCTCGAAGGGGCATTCCGGTATGCATGCACCGCAATCGATGCAAGTATCCGGGTCGATATAAAACATGGGGTATTCTTCAACCGGCTTACCACCCACGATGCATTCCACCGGGCAAACGTCAGCACATCCAGAATCTCGCAGGCACAAACTTGTGATGATATGGGTCATGATTGGATCCTCCTTTAGGATTCTATCAGAATCGGGTTTCTTCTAAAAATCGAGAAGAATTCTGGTTAATGAATAAGAAAATTTTATTCCCCACTCCCCCCTTTGTCAAGCAAAAACCGATTTCGGATTTGTTTGATTTTATTTACCTTTTTAAAAAGGTTAGCAGATCAAGGATAAGTTTACTTTTATTAAAGTGGGATATTAACTTAGCATATTTTGATTAATCTCTGTTCGAAAATATTAATGTGTTGGAAATCAGAATTGCTTGACAAGATATATTAATATCATTATTATCCTTATATCAAACCACCAATCAGCAATCGGAAACCAGGAGGATCTATGTTGTACCAAATCTTAAATAAAATTGACCAGCAATACCATATTGAAACAGCAAAAGCCCATTGTGACATTCCATGCGGCATTTATGACCCAATCGTTGCACAAATCAGTGCTTTGACGGTCGTACGCATGTTAGATTTGATGACTGAATTCGATGGGAAAACCCCCGACCGGAATAAAGACTATATGAATTCCATGGCGCGTTATATTGCAGTGAAAGAAGAACATGCTGAACGCGCCAAGGCTGAGATCCGTGTCATCTGGGGAGATTATCTAAAAGCCCAGCACCTCGAGAAATATCCCAATGTCCATGCTCTTGTCCATAAGATCATGCAGCTGGGTTCAAAGGTTCGCCAGACCACCGATCGTGAGCAAGCGACGCAGCTCGTGGATGCCATCAATGAATTTGCCCAGATTTTCTGGGAGACGAAAGGCATCGCTACCAAGCGCGCCAAAGCTCCCTACGCGCCTGCATTGGAGCTGGTGTACCCCGTACTTTAATGCTGAAGCTGTTGAAAATCGTGGGGGATAGCCTAACCCCCGAGTATCAAAATGGGGATTTTGTTTTCATCAGCAAAATCCCCTTTTTGTTTGCCCCACCTTCATCAGGAGATATTTTGGCGTTCAAACAACCGGGTTATGGTTTGCTGATTAAACGCATCAGGGGATTAAACCAGGATGGCAGTGTGAATGTCATTGGCACGCATCCTGATAGTGTCGATAGTCGCGTGTTTGGACCCATAAACGAGAAAAATATTTTGGGAAAAGTGATCTGGCACATCCGGAAAAGCTGAAACTGCCTTTTTCCAAAAGTATCAGGAAAATCGCCTATAATTGAGCTTTGCTGATGAAATCACCCAAACGACCGCCAATCCCACCCATTATTGCCATCCTATTTGGCATTCTGGCTGTCTCAACTGCTTCAATTTTTATCCGCTTTGCCCAGGAAGAGGTCCCTTCACTGGTCATCGCAGCGTGGCGTCTGACCATTGCAGCACTTATCCTGGTGCCAATCGCGGCAACGAGGCATAAAACCGAACTGCTGGGACTCAGCCGGCAGGGTTTAGTATTAGCGCTGCTATCCGGGATTTTCCTGGCACTCCATTTTGCCACCTGGATCACCTCCTTACAATACACTACTGTGGCAAGCTCGGTAGTCCTGGTCAGCACGATCCCGCTTTGGGTGGCATTGCTATCCCCAATCACCATAAAAGAATCGATTGGCAGGGCTGTTTTCGTTGGATTGGTATTTGCACTATTGGGAGGAGTAATTGTTGCCTTAAGCGATACCTGTTCCATCACGATGGGCAGGGTAAACTGTCCCAACTTTTCAGATTTTATGCAAGGACAGGCGTTCCTTGGAGATGTCTTAGCTGTGTGCGGGGCAATTGCTGGAGCAGGCTACCTGCTGATTGGCCGGAAGCTACGCACAAATATGTCGCTGGTCAGTTACATCTCTTTGGTCTATGGCATGGCGGCCATTGTGCTTATCATGCTCATGTTTGCAGCCGGCTTACAACCCTTTGGTTATTCCCCTCAAAGTTATGTATGGCTCATCCTGCTTGCCATCATCCCTCAACTGTTTGGGCACTCAACCTTTAATTGGGCTTTGGGTTATCTCTCAGCAGCATTCGTATCCATCACCCTGTTGGGTGAACCGATTGGCTCAACCATCCTGGCGTATATCATCCTGCAAGAAAAGCCAACCCCAATCAAGCTCATCGGGGGTGGGTTGATCCTGGTGGGGATCTATGTCGCTTCCAGGTCTGAACCAGAGAAAACCACCGAGCTACCAGATTGAAATCGTATCATCCTAGCAGACCCATACCAAAAACAGGTGTCAGAACCGTAATCCAGGCTGGGAATATACAGTTCACCAGGCGAAGGGATTTTGAGGTCTGGTGTCTGTTGGATAATAAGGTAGAAGATGGCAAAACCCTGGTTGAAGCTGCTCAATGGAAGCTTGAACGGAAGTTCGCCTGGAGACGCCAGGAAAAGTTGATGTATACTAAGGTGAATTACCCGACAAGCTCTCCTGGAGATAGGGTATAGAACCAAACCAATGACAAGTAAAAACGGTAAAGTTACAAACAACCAGGTAAGGCAACCCACCAAGGAGCAGGAATATGACCATGCTGGCCAACAAGGTGTGGGATTTTCCTCACATTTTAAGCGCTTTGGCCTGGATATTTTGGGTGTGACCTTATTGGCATTAGCTTTACTTACCTTGCTTGCTTTGACCTTGCCTGAACTCACTGGAGGAACTCTAGTCATTTTATGGCGTAGTCTAATTCGCCGTAGCTTTGGATATGGGGCTATCCTGGTTGTCCTTGCCAGCCTGATGGCTGGATTGCTCGTGTTACGCATGCGCTACTATCAGCTGAAGCCTGCCAATAAAAGCCGGGCAGAACCTTCTCCCAAAGTACCCTGGGCGAAGATCATCGCCCTGGAAGTGGCAGCATTCACTTCTCTGGCATTATTATCCATTATCGGTGGAAGATCCATCGACAACGCCGAGGCAGGTCTGGATGGTGGTATCGTTGGATGGGGACTAGCGGAACAGGTGTCTGACCTGCTCAGCCGAATTGGTTTATCCAATGATATTTTTATCGGAGCGATCTTCGGATTAATCCTGTTATTCTGCCTGGTGTACGGATTTGGGTTAATCGCACCCATCATCAAAGGATTACAAAAAATATCCACACCAAGACCTACTCATCCTGTAATGGATGAGCCGATCGTCAGCATGGCACCCGCTGGCACTCAAAGCGGGGTGAATATACGATCTGATAGAAAGAAACGCCGTACAAGCATCCCACCCGAATATCGAAAACGTTTAAGTGCTTCAGGTGAGCAAGCCAAGAATTTACCTCCCCCTCCCCGTGATGAGCATCTGCCATCCCTCGAGCTGTTAGTGAAAGATCAGCTGGATCGGCCGGATGAGCGAAACATCAACCAGACTGCCGGGATGATTGAGAAATCTCTGGCTGAGTTTGGCATCCCCGCCAAAGTGGTCGGTTATCGAGTGGGACCGACGGTAACTCAATTTGCAGTAGAGCCAGGGTTCGTTGAAAAAGGTGGTTCAGAGGAGGAACAAGTTAACCGGATCAAAGTTCGAGTAGCCCAGATTGCCGGGCTGCGCCGCGACCTGGCGCTGGCATTAGCCGCTGAACGCCTGCGTATTGAAGCACCCGTCCCAGGGCGGCCATATGTAGGGATTGAGGTGCCCAATCCGCGGACCAGCATGGTGCGGTTGCGATCCATCCTCGAAACCGAGGCATTTTATAAGGTTGGTTCCCCCCTGACCATTACCCTGGGTCGCGATGTCTCGGGTTTACCCGTGGTGGCAGATTTAAGTACCATGCCACACCTGTTGATCGCCGGAACAACCGGTTCAGGCAAATCCGTCTGCATCGCCGCAATCACCGCCTGCCTGGTGATGAACAACACCCCAGCCGATCTGCGAATGGTGATGATTGACCCCAAGATGGTTGAGCTGGTCCGCTTCAATGGTCTGCCCCATCTTTATGGAAAAGTCGAAACCGATATCCAGCGCATCCTGGGTGTGTTGCGCTGGGCAGTGACTGAAATGGATCGACGCTATAAGCTGTTGGAAGAAATGCACGCCCGGAATATCGATTCATTCAATCGAAAAGCTCGCCGCCATAAGACGATTGAACCTCTTGCTCGCATCGTTATCCTGGTGGACGAGCTGGCAGACCTGATGATGACTGCCCCTGACCAGACCGAACCGATGCTGATCCGATTGGCCCAGCTGGCACGTGCTACAGGCATCCATCTGGTGGTGGCCACCCAGCGCCCGAGCACTGATGTAGTCACGGGTTTAATCAAAGCTAACTTCCCTGCTCGCATCTCATTCGCAGTGGCATCCTCCGTGGACTCACGAGTCATTCTTGATACGGGTGGAGCCGAAAGCCTGCTCGGTCATGGGGATATGTTATTCATGCCCCCAGAGGTTGCCGCCCCGATTAGGGTGCAGGGGGTAATGGTCTCCGAT
>Ga0154666_1147_pt1 | contig 39375 bp, 53 predicted proteins | sample Rifle2008BG13ft_FD_116095 | JGI IMG/M metagenome (GOLD analysis project Ga0154666, IMG submission 116095) | Chloroflexi bacterium RBG_13_50_21 | reverse complement strand
AAAAAGGTAAATTGCGCCACAATTTGAGGATGACGTGATATCTTATATACTCCTTGGGTCACCGGTTGGTTGAGTGGGGTGTCTTTGAAGTTGAACATTGCCAGGACGAGGCCAACCACACCGATGGCATACAGAACTAAGCCAGGGATAATAAACCACGATTGGATATTTAAAGGCGTAAGGATGATGAGAGCAAGGGTAATCAGGGAAAACACTTTACCCATGATCAGATAAATCCTCTGCTTCACACTCCAGCCAGACCGGTCAAATAATCGCAACACCACGTCCTTTGGAAAGACGAGTAACAGGAATCCCTGGATTAAAAATTCCAGGGCAAGGAGGATCCACCTATTGAGCCATCCTAATTCAAGTGGGGGAAATAATTCCATGCTCCAACTCCCTGTTAATATGATGCATTACATTATTTATCGATCATATTTACTCGATGTGACTTCGAACCTTAACGATTCTGGTCGGCATACTTCCACCAGAGATAGGTTACCAACATGCCTGCCAGGCTGGTAAACAACACGATCCAATAGCTCATGGGCATCATGGTGCTGGCTCCCTGTGCATGTAACATCGGCACTGCCCAGGGGAAAATTTCTGCCCAACCTAATGCCATCATCAAGTTAGCAGTAATCACAGTGAGGACAGACAATGCGATGGGTAACATATACCCTCGCCCCACACTGGCAAAAAACGCAAATGGCAGGACAACAGCAATGACCAGGCAGACTGTTGCACCAGCGACAAAACATCCGTTAAGGATGACGCTAAGCGACCCTCCGGGAAGTTGAATCAGACTTCCCACGACCAGGCCAAAAATGAGAATGAGTGCAGCCATCGCTAAACACCAAACAATTACCACGATAAATTTAGCCAAAACTATACTAATTCGTTGAACCGGCACAGCAAGCAGATCTTTCAGGGTACCGTCCACAAATTCACGACCAAATACCCAGCTGATGGCCAGGATGAAAAAAAAGAATCCACCCACTGCAATGATTTCTGCGTACAATACCAGGTAAGACGACCAATCCGTTGCGGTATATGCCATCAGGTCGGCTTTAGCACTGATCAAGCCTAGTTTCTTGGAAATCTCAGGGTTCTTGGCTATTAATAATATTAATGCGATGCCCAAGGGCATAAAGAGAGAGCCTAGGGAAGTCCAAATTGGCATCCTGGAACGGATTGCCTTACGAACCTCGATCCAAATCATGTCGGAAAGATTATTCATTTTGCATTCCCCCATCCTTCCCAACCAACCTGAGGAAATAATGCTCCAAATCTTCTTCATCGATCCACAGCTGGGTTGGCGGTATTCCGGCATCGACCAATCTTCGGTTGATCTCCTCCGGTTGTTCAAGAGAAGGCGTATGATTTAGTATTATCATTCCGTCTTCGTTAACTTCACCAGCCAGATCCATCGCTTGAAGCGTCTGTTGAGCTGCATCGACATCTCGAACTTGTACGATCAAGCGTCGCCTTCGATTCTTTTCCAGCTGACTGGCATCCAATTCCTGGAGCAGTTCTCCGTTATGGAGAATCCCGATCCGGTCAGCGAGGCGTGAAACCTCAGCCAAAATATGGCTTGCCATAAAGACCGTCCCACCGTATTGCCTCGTCAGCTCAAGCAGCATTTTTCGGATCTCAACAATTCCTGCTGGGTCTAAACCATTAGCCGGTTCATCCAGGATGAGCAGTTTTGGGTCATGGATCAGGGCTTTTGCCAATCCAAGTCGTTGTGCATTACCATGGGAAAGAACACCCGCCCGGCGATTGGCGTATGCTTCCAATCCCAGGCGTTCAATAATTTGCCCAACCGCCTTGGTCGGAGTGCCTGGATGGTACCGTCGAGCGACCTCCAGGTTCTCGTACACAGTAAGCTCCGGATAGGCATGCGGATCCTCTACCATATAGCCTACTGACTTCCAGGGTTCCTGGCTGCCAATCCGCACTACAGTTTGAAACACCCTGGCATATCCAGCAGTGGGTTTGATCATCCCCAGCAGCATGCGGATGGTGGTGGTTTTACCTGCACCATTTAAGCCGAGGAAGGCATAAATTTCCCCCTGTGCGACCCGAATAGAGAGGTGATCAACCGCTTTAACATCTCCATAACTTTTCCCGAGGTTCTCGGTTTCAATTAATATGTCCATAAGCTATATCCTGCGTTTATTAACCCGACCAACACCAGAATCACCACTTTTAACCACCTTTATCTTTCATTGATGATCTTATCCTTGAATTTTATCGCGCAATTGATAAACCCAATCAGCATCCATCCGGGCAAGGCGTGTTTTCTTCAGGTTTTCCTTCATGATCCAGTGGATATCCTTATCCGGGTCGGTTGACCACTTCTCCATCAGTAGTTTGCCCTGCGCAGGTAGAGCAACTACCGCTCCACTCCAGCAATATCCCAGTCCTTTCCGAAGAGCCATGAATCCTTCGCTGTGGCGGTCTTTCACCTGCTTAATACTGGCGGTAACCAGATCCAAAATTCCCAATACCTCGTGTGCATATTGGGCTTCGCCTAACAGCCTGGGCTCGCACAGCCCTGCCGCAGCTGCTCTTTGCTCGAAAGTGTTTCCATGGCTCCAGCCCTGCATCTCGGAAATCAACCGTCCCATGTCCACCTCCCCCAGTCGTTGGAGTGCCATCGCAACCGCCTCACGCATCCGCCAGCGCGGGTCAGATGCGGATTGTCGCAATGTGACCAGGAGGTCATCATCACCCTCGGCTAGCAGTCTTCCCAGGCAAAGGACACCACAGAAGGGTAGAAACTCGAAGGGAGTATTGACTGGAGCCTTCTCAGCCGTGTAGGCGATGAAGCGTTCGAAGAGCTGCCGATCACCTTCATCCGCAACTGCCTGGGCTAGTTCGATGTTCCCGCGTGGTCCAGGCAGCCCCGATTCCTTCAATAAAAAATCATCCCATTCGGAAAGCTCGCGGAGTTTCAACCTGTAATCAACTGCTTTCGTCATTTTGAGCTCCTTAAATTTTATGGAAATCCGCAGAATTACGCTGGGCGAGTCGTTGAAGCTGATCAGCTCTGAAGGGGAGGCAATCTCACCCCAGATGGGATTTATACTTGCGGTACAGTCTTTCCTCCACTGCCCAGGTGACAAGGCTGTTAGCTATCCCAGCAACCAGGCATACTAGCGCCACAAAAACAAGTTTTACCCCCAGGAATATAAATCCCGTTGTGGCAGGTTGCGTATCCCATACCTGAATGAGCCAGCCAAAAAAAGTCACCAAACCAAACAGGAGGAATAGCAGACCCCCTGTGATGACCACCCCATACCAACCGATGAAATACCACAACCCTCTGAGGCGGATCTTTTCCCAGTAGGCAATGTCACGGGGTGTCCAGTCAAACAGTTTTTTGATCACCGATTGTCCTTCACCCATCTAACAGGAAAATTTCCCGATGCTTAACTTAATAGCGTAAACACAGGAACATTAATCTGGCGATCAACATTCCTTTTGTTGGGTGTTCGCTCCATGATCCACCCACCTCATCAGTGCCAGGTATGAGCCAAAGATGGTGGTCAATAGTTGTAGAAATGGAGATATCAGGATCATCAAGACCATCCAGCCGACGAAACTCGCCAATGGCTCATAAAGGATCATTGGGATGCCGAAATTAGCAATGTCCTTGTTGGAATCGAAAAGAATTGAAACAGCAGGTCCCCAAATTACCACCATCATAAGCAGGGTGACTGCTGAGGTGAGCAATGCATAAACGAGCACCCGCCGATGAACCTGGGGTAATGAATTGGTACTTGTAGTTATATATTCGACGATAAACCATCCGACTGGAAAGCCAAGCAGGATACCAAAGATGGGCACCCCCATACCCATCCCGACACAGATGGTATCGAGAGCGACGAAGATGATGAGAACCCACACCGGTTTATTTGATTGTATTCATTTCATAGTTATTTATCCTGGGTACCGAATGAACTTCAAAATAAAATCATGGTCTGATGAGCTATCCAATGCTTTGGGCATCCCAATAAATCCAGGGGAGTAGTTGATTCACCAACATAACAAAGCCTTGGGCATTCAGCTGGTTTATCTATAGATTTATTTATCCAATCACGGGCTTACCATCTTTGTAGAATAAATCATTATCTACCGTGACTTCACTATCAGCCATATCGCACAACATATCCCAATGGATGGCGGAATAATTCTTGCTGCCTGTCTCCGGGTAACCTGTACCAACGGCAAAATGAATTGTGCCACCAATCTTCTCGTCGAACAGCATATCCTTGGTGAATTTCGTGATCCCGTAATTGGTACCTATGCCCCACTCACCCAGGAAACGCGCTCCATCATCCGTGTTGAGGGTTGAGGTTAATAGCTCCTGGTTTTTACTCGCTTTTTCTTTCACTACCATGCCATTTTCAAACCACAGCTCGATATCGGTGATTTCCTGTTCCATGTATATGGCTGGGTATCTAAAGCGTACCCAACCCTCGGCTGAATCTTCAACTGGCCCGGTGAATATCTCGCCATCGGGGAAGTTATACTTGCCATCACATCGTTCGAACTTCCGTCCCTGGATGGAAAAAGCCATATCAATATATGAACCTTTTAGAACTACACGATCGCGGTCCTTCAGCCATTCGACCAGTTTTTTCTGCCGTTGCCCTTCTTCTTTCCAATACTCAATTGGATTTTCTTCATTCAACATCCCTGCAGCAAAAACGAACTCGGTGTAGTCACGCAAGGACATATCGGCGTCCTGGGCATTGGCATTGTTCGGGTAAACGGTCAGACACCAACTCAACTCTTTTCGTGCCGACCGGTCGATAAAGGTTTTTGAGAGCCCGGCTCTGGCTTTGGCATTCCTTGCTATCCGATCTGGGTTGACCCCACTCAGCATGCGGCGGTTGGATGAAGCCTCAATCCGTAAATCTGCATCAAATGTCTCAACAATCAGTTTTCTGACGGGAGAGATAAAATCCAACTGTTCATCCGAGGCAAATTGATAGAATAGTTCGGATGCCTCTTCAAGAGGCTGCTCAACCAGTACATGAGCGCCAGCTTTAACGGCTTCTTCATAGGCTGCCAGGGTCATCTCGCTTACCAGAGGGCTGGCAGATATGCGTAGGGTTTGCCCGGGCTTTATATCCAACGAATAGTTGATCAGGAGTTTTGCCAGTTTTGCAGTACGAGGATCGGGCATATTGCCTCCATAAAGATGAAACGATGAAGATTGATTACTAGGACAAGTATAACTGGAGTATCACTTGTGCGCTATATCACAATTTCGGAAAATTAGAAACTTACGCGAATTTATATTCAAAACACTTACCCATTTGTTCAAGAAAAACAACTTCCTCCTATATCTAATTACCACCTCATAACACCCCCCGGTTCATAAAGGAATTCATCTTTCCTCGATTATTCAATTATCCAACAATATTAACAGCATTCGATCGTCTTGATATAAAGAAACCTGTAAGCAAGGTTGAGGTAAAGATCAACACAAAGGGGATCCATGTTCCCAACAGGCTGTTGAACATATCCAGACTCTTGTTGATTAGTAGTGCTACCACGAAAAAATCCATCGCAATTACAAAACCAACAAAAATGAGGGCGGTTTGTGTGGGAGTGGTGTAATTAAAGTTCCTAAAATATACCAGGGAAACAAGCGAAAATACGATCGGGGCAGCGATGGCATGAATGATTAATGTTGTTTCCAGGGTGGTAATCGACATACCCAAACCCTTCATTGCAGCGCATAAAACCCAACCAACGAAAGCATGCAAAAGGATGATGGTAATTTTTCTCATTTTCACCACACTCCTGGCAACAAACGATATTTGACATCCTGGGCATACTCCATATATCCGTGCAATTCCTCCTGCAGGTGGTCTTCTAAGTTGTTTTTTGGTCTTGCTGTTGGATTTCCGTCAGTAACGCTCATTCCTTTATTCTTCCTCCATTAACATTGCATGCATTAAAAATCACATAAATCAAGTTTTCGAGTAATCAAAGGAGGCAATTCGGATGGGTGTGATGCGGATGATAACGCACTGCCACTTGTTGGATAATCTGGTTGCATAGGTCCTCGCATCTTCTTCAGGTAGCCTCCGCGTAAAGATCTCCACGCGCTTATTAACTGCATCTTCATATTCCAATTCCGCCTTCCCGTAAATCAAAGCACCTTTAAATGGTACCTGAGTATTGTCTATCAGGACAGTTACATTTGGATTGCATTTGATATTTCGGACTTTTCGGCTGGGACACTGCGACGCCATGATGAGTTGACCGTGATCATACTTAAAAAAGATGGGGGCAATGTGGATGGTGCCATCCGCGTTTAAAGTCCCAAGCCTGGCAAATTGCTCCTGTTCGAAAAATGCTAATAGCTCTTTATCTGTCAATGCAGGTAATTGTGGATAATTTACTTTATCGATCCAATCCCCGATCATTTTTTCCCTCCTTAGCTACTGGTCTACATTCATAATGGCAAGGAATGCAATTTGTAAATTGTTTTTAATTTATGGCACCTGGGTCAGATCACCGGTAATAAGGTTATAGCGCCATGCCTTTCCTTCCTGGTCAAATAAGCTCAAGACATCGGTGTCGTCCCACTCCGCATCAGCGAAGGTGGGATTTTCGGATTCCAGTAGCAGGCTCTGTTTTGAATCATTCATACCTACCTGCACAAGATAGGACCTTCCCGATACCGGGCACCATGAGTCTACCTGGATATAAACCAGGGATTGACTATCGGGCGACCATATTATGGGTCCTGATCCAGCGGCAGAATGGAGAGGCGTAAAATGGGAGATTTCGCCATCATCGATATCCCAGATGTTGACTACATTGTCAATCGAATCCCACGTAGCTACTTTTTTGCCATCGGGGGAGAGTGAACCCGCACCCAGGGATTCAGTTTCCAGTGAAGCAACATCAAAACGTAACAGGGGTGAGTCCCAATATCCACAACCATCAGGGATACCCTGGCGTCCATCTGTATAGTAAAAGTAGCGACTATTGGGTGACCAGAATCGCCCACCGAAACCATACGCTCCCAATCCCCCACAAGTTTGCAGCTGACCATCGGCGATCCGTTGTTCTCCACTGGCGAGGTCCACCAGGATAAGCTGTTCATAGGCATTCTCATCACCGTCCTCAATGGTTTTCACACAGTCGTAGATGATGATATCCATCCGCAACATACCATCCGGCGAAGGGTGGGAGGAAAACAACTCGGGTGGTTGAGCTGCCACTACCGCGGCTACCAGATCCATGGTGGGGGATGGGATGGCGATAACTGTTGAGGTGGGTTCTTGAGTTGAGGTTTTGGTCAGCTGGGGAGGAAAGGTCGCTGTCGGCAAAGAAGTACTCGTCACAAATAGTTTTGGGGTAATCGGAATGTAAGTACCCGTCAGGGTGGGCACCTGCTCAGTAGGCCTCTTGCATCCCACTAGCAATAAGAGCAAAACAAAGAATAAGAAAATCTTATTCATATTGAATAATCCTGTAACAATTATATTATAGGACATTTTAGCTATTATTTTCAGGATACGTGGGTGAATCTGCCCCTCAGTCTAAATCGGCGATACGACGGTCAGTACATCCTGTGATCAATCATAATTTCGGGAAGAACCTACCGGTGCGTTTCATATAAACTGAATACTGGTCCCCAAACTCGTCGAGCATCATTTGCTCCTCCTTGGGCACACGTGCGATCAGACCGAGGTTGATCAACACAGCCAGGACCAGGAACACCCAATTGGCAGTCAACAGGGCGAGGCCTGTACCATAGCCCATCATGGCAGTGTATAGCGGGTGGCGAATATGCTTGTAAGGACCATCGGTCACCAGATGATGTTCCTCCCGTAATTGGAGCTGAGGTGACCATTCCTTCCCTAATGCCACTTGAGTCCAGATCCAAAATCCCAGGCTGATGAGACCGAGGGTGAAACCAAACCAACGTAGCCAAACCGGCAACGGGATGGAAAGAAAACCTGACCAGGTGGGGTTGATGGCATACAACACAAACCAACCAATCAGGAGAAAGAACATCACCACCCGGGCTGCGAACATCCCCTTGCCTTCCTGCTGGATGGCTTGCTGGTCAGGCATCAGCCTCTCGCCAGCCTTTCTCACCTGGAGAGAAAAGTATATACGCATCCCAATCACCCCTATGATCAGGATCCAGAACGCCAGGCGTAAGGCTAATTCAGCTATCATGGCAGCCACCTATATCGGTAGATTTTCCCATCCCAGCGGAAACACGGGTATACCCCACTCCCTGGGTGGAGTCCAATTCTCCCAGCCATCGCAGAAAGGGGAGGCATTTGTGTTCAACAGTCCGATGACCCGCTGCCCTTCCTGGCGGATGGACTGCACTTTCTCCCGCGAATACACGCCAATCTCCTCGGCCTCGCTAAATTCATCTTCATCCTTCCAGTGCCACTTCGTGCGATCGGGGTTGATGACGATATCCAACATCTGGTCCATGGTATCAAATCCAATCCTCGTTCGACGAAGTGGCTCCTGCAGATGCACATACCAGCAACGTAAATTGTGAGTATTTTCCTCCCACATAACTTCAATAGAATGAGCTGCACCCCGGGTGTTCAAAGATAGCACGTCATTATCCGTCCAATTACGCTCGATAAGCTCGATGCGATTGTACAGCCCGTCTTCAACAGTGGGTCGTCTGACCGGTGAGCGGGTGGGTGTGCCAACCGGCCAATACAGGGCAATCAGATCAGGGGTATCCTGGACCACAAAAGCAGGACAAGCCCACCACAGTTTGCCCTTCCAAATACCGCGCATCACCACAGTATCACTGGGTGTCCAATATTTTCCTGAATTCAATCTGCTTTACCCGGGTGATTAAACCTTGCTCATGGGTAAATTCGTGCCGCAATATGGACAATTGGCAGACTGTCGACCGGTCCATTTCACCTCATGCCCACGGATGGGACCGCTACAGCTGGGACAGACCTGGGGCAGGAGCTCTAGCTGGTGCTCCTGCACCGGAAGTGAAACGCCCGTCATGGCAGTTGAAGCGACCGGGGGAGTGGGCTCCAATACATCCACCGTCTGAGATTCAGGCACTTTCGGAGGCTCCGCTTCATATGCTTGGGCGACATTTTGCCGTAAATACGCCTCATACAAACCACTGATCGCCACCAGGACAAGGATCCCAGGCCACCACCAATTAAATATCGCCAATACGGCTAAACCAATCAGCCAAATTGCAGCATGCACAGATCGCCAGGGTCCAACCAATCTTTTCTTCGAATCTTTTTCTGTCATCATCGCTTCCTCACTCATGAACTCAACATTATTTATGGATCACGATTTAATATACATCAAGTTATATAAATAGCAAAGGCGAAAGATCAGTTTGTTGTGTTAAGCTACCGCTGACTTCTAATCATTAATTGCCAACGGCTAAACCTTATTCCACCATCAAAAACGCATAGCGGTTCATAGTTTGGTTGGGGTCGGTCAGTACCTCGATGGGGTATCCCACCTTGCGAACGGTGGTAAACACATCCACGGACATGCCTTCTGGCGAAGGGCGCGATAACCTGGGCTCCTTGCAGCGGACTCGGTCCGGGACGCACTCTGCACACAGCTCACACGAATCCATAATGAGCAGGAAAGCCTTGTGAAATCCCGCCAGGAAGACTTCCCGTTCCAGCTTGATCAATTTGAGGTTGGTGCGAGCACTCCAGGTTTTTCGCTCAGCCTTCTCGGGGGCTATCATTTGAAAATGTAAAACAAGGGCCCGCTTATACTCGGAGAAGAAGCGCCGGCACTCCTCTACAGACGGGTTGTTGGGTGGGCAGGAAGCCACTTTGCCATAACTTGGGCAGCCGAACTCGCATTTCATCCGCACCCATTCTGCGACAACAATTTCCCATGGATCGAGCCATTTGTAGTCATGATAGCCTTGCTGCCGCAGGATGGATTCGACTTGGTCCTTATCTGCCATCTGGTTACCTTCCTTTCTGCAACCAAAAGTGGTGGTAATCATTCGCCTCGGCTTTCACTTTCTGTTTGAAGCCGGATTCGCGGATCCAATTCCGCACCTGATCCATGGATGGATAGTAATGGTAACCGCCGTCTTCCTCCCCCTGGCCTGTGGCGAATACTGATTCACCATACACAATCGGTATGCCCAGATCGATGCCTGCTTGATAGTCCAGCTCAATCGCATGACCATCCATTATTTCCACGGAAAAGTAAAGCTGACCATCCCGTTTAAGTGCCCGGTGAAAATTATGTAACACCCGTGGCCAATCTTCAGGGAAAACCATCTCCAGAGCATCCATGCAGATAATCACATCGAATGCATTCTGGTATGGCAATTCCTGCAAGCCGATTTTTGCCAGCTTCACCTGTGGAAATTTAGCGTGAGCACGGTCCAGCATGCCCTGGGATTGGTCGATGCCACAAAATGCCCTTCCACTGGCAAGCAGGATTGGCCAGTACTCGCCCGTCCCGCAGGCAGCATCCAGGATGCTGCCATCTGCTGGGCAGGTATGGGCGAGATGAGTGACGAGGCCAGCATGCACAGGGTCGATGGTTGAACCCCAATTTTCGTCATAAATCGGTGACCATAGGTGGTCGTAACGTTCTTCACCGGAGTGGCGCTTCAGCTTAAGCCATTCAGAGCGTTCCATTTGATCCTATATCCACCATTGGAGCTTATTCCAATTTTTCCAGGTCAGCTAAATCCTGTAACCTGCCAGTCGCTTTTTTATTGATGCGGAGGTGATCAAGATCAATGAAATGCACCAATACACCCTCTACATCGACTGTCAAACGATTTTCATAACAGTTTTTAAATTCGACTGCTTCCAGGGTCGTGATGATATCGATCCTGCGTGGGGGGTACCCTATTTGAATTATCTGATCTTCAACTAAGAAATCCTTATCTTCCAGATGCAAAGATGAAAAACCAAATTGATCTAATGCTTTCACAATCCTGGCTGCATTTTCCTGGGTCATCTCGATCCATATATCCAAGTCTTTTGTATATCGCGGATAGCCATGGAAGGCAACTGCATATCCACCCACCACCAGGTACCGAACAACATTATCGTTTAACGATTGAATAAACTCTTTGAAATCCTGGTTCATAACCATATCTCCACTGGTGATATTCTAAACGGATCTCTTCCAGCGCAGTAAGGCGTACTGAATAGGGTTGGGATTGCCAGTAAGCAAAATCGCTGGTTTGGTCGTGGATTGATACAAATTTCACCACTGGCAGTATGGTACGTGCAGGGTGTGTCAGGTCTTCCGTCATAAGTTTATTATATACGCTCCTGTCGTAGGACAGGAATCTGTAGGGGCACAATATATTGTGCCCCTATAAAAATTCGGTTCGGGTAATCCTATGCTCTCAACATGGTCGAGAAGATTCTTCATTTCTTCCTGCGTGGGAACCAGGGGATAAATTCACTCGTTGATTCCACGTATTCCTGGTAGCCTGGCTTAGTCTCCTTCAGCGTCTTTTCAAGCAACGTCACCCCGGAAACGCGCATCAGCAAACCAGTCATGATGATAGGGCTGATGATTGTCCACCAACCTCCTGCAGCCAGGGCAATCAGGAAGAACGCCCACCATTGCGCTGCATCTCCAAAATAGTTAGGGTGGCGCGAATATCGCCAGGCACCTGTGGTCAGCAATTTTCCTTTATTCGCCGGATTAGCTTTAAAGCGCATCAGCTGCCAATCCCCCAGGGCTTCGAATGTAAAACCAACCAACCAAACGAGGGTGGCAAACAAGTCCAGCCAGATGAGATGATCCGGCAGGGGTGAGATTTGGGCTGCCAACAGGGGTGTGGCTATGATCAGGAGCAGCAATCCCTGTAAGAAAAACACTTTTAAAAAACTTTTCCACCACCAGCTTGATCCGGCGGCTTTTCGCCAGGTCTGGTAACGAAAGTCTTCAGGCTTGCCCCAATTCCGAGAAAGAATATGAAGTGAGAGGCGTAAACCCCATAGAGTCACCAGCACGCACAACAGAATTTTACGAATCATGAAACCTTCCGGGGTGAGCAGGAAAGCTATCCAGGCGAAAATGACAAATCCCGTTCCCCAAAAGATATCCACGATGCTGGAGTTCTTCAGCCAAAGGCTCACCAGCCACAATAGAATCATCAAGCTGATTATGACGAACGACAGGATCAGGAAAGGTTGGAAGAAACTCATGATTTTAGATCACTAGAATGATGCCAAAGATCACCTCGATGGCGAGGCTGATCCAATTGGATTGGTCGAAAGATTTATCAAAGAAAATCGAGAAAGTGCGCGCCACCGCAATGGCAAGGTAGCCGATGCCGAGCATTCTGTATGCAGTTGCACCCAGGAATAGCGGAGCAAGCCCTAAGGCAATGAATAATCCACCAAATACTGCCCGGATTTCCGACACACCACGCACTCCACTGGCGGTCAGACCGATGAAACCGTAAGTCAGATCAGGCTTTACCAGAGCCAGCACACCCGTCACAGCAGTTGCCAGGCAAGCAATGATTTTCAGGATTTGTAAAATGTTCACGCGTCCCTCCTTTTTGTCTAACCTAATTCATTTACCGAGGATATTCTTGAGTTTCCCGCCTAATTTCATCCAATTTTACCAGTAAAAGATGTGGAGTTACCACGGGAAAAGTAGCGAGAGTCATTAGTACTCATATGTGCGTAGAGATATTGACCACCTTGGATCGATGTCATTGAGATGAGCGGTCCAGCGTTTTTTGCTGGCGACAAGGCAATCTCCAACCATCATGATCATTCTGCACTGCGGTAGTTATTCCTTCCGCACGTGAAGATTGTTGGAGATGATGAAGATTTCTTCGTTGGCAATATACACTCGCTCGTAGTGACACTTTTTGTTGTCATTGCGAGGAGCGGTCCAGCGTTTTTTGCTGGTGACGAGGCAATCTTCAACCATCATGATCATTTTGCCTTGCCGTAATTATTCCCTCCGCACGTGAAGATGGTTGGAGATGGTGAAGATTGCTCCGCCAGGTAAAATTCACCCTCTTCGCAATGTCCGATATTTAATACATCTCTTTCGCCTCACGGGGAAGGTCGTGCACATGCCGCAGGTGGGCACTGACACGACCATCATCACCGTATGGATATTCGAAGCCAAAATGCTGCGCCACGACGATGGCTAGCTTCCTGAAAAGGTCCCCCATGGCAAACAACGCCTGCCAGGTATGCTCGTAATCCGCATCGGAGTACGTCCGGAGGAGTAGCTCCCAAAGTTCCGGCGCAAGGAATTTTTCAAGATATTTCCCCATCTTCCCGGGAGATTTATTGAAACCCGTTTCCATACCGACATACCAATCGAGCATTTTCATCAGCTGCTCGCGTACAAATAGGTCCAGCATGTACTTGGCATAGGTTATCTCCCTGCGCCATAAACCCTTGGCAACATATGGCGAGACCCACCAAAACTCGTTGGTGCAGTCAAAAAATTGCTTGGCGGTGGGAGGCTTGGGGTAGCTACTGGAATTGTTGGGGGGCGGATACTTGGGAAGAATGCCATCTTTGTCCAGGAGGGTTAATGTAAGGCTATCATCCTCACGTTGATCAAGGTTTTTAAGCGGCTCAAGAGTCAGGTCAATACGATTGCCATCCCTGAACTGCATCAGGTATCCATAAGAGCCATCTTCAGGTGGAGGGTCTGACATATCATCAGGTAGTTGAAGGATCATCAGCTCGCCAAAAACCTCGATCCAGTCAGGGTCGGCCTTGAAGGATTCGATATCGGTGACGAAATACACTGCGTCAAAATCCTGGAAAAAATCCTTGGGGGCTTCGGGATTGACCCTCGAGCCGTTCAAGATAACGGCTCTGACACGCTCATCGTTACGGGCGAAATTAAGAATCAAGTCGAGCATTTCAAGTTCACTGCGCATGGAAATTTACCTTTGTTTATGTTGAAGCTAGTAGGGGGATGATGACCAGCAGGTCATAGCCAGCGTGGAAAAACACAGAGCCCCATATGCTGTCTGTCTTCAACATGATATAAGCATTCACCAGCCCAAGTGAAATAACAATCACCGAGAAAAGGAGCATCTGGATGGGTGTGATATACGTTGCAGCTGCGTGTGTTATTCCAAAGACCAGGGCTGTAACGATGATCGAAGACGTCCAACCAAGCACAGGGGTCAGTTTTCGTAATGAGACTCCTCGAAACCACAGCTCCTCCATGAAGGAATTGGAAAAACAAAACAATAATATCCAGGGAATCGCAGCAACGATGGTAGTTGTACTTACCCCCGAAGCGAATAAACCCTGACTGGCAGGACCCTTTGCCTGGATAATCACAATCACTGCGAATATCACTGCAAAGATAGCATAGGAGATTAAGCCAAACCTCAACCCCAGACGTAGGTTGCCGCGTTTGAGGAAGAGTGAGCCAAGGTCATCCCCCTGCCATAGTGTTAACAGGATGATGGTCAGCACGATGGGGATTGCCTGGGAAAGCTTATCAACCGCAAGGGATTGCATGTCACTGCCTGTCGCATGCAGGATGGGTCCCAGAAAATTGCCCAGCGACATATTGATGGCATTGGCAGCCGAAGCCAGGAAGAGGGCACTGGCTATTTTCCAGTAAACCTGCAGGCGTGGCACCCTGCGCATGATGACCGCCAGTAGGAAAAATAGCAGGGTGATGCCCCACTCGTAAACAATATTCTTATTGGTAGAAAATAAATTAAAGGTGTTAGCACCCCACAGGAAAATCATCAATCCCCCAATCAGGTAGAAAAGGAAGGCGACAATCTGTGTAGTTTTACCGTGGAGTTTTTCGTTAGTTGCCTGCATGTTTGGACCTCGCATCAATGCTGGGAGAGATTATGGCTGGGTAAAGGAGCCATTACTGGAGAAGACATGGAATCAAGCACGCATCCAATTATCGCACATTTCAGCTCTTCACACTTGAATCAAATACAGCATATACCCCTGTCTATGACGATTAATTTTCAGCTAAATCCAATCAAGAACGACAATTGGAATGGAATCCATTGCCATAATCAAAGTAAAAGTATATCAAAATTACCCCGCGCGGCAAGTGAAAAACTATTCCGGGCTGTTCTAGATATTTCCTGTACCTACTCACCTGTCCACTCTTTTTATTTCCCCGGTGAGCATTTGGATGCAGTATCATCTGAGTAATCACTATTTCCTAAGCTGATATAATTGATATACTTTCTCTGAATATGATGGAGGGATAAAAATGGAAAATAAATATAAAGGAACTGAGATTACTCTTGACCCACAGGATTGGGAAGCGATGCGACGGCTCGGCCATCACATGGTGGATGACATGATCGATTATCTCGGGTCAGTAGATGAACGCGTTGTTTGGCAGCAGTACCCTCCTCAAGTGGAGACAGCACTGGACCAGCCTCTACCCGAACACGGGCAAGAAGCCGAACAGGTATACGAGGAATTCAAACAAAATATCCTTCCATATCCCATGGGCAATATTCACCCACGTTTTTGGTCATGGTTTATGGGCAACGGTACCGTGATGGGTGCTCTGGCAGATTTTCTGGCAGCTGCAATGAATCCAAATTTAGGTGGTGCCAACCATGCAGCTATCTTGGTTGAGCGACAGGTGGTGAGCTGGTGCAAGCAAATCATTGGTTATCCAGCGGAGGCAAGCGGTCTATTGGTCAGTGGCGCATCAATGGCTAATTTCGTCGGTTTGGCGGTGGCGCGCAATGCCAAGGCTGGGTTTGATGTACGTAACCTGGGATTGCAGGCAAACGCTCAAAAATTGGTAGTTTATGGCTCCGTCGAGACACACAGCAGCAACCAAAAGGCCATAGAGCTTCTCGGCTTGGGTAACCAGTATTTCCGGCGAGTCCCGGTGAACAACAGCTACAAGGTGGATGTGGTGAAACTGAGAGATATGATCATCGCTGATCGTTCTGCTGGATTGCTGCCCTTCTGTATTATTGGAAATGCAGGAACGATAAATACAGGTGCAGTTGATGATTTGAATGCCCTGGCAGACGTTTGCGCCAGCCAGGATTTGTGGTTCCATGTGGATGGCGCTATCGGAGCCTTAGTCTCGCTTGCTCCCCGGCACAAACATCTTGTTGCAGGCATCGAACGAGCTGATTCGGTAGCCTCAGACTTGCATAAATGGATGCATATACCCTTTGAGGCTGGCGTGGTATTAGTTCGCAGTGAGCATGACCATCGTTGGACATTTTCCCTCACACCAGAGTATCTTACGCATGGTGAACGTGGATTAGCTGCTGGATTTTGGTTCAGCGATTATGGTTTACAACTTTCACGCGGTTTCCGTGCTCTCAAGGTATGGATGTCTATCAAGGAACACGGTATTACTAAGTTTGGCCAATTAATTGACCAAAACATTGCCCAGGCACATTATCTGGCAGGGTTGATCGAGACACAGGGTAAACTCGAAATGATGGCTCCGGTAGAATTAAACATCGTTTGTTTCCGCTATAATCCCGGGGATATCGAAGAATCAGATTTAAACGCCTTGAATCAGGAAATTCTCCTACGCTTGCACGAAAACGGTGTGGTTGTGCCGTCCTACACCACCCTTGATGGAAAATACTGTTTACGAGCGGCGATTGCCAACCATCGCAGTCGACGAGAAGATTTCGACCTGCTTGTCCAGGAAGTATTGAAAGTTGGAAAAGAGCTAGGCTAAACGGTGCAATATTTCGGTTGCCTGTCACTTGCTATTTACATCCATCCGCTGAAAATGAGCAGAAAACCAACCGTATCGATCACTCCATGGGTAAGGATGGGCAACCAAAGATTACGACCAGCATAGAGGTAGAGCAATCCGAGAACCAGGCCTGCCAGGGCAGTATCCACCATACCGCTAACACCCTGGTAGGCATGCCCAGCCCCAAACAAGAGCGAAGTAGCAAGCAACGCAATCAGTATCCCGGCACGTTCTTTACCAAACAGGTCAGTGATGCGGTTGAACAGGTAACCCCTGAAGAACAGCTCCTCGATGAAGGCGGCTTCTGTCCAGGAGATAACCAGATATACGATGAGCAATAAAAGGTTTCCCTGTAAATCGTGAAACAGCGAGATGTCGACGGCTTCACCGGTCAGTCTTTCCAGTATTGGAGAGATCAGGAGGATATCCACAAACTGGTAGCCAATCCCAACCAGCAAGGCTAAACCAAAGGTGGGCAACCAATTGTCGGGGCGCTTGAGGCCAACATCCCGCCAGCGAATGTGCCGCAGGCGCAGGGAAATCCATGCCATCACGAACAATAGCAGGAATGGGAATGGCAGGTAGCCGAGGGCAAATACCCCCACACCCACCAGGATGAGGGTGAATTCAAGGATGAGCAGAAGGGTGGATTTCATTTTATTGCTCACGTCATTTCGAGCCGTATTTTGGCGAAGTAATCTTCAACCTCCAGGATAATTCTATCGGATGCTTATACCTTGCCTTCCTCCTGCACCGGCTCGTCCAGGATCTCAAATTCCGACACAAGTTCAATGGCAGGTTTCAACGTGGCATAGACTGAGCAATACTTTTCTTCGGTAAGGCGGATCGCCCGCTCAATAGCTGCCCGTTTTACCTGCGTGCCCCAGATGCGGTACATCACCCGGATTTTACGGAACTGCCAGGGCGGATCATCATCCCGCTCGCTGGTTGCCTCCACCTCGATGCGGTTGATTGCCTGCTTCTGCTTACGCAGGATACTGGTCACATCCCAGATGGCACATCCAATCAGGCTGAGCGGTAGCAGGTCAGCACCTAGCACCCCATCCGGTTGTGCCATAACGATGGGGAATCCATGCTGATCACGTAACATAAAAACCTGGTCATGCTGCCACTCGGCAGTTACTTTTTCAGTTGCCATTTACTTGTCCAGCAGCAATTATAAAATATAATAAATTGAACCGGTGCCGATTGGCATAGCCCAAGGATCGATCATGGTTTTGACTTAGCTTGATCCGAGCTTCTTGATCCTGATAAAGTTCTAATACGCCTGGCATCCATAACAAAGATGGCAATGTGCAAAGAAAACAGACCGCAAATCTGCGGGTACCTAAGGCTGGGCGAGAGTGGGCTGGCTGCCCTGGGCTAGCTCTTTAGCTTCCCCCTTCACCAGATCGTAACCATACACCACCTGGGATTCATACGTGCCAGCGCTGAAGACCAGTGCCTTACCATCCGAGGACCATTCCAGGTACCAGACCGATACGTAGCTTCCCAGCTCGCGGGATTCGCCAGTCGCAAGGTCCTGTACAACAAGCGTGTTCACGAAACTCTCCGGTCCGCCGGGGTTAACCAGGTACGCAATCTGCAGCCCGTCTGGGGAGTAGACCGGGTAGAACGCATAACCCTGTCAACATCCAGTGAGACCTGTACCTCAACACCATCCTGGCGTGGACGGGTGAAGATGCGTTCCATTCCGCTGGCGGTATAGGTCAAGCGGTCATAGGCAAGCGTACTTCCATCGGGCGACCAATCGTAATTCCCAATCGGCTCATCCCAGGCGATATACTGCTGGTTATCGAAATCATAATAGGCAAATGGTCCTCTTCCTTCCATGTAAATCAGTTCGTCAAAGCTGAGAAAGCGCCCGTCGGGAGACCAGGCTGGTTGGATCAGGGAGTAGCCGTTCTGGGGTTCTACGAAGAGTCTGGAAACGCCAGAATCGAGATCGGCGGTGTAGATGCCCATCGCCAGGTTGGGATCCGGTTTTCCACCACGGATAATAAAGTAATTCGGATCTGAGCCGATGCTATACGCCAGCAAATGAGTACCCGGCTTCCAATCAAAACCGGCAGGCGGTGAGATTGGATTCTCATGCACGGAGCGGGATGCACCGGTCTCGGTATCATAGACCCACAAGCCAAACTGATATTTCAATCCTTCTGAGACAGGCACGCCAGCATCCCTGCGAACAGCAATGAAACGGCTATCGGAGGAGATCTTGGGAAAGGTGTAGCTGATGACTTCACCACCCGCCTCCTGCGTGGCAGCGTCGCTGGTGAGCTGGCGTGGGGGTCCACCGGAAGCGTCTGCTATCCACAGGTTCCCATCCGCGCCGATGTAAGCAAACGTCAAGCCAAGGTTTTCCACCGGTATCGGTTCAAGCGATGTGGCTGACCATTCAAAATCAGTCCGGAGACCATTGACCTCCACGGTATAGCTGCCAAAGGGCATTCCGGTCATGTTCAACGGGAAAGCCATTCGAAATGCTATACCCACCAGATCGGGTGGGCAATTTGGTGCAGCAGGTGTTGCCAGGATCTCAATTTCAAAGCGTGTGCCATCCAGCCGCTGTTGGATCCCCGCCACCTGAGCGCAAAGGTCGGGCCAGCTCCCGCTGGCAATCACGTCCACCGGGATGGGAGAGCCGACTCCGATTTGGACCTGGACGTCAGTTATTTCAATGAGGCGGGTGGTGGTCTGCGTATCGGCAGGAGTGGGTAACTGCAACGGCGGGTTTACTGGCAAGGGCGTGGCAGCAACCGGCTCAGGCGCTGAGGGTGTTTCAGGTGCTGCACAGGCGCTAAGAATCAGGCTGAGTAGAACTGAAAGCGCACCGATTTTAATAAAAGTAGACTTGACAAACATACTTCCTCCAAAAAAACTTATGTTGACAGGCGATGTGCCCGAAATGGATATAACGATTATTTTCCCGATAAATTCTATCAAATTTATCATAAATATTCAGAAAAATAATTAGAGGAAGATGAGGAGTGTGGGTTGGCGGATCAATCAACCAGGCAAAACAAGATGTCTGATTACTGCAGGATTTTCGACCAGCTTTATTTATACCACTCCAAAGCACCAGGTCAACAAGCTGGTGTACACGGTGTGATACCCCCCTCTTTTGCTCAGAAAGTCTTCCTCCAACTCTCTGTCAATCTCGGTATCCGCTGCTTGTTCTGAGATGCCAAAACTCATTATGTTCGCTTTCCACCTATTTCGTCCTTCTTCATCCGGTCTCGCCTGTCCATAGCCCTCATCACAGATGGCATTAAAGATTTTATTCTTATCATCTGTATCCATCGGTGGGTATAAGAAGCGGCTTGCATCAGATACCCTAATTTGGACATGTTTTAACCCTGCGGCGTGCATGAGTACCGGCAGCTTGGAGCCGATATTGTGGTCAACCCCTGTTCTCTTCCAGATCTCCCGATTGATAGTCTGAAATAATTCCAGCGGTGCCATTTCTTGATGGTTGGTTTCCTAGATGTGTAGCAAGGCAGTGAGTGCATTCCGGTTAGCCTCACAGGTAATCACTGAGCCACCCGGTTTCGTCACCCGCATCATTTCATGGATCACCTTCTCCGGATAGGGCACATGCATTAAGACGGTATGTGTCAGGGAGACATCGAACGACTGGCGGGTGAAAGGGGTTTCGTAAATGCTGCCTTCGTGAAATTCCGCCATCCAGGGAGTATCTGCCCAGACCTGGCGTCCCTTGGTGATCAACTTGGCTGACTGGTCAATGCCCGTATAGGTACTACCCTGGGGCAAAAAACGCAACAGCATCAATCCCATCCTGCCAAAACCGCACCCGAACTCAACCAAACGGCAGGGATGGTCGAGTTTCCACACGCTTCTGACCAGGAATTCCAGATAGTCTTCGTTGTGCTGGAGGAGAAATCATTGCTGCAGGTCCTCTTCTTTGTCGTCCCAATAGCCTTTCGGATAGCGTGGTTATAATTCGGTGGTGGAAACCTGCTCATTTATGGATTTTTTGGCTGTCATGTGGTTCCCTTCATCCTATACACTGCCAGAAAAGGTGAATTGATTAAGTCTATATCATAAAGGCAGTCATCATCCAAAATAAGCCATGCGCCACAAATGGAGCCGCCAGGTTGGATTCTCGCCCGCGTAACGCGCCCAGGATTAAACCCGCAGTAAAGGAAGACCCAAAATCAAACAAGTTACTTGTATACCCAAGGTGTGCCAGGGAAAAAATAGCAGCCTGAACGAGGATGGCTAGCCATAGATTCATTCGTCCCACCAAAAGTGGTTGTAGATAACCTCGGTAGAGATTTTCTTCCACCCAGGCAGGTTGACTAAAAGCAAAGAAAGCAACGATCAACAACCGGTTCAGACTTGGCACGGAAAACTCCGGTTGTTCAGATTCACCTTTAAGGATCCCCCAGGCAACGATATTAATACTAAGAAGAATACAACCCACCAGACCAAGACCAATGGCTTTTTGCAACCCTTTTTTAGACCATCCTAATTGTTGCCATGTGATTCGTGGTAGCCAGACAATTCCAACGACAACCAGACTAATGGATAAAATGACAGTCCAAACCATAATAAACAAGAAAAATCGGGAAGATACTTGAAAATCATGTGTGGGAAACCATTTTTGCCAGATTTGGGTTTGGGTAAAACGCAACAAAGAGAATACAACAACCAAAATAATTCCCCAGAGCAGACGATGCTCTACAAACAATCTGTGAGAGTCGGTAGATGGATTTATCAATTTCTTCCCTTAGCCTGATTAATATTGCAGGCTTGTTAACGTCTGACCACTTATTATCATATAGTTTAAATAATTGATTATTGATATTACATATCTGCAGTCAACCAAGCTTTACCTCACTCTGCTCCGGTTCCTGGCTCCGTCATTTCAAAATAAGCAAAGATCATTCCCGGGACTTTACTCCACAAGCTATCTAATTCGATATCTAATTCCGCAGCGATCACTTTATCAAATATTCGTGAGACCGGAGGTGACGAAAATAACTGTTTTAAGAATCCCGGACGTACATCTTCCAGGTATTTGACAAACCAATATCCCAGGACGCCATAATAAGCAATCGCCTCTGCATCCAGACGTGATAGTTTCTGATATGTGGGAGGCTTCTCTTTTGTCTTGAATTTCCTGAGTAACTCTAATGAATCGCTTCGGATTGTCTGCTTCTCCAGCAACCGGTCAACCGTGACGGCTGCGATTCCTTCATTCAGCCAGGCGGGTAATTTTAGATGCACTGAACAGGCATGCGTTAGCTCATGGCATGTGAGATGGCTCAACTTTATCTTTACATCCTTCTCCTCGATAAACATGAGTACACCGATGCTTTTATCGCTCACCTCCAGCAGGCGGGGCGGCTTGATCCCAATAGCCACTCTACCTCCAACCCTCAGGGTCCAGGCAGCACTGTAGGGCCATGTCCGCCTGGCGCGTGAATACCAAAACGGGAATGTTATGGCTAATAAAATTCGCCAGAGCCAGGGAGCAGATTGGAAGAAAAATTCCTGCCATGAGGTCATGACATAGATCCAGCAGTCGTGTGGATTTCCCAATCCCCAGCTCTCATGGATTCGCAGCAATGATCTCTCAACCGTGTCACTGATGATATCTACCGTTTCCTGTTCGCCAGGATCATAAACCACAGTAATACTGTTGATTTTTCTTGTTTCCATGGTTATAGTTTTTCCCATTGGCTACAATTTCCCATAGTTCACTCCTGTAATTTACACCGAGGGATAATTCTCTTTCAAGAAGCCATAGATCTCCTGCAAACACGCTGGCTTCAAGATGTAATTGTTATGACCTGCATCGTATGCAATATGCTTATAGGGATAAACAAATCCCTTTGCAATCAGGCGGTTCGTGATTTGCTCACTCATCTCCGTTGAAGGCCACATTTTATCGCGCTTCCCTGATGTCAGAAGGATGGCTCCCTGGATTTTCTCCACCGGGATCAGCGCTGCCCCTACCTGAGATTGATTCAGCAACGCCTGCTCGTGTATTTTACGCAGCTTTCCATAGAGCAGGGTGCCGATGATAGTTCCAATATTCCAGGACATGTTCCCATACGGAACATAAGCCAATCCTTTGCCATGATAGGACCAATCGGATTTCAATCTGGATTCTGGTTTGGTACCCAACTTTGGAATTCCCCGCCACACCACATGGCTGCCGCTTAGGGCGACTATAGCCTTGATTTTTGGGTTCCTGCTGGCCAATAATAGTGCAGCCTCAGCCCCTTTAGACATGCCAATCAAGGCAAGCTCATCAGGCAGGACTTCCGGCTGATTTACCAGCCATTTAAACGCATTGGCGAAGTATTCCAGTGGAATCTCCTCAAGAAAGGGCGGAAGTCCTGGGCTTTTGAAGTATGCTAATGAAAGCAGTGTATATCCCAGGTTGACAAGCTGATCCACCACCTTTCTCGTCCCCCGACTACTCCAGGCTTTTCCACCCTCCGAACCACCCAGGAGCACGATTGCCTTGTGTGGCTTCCCCGAGCCATCGTGGAAGAGATCGGCGACAATTCCATTTTCCTGTATACCTCTTTTGATCATAACCCCTCAGTGAAATTCATTTTGGTATTTTTTTATTGATTAGTCCGATCCCGCCCAACCATTGGGTAGCTAGAACTCCAATAATAAACCTAGTATACAATAATCCAATTCACAAATTCTTAAAGCGAGTGGCAATTGGCTACACTGCTTTTTCGCCCTTTACAGCCCTCACACACATGAATCCCGGGCTGTGCATCAATTCTTCGTAATCCTCTGGATCTCGCTCCAAGAACTCGTCCGTGGGGAGAGGTTCCAGGATTTGCTCCAGGATGAATCCAGCCCGCAACAGCGGATTGATCACCCCGCTCAGTGGGCGACGGTAGGATGGCACATTCACCGGTTTTCCGAAACCCCTCCAGACATATTCCACCCGTTCCACCCTGAAGTAGTTGCTCATCAAATGGTGAGTGGCATACTTCATATAAGGATGCTCCATCGAAAAAACCAGGTATCCGCCAGGTATTAAAACACGATGGAACTCGCCAAAGACGGGCTCCCATGTCTTGATATAGTCCATCACTAAAGGGCTTACCACGATGTCAAACGAGCCATCTTCTAGAAAATCCAGGGGAGCTTCGAGGTTCGCCTGAAGTATCTGAACCTTCTCTCCCAGCCGCTGCCTGGCTAAAGCGACCATCTTTTCGTTGGCATCCAATGCCACGACGTGCGCGCCATGCTCCACCAGCCACTCGGCATACACCCCCGGTCCACAGCCAGCATCGAGCACTCGCTTGCCGGTCACCTCTGGCAACAACGACAGGGTTGCCGGACGCTCATAATAGGCGTTATGAGGCTTGGTATCTACGCGGGCAGCATATTCTTCTGCCAGCTCGTTGTATGCATCCTGTGCTAAGGGTTGTTTTTTCGCCATGCCATACTCCGATCACCACCTCAACAATCAACAAGGCTCCACGAGCCGGGAGTCAGTGAGAGGGAGGAATGCACTCAGCCCTCCATCATCGATGCTGCCAATGATGCGAATTGCACCACCGGGTTTACCATCCCAAAGAATGCTGACCTCCAGCTGGTAGACCATCCCGATTTCGCTCCGCATCTCGAAAGCTTGATCCTCACCTACACGCCTGGTCAGAGCGGTGTAACCTACTGCTTCCAGGTCATCCAGATATTGATGGAGGCATGCAATTGCTTCGTCGCGGTTCATAGTTTTGACTGAGAAAGAAGATACCTCACATTATAAACAAGAAAGTTCAATATGAATCGCTATCGGCGATCATTTATAGACAGTTGGATAGCGTATTTCGTAACGCTTTACCCATCCTGTCGAGTTGCACTCTATTTCATCATCAAAATACAATGAACTCAAAGGGTAAAAAATCCTTATCATTTCTCTAGAACTATTTTCTACTTTTAGTGTTAAAATAATCAAATTAATAATTTCACCTATTTGGTAATAAAAGGATTGATTAAAAATGGAAACTCCAGAGGATAAAACACCTGAATCTCCGGCATCGAACTCGAATGCCTCATTTTACGAACGCCCGCATGTACAGGTTGAGCGCATCCCGGTGGGCGAGGGTATCACGATTGGGATCGAGAAGGTGATCAACCCGGCAGTGGGGATCGGGGGTGCATATGGAACATGGGGAGAAAGTGTAGATAACCAGGGATTACCCCAGATGCTTGAACGGATGCTCGGCGAGACTCTGGTGAATGGTGAAATATTTAACCTGGCTGAGCTGGGTTTCCTTCATCGGCAATTCACCCCACTGCTCAGTCCGGAGGAGAATATCGAGCTCGAAGTTCAGGTGGGGAAGCGTTTCCTGACGGAAGCTGCCCACGCTTGTGGTTGGGAGCCAGGTGAGGTCGAGGCGGTCTTGGTTGGCTCTAGTAGCCCGGTGATCGATGACTACGTTGACCGCATCTGCTTGGAATCTGGCATCCCCGAAAAAGCGCTCAAAGTGAGTATTCATAAAGCCTGTGACGGCTCGGTAGCTGGGTTAAATATGGCTCTCAATCCCTCCTTACCGGTCCAGAAACAGCTCGGTCAAAACCTGGCTAAAAAGCTGAAAGGCAAGAAGGTGCTGTTGGGCGGTATCGAGGGGTTAAGCCGGCTCCTGACAACCGCCCATGATAAGAACGCCGTGCAATTATTTGGTAACGGGGCAGGGATCATCGGTTTGATCCCGGGGCGAACCATGAAGTTTCTGGTGGGTAAGACACTCGAAGTCTATGATGAAGCTGGGCTGTTGGCTTTTCACATGTATTATCCCCACTCCGGAAAGAAAGTGGAAGGTCAATCCATGATCGAAGTTACCCAACCCAAGAAGAATTTTATTCGCGTCGCCGGGTTGATGCATGAACCGGCAAGTGGATTCTCGGTTGAGATGGCAGGGATGATTGGCATGGTGAAGTTATTCGTGCGGAACGGTGTCCAGGTGGTGGAGGAGGTATACCAGGCTTATCAGCAAAAAATGGCTGAAATGGGCATGCCTGGCAAGGAGATCGCAGTCACCATCGTGCATCATGCCAACCTGAAAATCAATCAGCTCGTAGAGAAAACCTTGCACAAAGAAGGTGTTCCCATCTCCATGCCCTGGCTCTTAAATGAGTTTGGCAACGTTAGCGCGGCCTCGAATATGATTGCCTTCCTGCGCAAGCTGCAGAGCCTGCACCCTGGTGATCACGTCCTGTTCGATGGCTTTGGAGCCGGTACGTATTACGACGTCCTTGCAGTTGAGCTGGGGGGAAATCCCTAAACTAGTTAGACCTGGTTAGGTGAACTCCGTTATTGCTTGGTATCTACCCGATCCCGTTCGGCTTAGATGTGCATATCCTCGTAATGAAAAGGTCCTTTCTTTTTTTTACCGCTAAGGCTTTGGGTGCTGATTTTACGCACAGTAACGCTAGTTGAGCAACAGTCTGAGAGAACATCCGGGTATGGAGAATAGGAGAAGATTCAGTTGAACAATGGGCAGGCTAACCGCCTGCTGGGATACCCCATGGATGCGCGTTTATTGATCATCAACGCGGATGATTTTGGGATGTGCAATTCCACCAATGAAGCCATCATGGGAACATTGCAGGGGGATCTCGTCCGCTCCACCACCCTGATGGTCCCTTGTCCCGCGGTGTTAAACGCCATGCACTTCCTGGCCAACCATCCCGAAATACCCTTTGGCGTTCACCTTACAGTGATCAGTGATTCGGTTTTTAACCATTGGGGGCCGCTAACGTCCATAGATAAGGTGCCATCCCTGGTTGATCGAACAGGGAGGTTCTATACCTTTGAAGCCATGCAAGCATTTCTAAGCCAGGTGAAGTTGGATCAGCTGGAAGTGGAATTCAAGGCGCAGATCGAAGCCGTGCTGGCTGCCGGGCTTAAACCCACTCACCTTGATTGGCACTCCCTGCGAATCGGGGGCAGGAGAGAAATTTTTGATCTGATGATCCGACTGGCCAGGGAATATGGGTTGGCGCTGCGCGTGCTTGGACGATCTTTGATCGAAAACCTGCAGAGCCAGGGTCTCCCTACCATCGATTACGACTTTTTGGACAGTTACCTGATGGATCCCTCCACGAAATCCGCTCGCTATACTCAATTGTTGCGTGAGTTACCCACTGGACTGAGTGAATGGGCGCTTCATCCGGGGCTTGACAATGCGGAGCTGCTGGCTTTGGAACCCACCGGAAACCATGAGCGCCAGACCGACTTTGATTTTTGTATGTCCCAGGGGTTGAAAGAGATCTTGGAAGACGAGGGGATCATTCTTCTAGATTATCGGGCTCTGCAGGTGGTGTGGAGGGGTTTACAATGAAAATTTTAGCCCTTTAGCCTAACCGCAGTTAGCTTCTGGTGCCAGAAGTGAGCGTATGGGTGTTTACCGTTTTAGATCAAACCATTTGCTCTCAGACATTGTTTCAAAGTCTCGGGTGCGCGGGATCAGCTGAAATACCGTCATGATCTCGGGAGAAGGGAGTGTGGGTTGGCGGGTAACCAGGTCCAGCAATGTACCCTCAATGCTTAGTGTAACTGCCTTCTTACCATTCGATTTCAGGAAGGCATGCCAAACTTTCCAACGTATCCCCAGTGGTGAGAGACCGGCAAGCCGTAAGGTGATGGTGAGCGTTTCTCCTAGAAGTACTTCCCGGAAGAAGTTGATCATCATGGAGGTATAGACCGGACCTGTTCCCAGCCTGTCGAATGCTTCTGCGGTCAGGTTGTGTTCTGTGAAAAAGCGGAAGCGCATCTCAGCTGCCGCGTCAACATAAGCTGAGTAGCGAACGTGCCTGTTGGCATCAATGTCGGTCCAGCGGACCTCATAGGGTATCGAATAGGCTTCCACGTGTCATCCTCCACGGTTGGATTCGTTACAGGCATTCATGAATAGGATATCCCATACCGAATGCGCCTCAAGCTGTTATGCGTATTGCACCTTGTTCCTTGCTGATTTTTCTCCTATGCCAGGTGCCTCGCTAAACGTTTTCCCAAAGCTACTATAGTTAAAGTTGGTGGCAGTCCCCACGAATCAGGAATGACAGAGCAATCACAAACATATAGATTATCAAATCTCGTCTTCAAGTTCGCGTCGACCACATCGCCAATCTTCGCCGTACCGCCGGGGTGTACGGCAGCGATCCCGGTGTGATAGATATTTCTCGCTCCAGCATTCAACAATATCTTGCGCGCCACTTCAGAACCCCTCCTCAGCCGGCTCTGGTCGCTGGCGGTCAGTTTTTTATTCGCCCAACCCCGCCGGGTTAGATTGCCTCCCAGGTCATCCTTGATCTTAACCATGATGGAGATCATTTTACAATGCCCAGAGAGCCGATCTACCCTCCCCGCCCGAAGGGTGAAGATCACGCGGATCCAGCCCGGCCAGATCAGGTCCGTCAGGACGTAGCCTTCCTCCGGGTCATGAAATCCCGTCGCCATGGGGAACTCTCTGCCATCATTCAAACCATCCAATGTCCCTGCCACCACCACGAGTGGGTCGAAGAAGAAATCGGAGCCTGCATTGGTGATCCCGGATTGGCGCAGGAGTAAAGGTGTCCCGATGCCTCCCGCTGCCAGGATCACCAGGGGGGCAGACACATTATGCAGGCTACCTCCCATCCTGAACTGCACACCAGCGATACGATTACCCTCAATGATCAGGCTTGTTACGCGAGCACCGGTCAATAAAATCGATCCATTCCCGCAGGCTTGTTCGATCAATTCACGTGAGGTCCATTTAGCACCGTACGGGCAACCCATGGTGCACTTGTCACAGTCGCTCCGGCATTTGTCCTGGTGGACCATCTTCGGTAATTTTTCCCAGGGGTATCCCAAATCACGAGCACTTGACATGGCGCGTTGAGCGGATGGTCCCACCAGGTCATCTCCCAGCGGAGCAATCGGCAGCTCCCGTTTTGCCTGCTCCACCTGTGGCTTCAGATCAATGCCATGTTTTTCAAAAATCTCATAATTGGGTTCAAACGCAGTGGCATATGCTCCAATGGAACTGCCACCCAGAGAAACGACACGTACTAATGACAGCAGCTCAGGGGTAAAAAATAGGCCGCGACCCGGGATAAGGGCCATCCCTATGGTTTGAAGCATGGTTCCTTTAACGGCTGCGCCACTGCCCCACTCCAGGATCAGGACCTTCTTCCCCTGCCGGCTCAACTCAGCTGCAACCGTAGCCCCACCAGGACCAGATCCTATCACGACAGTATCAAAAGTTAGTTGCTTCCATGTCTCCATGATGATTTCTCCTGACACACGATTACGACGAAGACTTCGATCTCTGCTCAGACCTCATGCCGATGAAAATTGGGGTGGAAGATGAGTGAGGCTGCTTGATGATGGTGGACGGTTAACCTTTGTATAAGATATTTAATATACCTCGTCCCTGATACAACGCAAGCCAGGGAATGATGTGTTTATTTTCCCCTGGTCTTCACCTATCCAATTCAGGCAACTGCCACAGTTGGACCGTCAAGTCGATATGGCCGACGTGGGTGGCGGCATGTTCCAAAGCATGCAAAATCGAAAACGCCACGCTGACATTGTTCCCATGGCGCGGATGCACGCGTTCCGTTTCCAGGTCAGCCAGGCTCATTTTCTCGAACGCACCTTTGATATACTCATCTGTCACACTCAGGCGTTGAAGGAGGTCCTGCTTCGTCTGCCCCACCGCCTGAAATTCAGCCTCCCGCACTCGGTTGGATGGATCCCCCATGACCACATCCCCGATCAAAAAGCGCTCTGCACCGGTGAGATGGGTAATGAGCACTGCCACCGAGTTCATCTCAGCACCAGGCTTCCAGTCGAGCGCCTCTTCAGGTAAACCTTCCAAAGCCCGTTCAATATCACTGTGTAGCTCGTGGAACCTGCGGTAAAGTTCTTCATAAAATGGTATCATCGAATGCCTCCACTTAATTATTTATTCCGCTAGTTTGCTATTAATACTCTACCCTGTCAACGAATTCTTCTCAGAATATCGCAACAGGTTGACATATCAAGGCGTTTGATGGAAAAAACTTTTATCAACCTACCCTGTTGTTCGTATCCTCCAGGAAACTCAATATCTCCTTGCACATCCCTTGCGGATCCATCAGCCAGCCGTAGGGATGCTCCCAGCCCACCACCTGCACGATTTGTGCATGGGCTGACAGCCTCTTCAATCCCTGCATCGCAGCTTTTTCGCGTCGATTTTTATACACATCTTCCCCAGGTACCATCAACAAGGGACATTTTACAATTTTGTAATAATCCTCCAGGTGATATTGAAAATAATGCTTGAAGTAATCCTCCTTGGCGTATTTTCTGAAAGCGCTGGCGTATTTTCCCTCTTCGAGCTCGATGGCATCGTAACGTTCCATCGCTTCAACATACTCATTCCACCAGCCGATCGCCTCGAGGCTCTCCCGGCTCTTATCCACCAGCGCATCTACCGAGGGATAGATTTTTTCTGGTGAAGTACGCATCTTTTCCAAAAAATTATTAACATATTCATTAAATTCATCCTTCGAGCCTTCCCAGGTACCATAAGGACCGTATTCACTGGATAATGCACCATCACACACTAAGGAGATCACCTTTTCAGGATAATTGGCAGCCAGGCTGAGTCCCACCTCCGCCCCCAATGAGCTCCCAACAACGTGTGCCCACTCAATATCAAGCTCCTGCATAACGCCAACAACATCCCTCGCCATCCCATCCATGTGGTAGCCTTCATTCGGCTTATCCGATTTGCCATGCCCGCGCAAATCCACCAGGATTAGGCGATATTTTTCCATAAAGAAGGGAATCGCTCGCTGCCACATCATCAGGTTTGCACCGCTGAAATGCAAAAAAATGATGGCATCTTTATAGTGTTCGTAATCCTGCACCTTCAATTCAATTTGATTGGTTTTCACACGCCTCTCTCGCATAAATGACTCCATATATTTTTCAAGTATAGAATTACCTGTTATTTATCGATTGGACCCGATTTACAGGCTGTTTATTTCTTATCGTGAACCGACTGCATTGATACTATACAACAATAATATTGTTGTCAAGAAGATTTAAGCATGAAAAACAAATCCGGTGTGACCATATTTTTAAAATTCGGTTCAAAGTGTATCTCTATCATTCACTGGGTGTTGTAAATGATGTGGGTGAGTATTGGAAGCACCGGCAAAAGCTATGAACCCGGATCCTCGAACATTCGGCAAAATGAAGCGAAACCATCGGGTAGGAAGGAGTAACTGACCAACATACGTATTAAAGTTTGATGCGGAGGTGTTTGGATAGATCAACATGTCCCATTAAAGTGCAAATCACCATTCTTTCAAATATAAGTTATTTCCCCAAAGGAGATGTTACAATGAAACTCAATACTTTCATGATTATCAGCGCGATTGTGGCGTTGATATTTGGGCTCGGTTTCATTCTGGTACCAGCCGCATCGCTGCAGCCCTATGGGACCACCACAGATGTGACTGGCTTATTCTTAGGTCGTTACCTTGGTTCCGCACTGCTTGGTATTGCCTGCCTGACCTGGCTGACTAGGAACGCCCCAGCCTCAGAGACCCGCAAGGGATTGTTGACCGCTTTGTTCATTACCATGGTGTTAGGATTTCTTGTCGCTCTGTACGATAAATTCGCAGGCGCTGGAAATGCTTTCATCTGGGTTAACGTGGCCATCTATTTTCTGCTGGGTTTGGGTTTTGGGTATTTCGCATTTATGAAAAAGGATTAGTTTGTAAGGTCGATCTATTGAGCTTCCCGCCTGCATATAACTTGCGGGAAGTTTTTTTATTTTTTAAATCCTTATCGTTGGCAGCAGAAAAACTGCTATGCCAAAAAGAAGCAAAACGCGACGGACACCTGCGGTGGTAACAAGCAATATCTCACCAACCTCATGCATAATTTCCAGGCGATTTACATAAACCAGTCGGTAAGTGGCTGCGCCGCTCAATCCTTCGATAGGTGACTCCTCTTGCTCTATCACGCCTTCGGGTTCCATGCAAAGGAGCTGGTGGATGCCGAGGCTCGGTATGGTCAGACTCCCCTCGAAGGTTGCTTGATACTTCCCAGCGATGTCCAGGCTTAAATAATCGTTGCAACCAGCGGAACCGGTAATAAATCCATTTACAAACCTGAGCGTGATCTGGGTATCTTTAATCAGTACCTTGTCTTAGAGAGATAGAATCCAACTCGTCTAATTAAGGGGATCTACTTCAGATGAAGCTTGCCGGCATTTAGCCCGTTGCGACCAATCGGGAGCCCAGTCATGCTCCGGATTTTGGGTGAGGTTGGTCATCCCACTGCTATTTGCACTCATCAGGTAAATGTCGTATTTTTTACCGCCAGTACTTTTTTCACCTTCACCTTCCGATACAAATGCGATCATCCTCCCATCCGCAGACCAGACCGGGTACAGCTCGTTGGTTGGCAAGTTGGTCAGATTGGTGAATCCGCTGCCATCGGCGTTCAACACATAAATTTCACTATTTTCATCGCGGTTGGATACAAAACCAATCTGCTTCCCATCCGGTGACCAGGTGGGTGACCAATCTGCCTTTGGATTAACCGAAAGATTGATCACCTCACTGCCATCAGTATTCATGACGTAGATCTCGTTATTCCCCTCCCGATCGGATACAAAGGCGAATTTAGATCCATCCGGTGACCATTCACGGGTGTAGTCATAGGCAGGATTGTTGCTGAGATTTCTCACCCCGCTTCCATCGGCGTTCATCACGTAGATCTCGGAATTTCCATCCCGGGCTGATTGGAACAGAATTTCCTTCCCATCGGGTGACCAAGCTGGCAGGCTATCGTCTGCCGGATTACTTGTGAGGTTGGTCGCCCCGCTTCCATCAACATTCACCACATAGACTTCATCGTTGCCATCACGATCCGATTGAAAAGTAATTTTCTGCCCATCTGGTGACCAGCGCGGGAAGCTGTCAAAACCCGGATCGTTGGTGAGCCTGATTACATCGCTCCCATCAACATTCACGATATAAATCTCTTCATTACCGTCGCGATCGGAGGTAAAAACGATTGCCCTTCCGTCTGGTGACCAGGTCGGGTATTGTTCGAAAGACGGCATATTGCTGAGATTGGTCTCTCCGCTGCCATCTGTGTTCATCACGTAAATTTCTGGATTGCCATCCCGGTATGCCACAAAGGTGATACATCCACCGCTGGTAGATGGCGTTGTGCTTGTGGGCAGAAAGGTTAATGTGCTGGTCAGCGTGCCGGAGGCGCTGGCTGTTGGAGTTTCTACCTTCTTTATAGCTGAATTACACCCCACCAGTCCAATGGCGATAAACACACCAGCAGGTAAATCCCGCTACGGTTAATATTCGTTTGGATTGCGTGGTTCATCAGATCTGCTGACAATATCAAGTTGTTGTGAGATTATCATTCCAATTTCTTGCTCATGTGGACAAGGATCGAGTTAAGCAAGACTTCCCTGCTGGTTTCCTGGTAGCCTAGACTTCTATACAGGTCGATATTGTAAGTAAAGCGTTCATTGGTATACAAGCGAATGGACCGGTACCCTGCCAGGAGTGCTTCTGCTTCAGCCCAGGCTAACAATTTTCGCCCGAAACCCTGCTTCTGATACTCCGGTCGGATCGCTACGCTGTAGATGAGCAAGGTTTCGGGTTCATACGTCAGTACCAATACCCCAGCCAGTTGATCCTCTACGCTGAGCAACCAGATCGTATCCTCAATCACCATTAAAGAGTAATCAGCGGTCATAGGCTGCGGCTTTCGCCCAATCAGGGGGATGTATTTAGCGTAGGCAGCATCCGTCAAAGCGGAGATGTCTTCCACATCCGCCAGGCCGGCTTTGCGGATAGTGATTTTATCCTCAGGGATGCTCATAAATAATGATCATCCTGTTCCAGGGAAGCGATTACTGGAACCATGATGATGATATTTTGAATAGAAAAATTTCTGCTAAGGGCGGGTCTGAGACCAGCCTCAACAGAATAAATTGACTCATCTATAATTTTCACTCCTTATGTAGGAACAAGAACAGCTCATAAACCATAAATGCTGGCCAAACGAGGGCTTTGAGAAAACCCAACGCTTTTTCCTGGGGTGTGGTGGCGCGGCTGATGTAATAGACACACGCCCCGATTAATCCCAATCCATAGACAGCACCTGAAGAGCCACCATGTACCTGCACATTTACTTTATCGCCTTCTTTGGTAGGTGTTAATTCTGTGGTCATTTTTCTCCTTTTCATGATCTCATCTGGTCAGGTTTGCTAAGTACTTGCCATGCTTATCTTGCGTAGAATGATTATATCCTCCGTGTTGGTCTTCCAGGGTACTTGCACTATCTGCGTCTAAAGCCGAAATAAATAACGATCACGAATCCAATGGCTGCAATCACCAATCCTACCACTCCAACAGTACTTTTATCAATCGATAAAAAACCAGCTGCGGCGCTGGTTGGCACCGACGTTATCGACGGTGATGGAACGGCAGTGTCGGTTGGCGTTTTAGTCTTCTTGGCTGTTAAGGTTGGTTTGGCAACCGTTCGGGTTGCTATAGGTGAGGTTGCCTCCGTTGGGACAGCCGTGACAGCGGATGCAGGTCGGATCAGCAATTTCTGCCCCACCTGGATGACGGTTGACTCTCCTGGTATGCCATTTAGCCAGCGGATGTCGTCGATTTTTACTGCATAGGATATGGCAATACTCCACAAAGCCTCCCCTGGACCAACCACATGGAAGATCGCACCGTCTCCATCCGGGGTACTGGTCGCCATGGGACTTAACGGTGCGGGCGAGCCAAGCTCTGGGACGACCGTGGGTGCCCCTTTCGTCGGGCGGATGTCCACCGTATAGTAGATTTGACCATTATCCCCAAGTGCCATACCGGCACCGATTTCTCCTTTTGTGTAGCCCATCAGGATATGCCTGTGTCCCTAATCCACCCAAATCTCATCTACATCCACAGGGATAGTGACGTAATCCACATCCCCACTGGCGACATTCTCCTGGATCCCATTCTCCCATGGGAGTGTACCATCACTGTGCAGGTGCGTCCCAGATTGCATCCTGGCTTGGTATTCAGAATGCTCCTGAGCATATGCCATTAACCATGGATCAACCTGGTAGGCTTCGAGCCCATGCAACGCCCTCAGGTTGTTCACCTCCTCAATCAGGTCATAGGGTGTCTCGCTCTGCTCAGAGGTCACCCCGGGTATTCTGATTATCAGTGCCAGGAACAATATCCATGGTCTGGTCTTGGTTTTTTCGGACATCCTTGTTTCAAGAATAAAGTTCGAAATACTTTTATTGTTTATATCTGTTAATTTTATTCCGAATCCACGATCAGCAATTTATACTATACCTAAAAGGATTGAAACGTCAAGGAAGCACAGGCATGTTACTATTTGAAGAGACCACACCGAATATCGTATTCACCTCCACCAAATTGGTTTTTTTATTCGAAAATGGGGGAGATGTTTTTAACCCAAGTAATTATTCTTATCAAAAGGTATTTTTTCGATAGTCTTTCAGATGATTCTTACCTGAAACATCAAGAGTTGTTGTTTGTAAACGATGATCGCAATTTACCTTTACGTAATCAAACAAATATCTGCCAGGTTGTATAGCTGCTATGCGAACCTTTTTTGTCCGCACCTGCTGGCAGTTCCAAGCAAATCTTCACTACTCCTTCCCGTACTCGTGATACTCATTGATAATCTTAAACCCGGCTGATTCATATAAGCGCAACCCAGGATCATTCGATACACCAGTGGAGACGCTCACCCGTTTCATTCCGCGCTTTTTCATCCGTGCCATGCATTCCAGCAACACAGCCTTCGTCAATCCTTGCCGGCGGTATGACGAAAGTGCCCCCACCGGACCAAAATCACCAATCCGGTTGACCGGATCAATCCAGCCGTTTACATACGCGGCAATGACACCATCCGCTGTGACGGCAAGCACATCGAGCTGTCGGTCATACCCGGGCAGGGTCATCAAGGCTGCATAATCATCATCACTGACATTCCCCACCGTCCATGGACGCCAAACCTCACGATGCGCATCAGCGCGATTGGAGAGCTCACTCTCTCCTGCAAATGACCGCACCAGGCAACCCGCAGGTACTACGGCCTCAGGAATCACCCCATCCAATGCGCAGATCATATTGACTTCGGCATACTCGCCTCGCTGGAAGCCATGTGCTTCCAGGAAGGATATACGCTTTACATCGTCCTGCCGAGCGCCTGAGATGAGCCTGCCTCCCCACCGATGGGCATCCTGCTGGATAAGCTCAGTCAGGCGGGACTCCGCCCATGCCAGGGCTTCGGCCTCAATCCCACACCCCTCATACTCCGGCAACACCTGGCAATCAAATGTCGGGTCTTCCCCCAATATCGCATAGGCTACCAGCTTGCCCTCATCATCCTGCCACAGGCGGATGAATTCCTGTGGCGACAGGTGGCAGGCAACCATGAAGAACCAGAAGTTCAGGTCGCCTATGTGCGGGTAGTGCCAGTCATTGGTCTGGGAGCGGCCCTCCATCAGCAAGCCCTGCATTTGAAGCAAGTCAGCTTCGGTCTCGTACAGGCGGGATGTCCACTTTCCTGCGGGTTGGGGGTGATCGAGGTTCATATAAGTATGATATCCTGTTTTTACAGCATCTTCAATGAATACTATACCTAAAGAGATCTTCTCGTCAAGGTGGGTAGGAGTGAGTCCAGCACTCCCTTCAGCTGGATCTGAGATCCTCCCCTTATTCGCAGGTTTTTACGCATAGATGTTGGGTAAAATCATCGATTTTCGTTATTTCTTTACCATCATCGGCAGGAAAAACTTCTCAAGACCGATCAACGGAATCACCTGATACGAACTACCATCGCTTGAGGTCACTATGATTGTGCCATTAATATCCGTTCGCCAGATATTTGTGCCACTCTCCAGGAGTCGAGCTAATGTCTCCGCGCCAGGATGTCCATACGGGTTTAGACCGACCGATATCATCGAATCTTGAGGCTTAACGGCATTAAGTAACTCAATACTTGTGCTGGTATCACTGCCATGATGGGGTACTTTGAGCAGATCCGCGGCGATGGGTGTACCACGGGCGATAATCTCAGTTTCCACGGTTTCATCGATATCACCGGTAAATAGTGTCTCAACTTCGGCATGATCCAATAACAATACGAGGGAGGCTGCATTTGGTTCTGGATTGATCAATCCAGATGTAGGATTCAGGATATACACGGTCGTAGTTCCCCAGTGCATCTCCCCTGGAAATTGTGCCATGGTCAAAGTCAAGCCTTCATTTTCTACCGCAGTCACAAAATCAATCCAGGTTTGGGTATCACCCGGATAGCCGTTATAGATCACTGTATCGACAGTGATATCCGTCGCTTCCAGCACAGTGATCAGTCCTCCAATGTGGTCACTGTCGGGATGGGAAGCAACCATTGCATCGAGTGAAAAAACACCATTATTCCGCAGATAAGCCACGACTGTGGAACCGGCTGAGGCTTTTCCCCCATCAATTAATATGTTGTATCCATCAGAGTTTTGAATCAGCGCAGCATCTCCCTCCCCAACATCGATGAATGAAACCTGGATGCTGTAAGTTTGTGAGGTCGCAGCCTGGGAAAGATAAATTAATAAACCAAGGCAAGCACAAAATAAGATGACCAGGCTTGGAAACTTGTTTTTTACCATCCTATATCCACCGTGGAGCGCTAGAGCAGAAAAAATACGTACAAAATATAAGCCAAACTCATATCTGGTAATCGGATGCTGATAAGTTAATCAATAATATACATCAAATTGATTAACCGGCAAGGGTTACTGCGCCTGATCATTATTAGAAAAGTTCATACATTGCAATGATCAAAATCTCTGCAGGTCCGGCAATTGCTTTGGCTTCATGACTCCGGAGATCTTCAGATATTGAAAATCATAACCTATAGGACCGAGTACCCTTCCTTACGCTGACCGTTATTTGCACACCGTCACTCATTTATGAGAATCTTAAAATATTGATAAACCCCTTGTGGATTAGAACATTTGTGCTATAATGTTACCAGAACCCCTGGCACGGGCAATGCGGAGCAAAATCTCCGCTCACCTGTGCCACTTTTATTTTAACGCCATTGGGCAGCCCGCATGCTGCCCGGCTCGTCCGGCGCCCTCCCTTGCCAGGGAATCAGGCACTGATACATTATCGACCACCCGTGCCGGGGGTTCACCAAGTTGCGTTACCACGTTTATACGTTTATACGTTTATACGTTTATACATTTACACTTTTCATCGTTCATATGTTCAATCGTTTTCATGTTTACAAAAACCTTTGTGTCCATTGTGTATTTCGTGGTTTTTTTTATCTAATTGCTAATCGCTAACTGCTACTCACTAATTACTAACCTTATGACTAACCCCCGCGGCGCCCCCAAAGGCAACTTGAACGCCCTCAAACACGGTTTCTACTCGCGCCTGTTCCATCCTACTGAAACCGTCGACCTTCCCGATGACCCTTCCACCAACCTGGAACACGAAATCACCCTGCTCAGGGTGATGATTCGGCGAACGATGCAGCTGGCGGATGGCATCGACGACCTGCGTGAAGCCACACGCGTTCTGGATGCCCTCGGGGCAGCTGCGAACAGGCTCACCAACCTGCTGCGTGCCCAGAAAAGCTTGAACCAGGGCCAACACGGGTTGGCAGATGAGATCTGCATTGCTATCCAACAAGTAAACACTGAACTGAGGAATAAAAAATGACCCATCACCCCCAAAAGCCACTCCAGGTAGGCTCACGCCCGGTCGTACCAGGTATCCCTAACCCCACCTGCCCCATCCTGTTGGAAGCCAAGAGCGTGCTGGATAAAACCCAAGACCTGCACAGGGCGATCCGCAAGCTGCGTCGATCCACCCAGCGCTGCCCAACCTGCCCGGAAAACCTCGAGTGTCCAGCCTTGCGCTATTTCGCCCATGCGGTGGACACCGCTATCCGTGAAGTCAGGCAAGAATGGGGATTGGATAAGGAATAATGCAAAATTCAGATGATTCACAAAACCACCTGATCGCTGAACAGCTTGAGCATACCCTCGACCTTATTCGCGCAGAGATATCCACCATCCAGGCGGAACAGGTTCATCAGGCAGAGATGACCACCCTCCGTTTGAAATCTCTGGAAGGTCAGGCTGCGGATTATGAAAAACGTCTGCGTGACCTCACCGAGAGCGCCACACAGTTCAAGCTGCTGGTGAGCCTGGCCGTTGGTGGAGGATTGCTTTCCGTGATAGCACTGCTACGCAGCCTGTTAAATCCATGAGACTCAATGGACAAAAAACTCATTCGAGCGTGCAAGAAGCTCTTACGAGATGTGAGACGCTTTTCCGCGGTAGGCAGTGGTATTCGCTTGCGCACCTACCAGGAACAGGTGGCACAGGCAGTCGTCGATTCAGTGATCAAGGAAAAAGGCCACACATTCGTTGTTGTTTTCCCCCGCCAGTCAGGCAAGAATGAACTACAGGCACAGATCGAGACCTATCTACTTACTTTATATAGCCAGCACCTTCAAGCTGAGATGGTTAAAGTCAGCCCCACTTGGAAGCC
>Ga0154666_1098_pt1 | contig 40492 bp, 35 predicted proteins | sample Rifle2008BG13ft_FD_116095 | JGI IMG/M metagenome (GOLD analysis project Ga0154666, IMG submission 116095) | Chloroflexi bacterium RBG_13_50_21 | reverse complement strand
TAGGAATGGCAACCGCGGGAACATCCGCGTGCTTGACTGAAATACCAGCCAGTGCCCACAGGATGACCCCGGTATAAGCAATGTCTCGGCGGGAAAAATTCATCAACGTGGCTATTACGAATACTGCGGCCAGTATAAGCCACATCCAGACTTCAGCAGCAATCCCAAATCCATCCCAGTTCAGGTAATTGAGCAGGGAAGTGACATTTGCAATAGTCGCCACCGTTATCCAGCCCAGGTAAATGCTGATCGGCACATGCACTGTGCATGTCTCCGCTTTAGAGACTGTAGACCGACCGATGCCTAGTCGCAAGTAGGTGATGATCAGCGTGCCAAGCAGAACCATCATGGCAATCAGAGTCAAAGGGAATTGCTCATAATGCCACAGGAAAATCCAGGCAATGTTAGCCAGTCCTCCAAGCGTGATCCACCAGCCCGTGGAGCGCATTCGGGGATTCTCCCTTTGGGAGGGCAGCGCTTGAAATGTTGCAAGGGCGATTAAACCGATGTAAATAACACCCCAAATGGAAAACACGTAACCTGCGGGAACAAAATACACCTGGAAGCGATCGGAAATTGCTCCCGTGTTCTGCCCATTGATGGGCAGGGCATTGGCAAGCACATTGACCACGATGGTAGCAAGGATAGTCAAGGTTACAAAAATTTGTCGTACTATATCTTTCATGTTATTCTCTCACTTTCATTTCTAATATAGTAGATTTTCAACCGTCACGATTTTCGGCTGGTGAAAAAATTTTTTCATCACACCGTACTTCTTACCCAACATTTTAGTAATCTTGCAGAAAGTTTCCAGATTCGGATCGTTGTTTTCAAACGCTGCCCACATTTTACTCATATTGCACCCTCACGATAAGCTGCCAATGCTCGTTGCCGTGCTTTAGCATGGTCGACCATTGGGGCAGGATAGTTTTTACCAATGACGCAACCCACCTTTTCCTGAATGTGAGTGGGCATCTCCCACGGATTATGGATGAACCTGGCTGGAACATCAGATAACTCTGGCACCCAGTGGCGCACATAAATGCCATGTGGATCGAATTTTTTTCCCTGCAACACAGGGTTGAAAATCCTGAAATATGGTGCTGCATCGGTGCCTGTGCCGGCTATCCATTGCCAGCCGCCATTGTTGGCTGCTGGATCGCCATCCAGCAAGTGCTGCATAAAATATCGCTCACCCTGCCGCCAATCGATCAACAAATCCTTGGTCAGGAACGAAGCAGTGATCATACGCGCCCGGTTGTGCATCCAACCGGTTTCATTAAGCTGGCGCATGGCAGCATCCACCACGGGATACCCGCTGCGTCCAGCAGACCAGGCATCGAATCCAGCGGTGTCTTCAAACCATTGGATATAACGTAGCTTCGGGCGGAAAGCAGTCAGCCGTACGTATGGAAAATGATAAAGGATAGTTGCATAAAACTCTCGCCAGATCAGCTCGTTCAACCAAACATCTGCACCCTGGCGCGTTGTTATATCTCTTTCAAATGCTTGCGCTACATGCGCCGCCCATGCCGCTTGCCTGGCTGAAAGCATCCCAAAGCGTAGGTAGGGCGACAACTGCGATGTGTGATCTAAATCCATTCGGTTGCGATCCTCAGCATAATGCTTAATTAGTGAACTTAAGAACCTTGCCAACCGCGATTGAGCTATAGCTTCTCCAACAGGTAATGAATCTGCATATGAATATCTTGGAAAATCAGGCACCCCATGATTGGCAAGGGAAGGTGGCGGTGCCAATCGCTCGGGAGCAGGTAATGGTTTCCCAGGGAATGGCAAGCTGTACCACATCCGTCTGAAAGGTGTGAACACACTATAGGGTGAACCATCCGGTTTTAGCAGTTTATCAGCCGGGTGGAGGGTGATGCCGGGGATTAGTTCCAGTGGCAATTCACGCATCACACGTGTATCTCGCTGCCTGGCATAGGGTGAAACGTCGGCTTCAGCAAAGATCCCTTCAGCTTCAGCCTCAGCGCATAATATGTGCAGAACCTCCAGCGGATTTCCCTTACGCACGATGAGATTGCTGCCCTTTTTTCGCAAATCTGATTCAAGTGATCTAAGACCTTCAAACAGAAAAGCCATGCGCTGTTGGCTGTTGTATTGTGAGTCTAGCGAATTGGGGTCCAGGATAAAGACAGGAATGACTATTTCTGCCTCTACTAAAGCGACCGCTAATGCTTGGTTATCACTCAGCCGTAAATCGCGGCGAATCCACCAAATTGCCCTATTCATCGGGCAGCCTCTTTAGCCAGCTTTTCGGATTTGCTGGGTAGGACGATACGCCAATAGGCAAGGATAATCGTCCAGGCCATCAGGACGGCACTAAAAATGCCTGGCGCCCATACACCCAGATGCTGAAGTAGGTAACCACCAGCAATGGGTGCAATAATTCGGGTTACTGCTTCGAGAGAGGCGCTTATACCCAGAATTCCTCCCACTTCCTTCCTCGTGACGGATTTGGTCGTGGCACTCTGGATGATGGTATTCGACACACCACCAGCAACTGCCATAGGCAGGATCAACACCACCAGGTACCACAGCTGTGTGGTAAAAGCCCAGGCGAGTAATGCACCAGCCATGATCCAAAGTCCGCTGATCATCAAGCTATTTTCTCGGAAGCGACGGGTCAAGAAACCAATCAACCCGCCTTGGGTCACCACAGATAAAACTCCAACATAAGCCAGTAAAATACCGGTAGTCTGCGAGCTCAAGCCAATCGTCTGAGCATAAAGCGCAAATATGGTTTGAAATATAGCAAAAGCCAATGCAAAGAAAAAACGTACCTGGAGCAGGGGTCCAACTTTGGGACGTTTAAGTGCCTCATTAAGTGCCTTCAAGGTGAACGGTGGACGATCTTGTCCGGATACCTCACTCCTCCGCTCAGCAGATAGAGATTCAGGCAGCAGGAAGATGATCATAAGTATGTTGATGAAGGATACAAAAGCAGCAACAAAGGCAGGCAGGTTATATCCCCAATTACTCAAAGCACCGCCTACAGCCGGCCCAATAATGAAACCCAATCCAAAAGCCGCACCAATCAATCCCAAACCCTTGGCTCGGTTTTGATCATCCGTGACATCGGTGATATATGCCTGGGCAACTGTGATATTCCCTCCAGTCAATCCATCCAGGGCGCGACTTAAGAACAGCACTGCCAGGACAAATGCATTTGCTGCCTGTGGTGCAATCCATCCAGCGAGGAGATGACCGATTGGATCGGCGAAGCCTAGTAGTAGGAAACCGATCCCAGTACCAATCACGCTTATAAGCAAGACTGGCTTTCGACCAATGCGATCAGATAATCGTCCAAGCAGTGGCGCTCCGATCAACTGAGCTGCTGCATAGGATGCTACCAGCAAGCCAATGATGGTTGGAGTTGCCCCATACGCTTCAGCATAGTAAGGTAATAAAGGCAAAATCAGGCTGAAACCCAGCAAGTCAACAAAAACGACTAAAAAAATGGTCATCAAGCGAGAATTTTTCATTGGGAAACGTGTAATGGATTAGTGAGGTCAACTTGTCGGAGATGTATGTGTTGCGTACTTCGCAAGCCAATCCAGGATGATTGCGCCTTCCGTGCCGAGACTACGCTCTACTGCCTGGTAATATGCAGTTAAATATGAAGTTAACCATGAATCAGTGAACCCAAGGGAATTAAGTAAACGATCCATCGCGTCACTGCAATGATCCAATAAACTGATATCACCTAATGTCAGAGCGGATACAATGAACTGGCTGAAGTTTAAATTGGCACTTTCCAATGGAGTGGGTTTAATTTTATCACTGCGAATAACAGAAGATACATGGGCAATAATCGCAACTTCATTTTCGAGGTAGTTGGATAAAGTTTGCGCGTATTGGAGAGGTACCGGTTGAGCGATATGCATGGATGGAGGGGCAGTAATAATGTGTTCGACTTGCTGGGGAAGACGTGATAACTCAGTTCCAAGATAATAACCAGAGACATGCTGGGTGAGCGCAGGAACCTGATCGAAAATACCTCCTCCATATGCCAGTGGTAAACCCAGTGTGATCATGTATTCAGATAGATTGCGCAGGGAAGCAGCTGTTTTAAGCATCTGAGCAGCAGATAAGAATAATATCGATGATGTGGATCGGATGGTAGCATCCAAATCGATGAGGGGCACATTGGATCCAAGATAAACCATATCCCAGCCATGTCTACGTAGCAGGTAAGTGATGACTAACAAAATGAAATCGTGCTCTTCACCAGGTGGGCAGGCTACCAAGATGTGCCCTGGTCTGGTGGGTGGGGCGACGGCTGCCAGGAGATTATTGACCCGGCGAATAGCGACGGAAGATGTAAAATGCTCCTGCTGAACACTGACTGATCCGGAATACCACCTTTCCCCAATAAGTGCCAGGCCTTTCTGGATAACTTCGCTTAGGATCATTTCTGGGGCTGCCAATGCGAATGCTTCGTCCAGCGTCTGGTTGGCACTCTGATCATCAAACAATAAACACTCCGATATCCATCGATCCCGTAAAAGATCCAATATACTTTCACCCATGCCAATTACAGGCATGGGTGTTTTTATAACTTGAAAGCTATCCTGTTCATCTATATGTTGGTTTTTCCACATTTCCATCGCACTGCTGATGCTCAATCCTTCTGCTTGCCTCTCGATCAGCCATTTTAGCATTTCAATATCCTGCCTGGAGTAGAGCCGGTGACCACCGGGTGACCGTTTGGGTTTGAGCAGGTTATATCTCCGCTCCCAGGCTCGTAGGGTTACCGGATTGATCCCAACCTCTTTGATCACTGCTTTCAGGTTATAGATCGGAGTCTTGTCAGCCATAAGAATTCCCTTTCTCCGATGCTTAAGATCTAAGCGGATGCGGATGGAAGTTTGGCGATTAAAATTCCAAGAAAATTATACCGGTGCCAGGGTGCCTGCAAAAATGATCCAGGCTAAGACAGTCTTTGCAGTCAGGCTTAGGATGATATAAACTCTTTCACCAAATAGATAATCTTTCCACCGACCAACCTTCTTGTACTGCAGCACCATATTCACTGCAAAGATATTGAAGAAGACGAACAGGGTCGGGATGATGGCATATACAAATGCAGGTGGTTCGCCGCCCTCACCTGCCAATGATCCCAAGAAGTAGGTCACAATGACAATCCAGGGGACAATCCCAGCAATACAACCGTAAATGAAAGCGGTCCAGTTGGTTTTCTGTGTATTCTGGTTGTGAAGCTCCATCATGTTCCCAAACAGGTTCATCATGGCGTTGATGCCAAAGATAAGAATGATGGCACCCAGGTCATAGATACCAACCAGCATACCAATGAGCACAATCATCACTGATGAAGATAGTGCGTATTCATAAAATCGAATTGGATTCATGCCCTTCTTCAAATTGGAAACATAAAGCTTATACCCAACTGTTCCGAGGAAGATGTGTGCCACTGCTGATAGAAGTAAAAATATAGCCACCGCGGGTCCAAAAGGTAATTCAGCCGCTATCTTCGGATCGGGTACTAAAACCATTTTTGTTGTATCGAACTTGAGGAAATTGGTGTAAATTGGATAAGCGGTAGCATTGCTTAGTGCAATCATCAAGATGCCTTGTAGCAGATGCAAAAAGCCCATGCTCAGATTGAACCGTCGCAGCCCTGAATACTTTTTTTCTTCGTCCATTTTCTCTCCTATTTTATTATTTCTTTTTAAGATTCTGATCCATCACAAGCGGGAGATTGATTATTAAGATAATAATTGTATATATTATGTATGTATAATAATAATATATTGTACATATATTGGCAAGGTGATTTGGATTAGTATTTGATTAAGATAGAGAATTTCCCTTAGATTAGAGATAGCAAGGGAGTAAACCAACAACCCCCATCACATTTTTTAAAGGTGCCATGCTAATAGATGTTCTTTTCAGTCCAACCCCTCAAGCTCATCCATGATCCGCTTTGCCACCAGGCGTGCAGAAATCATCGCGGTTGGGATGCCCGTGCCCGGACGGGTGCTTGCACCCACAAAGTATAAATTCCGATAGCGTGGATGCCGGTTGGAAGGCCGAAAATAGGCCAGCTGGGTCAGGTTGTGTGACAATCCATGCGTGGATCCCTTCATCAGGTTATATCGTTTCCGCCAGGAATGGGGTGTAAAGGAGATCTCAAACTTGATATGGGCTTCAAGATCGGTGATCCCTAACAAGCCCAATCGGTGAAACACATGCTTGCGTGCCTGGTCTGTTAACTCATCCCAATCCTGGTGTCCATTCTCAGACAAGTGTCCCACGGGTACAACCGCAATCAATGTATCTTCACCGGGTGGAGCCATGGATAGATCAAGCCGTGTGGGCGCATGGACATAAAAACTGGGATTGGCAGGCAAACCAAGTTCTTTAATTATAGTGTCGAAATTCGCCCGATAATCATCTGCCAAAAAAAGAGTATGTGGACCAAGAGTATGATAAGGCTTATCAATACCCCAAAAAAAGCTGATCACTGAGCAGGAAAAACGTTTACGTGATATCTTTTCAGCCCGGTAATCCATTGGCAGGAGATCGGTATAAACATATGGCAAATCGGCATTTGCCAGGACAATATCTGCATCAATCCGCTGGTTATGTTCAAGTACCAGTTCTTCTACACGCTTGCTGTTTACAATGATTTGTTCCACAGTTGTATCGAAAGAAAATTCCACGCCGGCATTTCTTGCCAGGGTCATGAGCGCTTCCACGATGCTATACATCCCACCTTTGGGATACCACACGCCGTGTTCAAGCTCGGTATATGGCATCATGGAGAAGGTGGCTGGAGCCTCAAAAGGACTCAGCCCCATGTATACATCCTGGAAGGAAAAGGCAGCCTTCAAGCGCGGATTTTTGAAATATCGCGACATATTGGCATAGTGATTCACCAGGGGTTTGAGCTGATAGAGCAGTGGGAGATTATTGATATTTAAAAAATCGGAAAGCCGGCGAAAATCATGGTTTACCAATTTTTCCATCCCCAATCGGTAATGCCGTTTACCTTCTTCATGATAACGCATAAATCCCTGGAAGGCACCATGCTCGATCGACTCCAATTGATCACCTAAGGATTGCATGTCTGAGGTGAGCGCCAGCTGGCTACCATCATCAAACACCAGGCGATAGGTTGGATCTACCTGTTGTAAGTCAAGAAGATCGTTTATCGCACTGCCCAGGGAGGTGAATTCAGCCTCGTAAATGGGCTTCATCACCATCAGGGTTGGACCTGTGTCAAAGTGGTGACCTTCTCGTTCAATCCAATCACATCGCCCACCCGGATCAGAATTTTTCTCCAACACGGTGACATGCAAGCCACGATTAGCCAGGTGGATTGCTGAACTTATCCCTCCGATACCTGCACCGATAATTACAACAGACTTCGATTTCATCTTTCCTCACCCTGGTCACCCAGCGCCATTTGTGGTCCTGGCTCCAAGCTCATCCATGGAATGTTTACAACCGATAAAAATACCCTCCAGGTCATCCACAAACCAGCCTTAAGGCTTTTCCGTTCTGGGTATTCAGGTCGAAGGTAATACCCATCCTTCTCGATGGCTCTCATCGTCCATTCGAAACGGGCAATGTACGCATAACCCGCCAGGCGACAACGGAAGCTTTTTACATGAGCGATATATTTCCTGCCTACTTTGAAATATTGACGGGCAAGCTTCACCCTATCAAAAACCCATTTGCGGAATCGCAGGCTGTGCATATCCTCCAATGAAATACGATGCTCTGCGATGTATTTTCCAGGGACATTGAAGTATCCTGCGGATATATCCTCCACCAAATCGCGCAGCATATGTACAATGTGGGCTCCATTCACTGCCTGATAGCGATTTTCAAGACAGATGGGTGAAGCCTCACGGCCGATAAAATAAAACAATAATTCGGTCACTGCCGTGGATAATAAATGGGTATACTCTGTCAATTCGGCGTGGGTAATCAGCCGACCGCAACGCTCGACATCAAATGACATCACTGCCATCATATTGCGGAGATAGATTTGTAACCCGCTGTTCTTTTCACCGTCATTGCGGATCAAATCCACCAGCATCTGCTCCTCTGGGCTTACTTCACCAGGAGGATTCCTTTGATAACAAGCTTCAAGAATCGTCTGTTGGCGTTTTATTATCTCAATCTTCCCTTGCTCTGAGCCCGAATCACAATCTAGAAGATCATCCAGCCAGCGAAAATAGGCATAAGACCGGAAGGCATCCTGAACGCGATTCCGGTCTGTTAAGAGGCGGAACGTATAATAAGTCTGCTTGCTGCCTGCCTTGGTGATACGCGCGGGTAAATCGGAGTTGTCCCCCTGCCCAGGTAGGCTGTGAGGAGTTTTCGTGATCATCTTGGTGTCATCAACTTTCCTGATTTCGGTCTATAGTATACTCCCAAAATTATTCCAGGGAATAAACTAACCTGGCATAGAAATTCTTAGGATTTTGTATTTTTTTCAGCCACCAAATGGGGCGAAAGCTGCACCATTAGGAATGGGTGAATATTATTAGGAAGTTGAATCGTCATTCCAGGACCATTTAAAAATACTACTCAAGATTAATGGATGCAAGTAATCAGGGTAAACCTGCATCCAAAGTCTCACCATCACTGGTAATAGTAGGACTACTCAAGGTAGTAGAAGTGATAAGATTAACACCATCGTGGGATGAACTATTCACTTCTGGAGGGTATTATGGATGCAAAAATGCAAGCCACTGCACTGGCCAGTTTGAACGATGAGCTCAATGGGGCTTTTCTTTATGATTCTCTTGCTCAGTCCGAGAAAGATCAACGTCTGGCGGAAGTATACCGGCGCATGGCAGCCGTGGAGCGTAAGCATGCTGCCACCTGGGTGGAACGCCTTAAGGAAAGCGGTATGGCAATCCCTGGTTTCAAACCCAATTGGCGTAGCCGCACCCTGGCTTGGGCAGCCAAACACCTGGGTGTAGGAGCAGTTTTACCCACTGTGATCGGGAATGAACGTAAAGATTCCCGCAAATATGCCCACACTCCGGGTGGTGCAGAGATGGGGGCAGATGAGGCTTCCCACAACCGCTTATTAAGCCATGTGGCTATGAATATGAAAGGCGGTATGGAAGGTGGAGCATTGGCACAGCTGGAAGGCAGGCATCGTACCGGTGGGGGGAATGCGTTGCGGGCAGCCGTTTTGGGGGCTAATGATGGATTGGTCTCAAACCTGAGCCTGGTGATGGGTGTTGCAGGTGCTGCACTCAATAACTCGGCCATCCTGATTACCGGCTTTGCTGGTCTTTTGGCAGGTGCAATTTCGATGGCTTTAGGCGAGTGGCTATCAGTGCAAAGCTCGAGGGAGTTGTACAATCATCAGATCAGCATTGAGAAAGCGGAGCTGGCAGCTGCCCCAGAAGAGGAGGCAGAAGAGCTGGCATTAATCTACGAGGCACGCGGCCTTCCCAAGGATGAAGCCCAACGCATGGCACAGCACATCATCAGCGACCCAACTTCAGCCCTTGAAACACTGGCTCGCGAAGAGCTCAATGTCAACCCTTCCGAGCTGGGTGGCTCCGCCTGGGAGGCTGCACTAACATCCTTCTTCCTGTTCGCCATCGGGGCGATCATCCCTGTAATCCCTTACGTCTTTCTAAACGGCACCACCGCAGTCACCGTTAGCATGCTCTCGAGTGGTATTGGTTTATTTGTTATCGGTGCAGGCATCACCTTGTTCACCGGACGTAATGTGATGTATTCGGGCATAAGGCAGGTGTTGTTTGGCCTGGCTGCTGCGGTAGTCACCTTTGGTATCGGCCGATTGATCGGGGTAAACCTTACTGGATAGGTTGGTGGTAATGAGGTGAGATCTTTGTTAATCAGCTCGCCTCAATTCAGGGTGAATGAATTGTTATCCACCACCACATCAGGAATGGTTATTCCGGTGTATATGGCGCTTGGCGATCAATATTCCCAACAAACTGCGCTAGTTTAGTGTGCCCCAGCATCTGCCGGATCGCCAGGTTTTCGCCGTTGTGGTACCAGTAGTGGTAGATCATGCGTTGAAGCAACGAGCCATAAGTGCGTTGGATCCGTGTTCCATCAGCCTTTACAGCAAAATCCTGGAGCTTTTCACTCGTCATGGTTTCAAGCCAGGCATTAGTGGATTGAGTTATTTTCTGCCAAAGTATTAATGTTTCTCGCATGGAAGGCATGCTTGCCGGAGCCCCATATGCGAAAACCTTATCGATCTCAGGATATGGCATTTGCCCCTGCCCATAATACAGGATATATTTTTGTTCCTGCCAGGCCAGGTGGCCCACATTCCAGCTGATGCAATTCATGGGCAGTAGGCGTTTGCTTGCATCCTCTTCCGATAAACCTTTCAACCCTCTTTTGAACTCGCTTCGGGTGAATTTCAATTGTAAAACAAGAGGGTGTGTTGTGGTCATTGTTTTTCTCCAGTGGTTTTGTTCAACAGATCGTCATGGTTAAATTTCAACAAATCGATCTTCTTCATCACCGTGATAAGTTGATCTTGTACCTCATCAAAATATGGATCGACCACCCGGCGTGAAACTTCTTCATCATACCAAGCAATGATCTCGACCGCCCCCTGCCTGAACGGGATTGTGGGGTGAAATTGTGGCACGAGTTTGCATATTTTGCTATTATCAAAGATCATACTATGCGCCTTATCACCCAGCAGTGAGGCACCCCACTCCGGATCGAACCTGGCAATCAGGTCGGATGGGACATGTACCAAATGCGGTTCTACCCCTGCAGCCTGGGCGGTTATGTTATAGATTTGGTTCCAGCTTAAGCATTCATCGGAGGTAATGTGAATGCTTTGACGGAGCGCTTGCGGATTACCAAGCAATCCAACAAAACCAACTGCAAAATCACGGTGGTGTGTCATGGTCCAAAGTGAGGTCCCATCACCATGTACTACGACCGGTTTGCCTGCACGCATTCGCGCAACGGTTGTGTAGCCATCGTGGAAGGGAAGCAGGGTGCGATCATAAGTATGCGACGGGCGTACGATGGTAAAGGGGAATCCTTCTGCTTTTCCAGCATCTTCCAGGAGAGCTTCACACGCGGCCTTGTCACGCGAGTATTGCCAGAATGGATTGTGCAATGGAGTGCTTTCAGTGATAGGCAAAAACCCTGGTGGTTTCTGGTATGCTGAAGCCGAGCTGATAAATATATACTGCCCTGTGCGTTTCTGAAAGATCTCTATATCTGTTTTAACCTGATCTGGAGTAAACGCTACCCATTCCACCACTGCATCGAATGTCAGGTTGCCCAAAGCTGCAATTACAGAAACAGGTTGCCTGATATCACCATGGATGGAAATTGCACCCTCGGGTGTGGGTCGAAAGCTCCGCCCGCGGTTTAGCAAATAGAGATCAATGCCATGGCGAATTGCCAGCTCTGAACATGCTGAGCTAATGATTCCAGTCCCACCAACGAATAATACTTTCATCGGAAAACCTTTCGAAATTTAATGGCACGAAATACCCACGCAGTAATTTTACCTCCATCAAAGCGGATATATAAAAAAATAGCCTTAAGGATGCACAATATTCCCTTCATAGGTTTTGACAATGAACAAATAGATCCTAACTCCTCACCGATCCAGATGAGGATAACTCAGTGTCCGAAATGGTTATATATTTGCTATACTATAACCAGGATTTTTCTGAATTAGGATTCAAGAGTGCTTGTTGATCGCGGAGGCTGATGTGTCTCCTAACCTGCTGGTCACGAAACTTTATACCCCACCGGTGCGCAAAAATCTGGTTCAGCGCCAGCGTTTGACCCATTTGTTGAATGATGCCTGGCAGCAGGATAAAAAACTGGTTCTTATCTCAGCCTCGGCTGGCTATGGCAAGACCACCCTGGTGACCGAATGGTTGCGAGGCTTGCAAGCTGATTCCGCCTGGTTATCCCTGGATGAAACTGACAATGATCCAGCCAGGTTCCTTGCCTATCTCATCGCTGCATTGCAGTTGGTAGATAAAAGGATCGGGGTAAAAACACAGGCGCTGCTACAGTCTCCACAGCCACTTCCACCCGAAATTGTGCTCACTGCACTGGTAAACGAAATCGCTATCATCCCTAATCCGTTTATCCTCGTGCTGGATGACTATCACCTGATCCAAACATTGCCAATCCACAAGCAGCTTGATTTCCTGGTGGAACACCAGCCTCCCCAGATGCACCTGGTGATCATCACGCGTGAAGATCCACCACTTCCGCTTTCCCGCTTGCGCGCACGTGGACAGATGATCGAGATTCGGCAGAACGACTTGCGCTTTTTACCCGAGGAGTGCTCTGATTTCCTGCAGCGTATCATGGGTCTTAGTCTTTCCGCAGATGATGTCCTGGCTTTGGAGCGCCGCACAGAGGGATGGATCGTCGGTTTGCAGCTGGCTGCCATATCCATGCAGGGACACGATAACCTATCAAATTTCATCGAGGCATTCACCGGTAGCAGCCACTACATCCTGGATTATTTAATCGAGGAAGTGTTTGAACAACAGACCATTGAAACGCAGGAATTCCTGTTGAAAACCTCAATCCTGAACCGCCTGTCTGGACCGTTATGCGATTTCGTTGTAGATCGAACTGATAGCCATGAGTTACTCGACCATTTTGAACATGCCAACTTGTTTATCTTCCCACTTGACCAATCGCGTACCTGGTATCGCTATCATCACTTATTTGCCGAGTTATTACAGCAGCATCTACATGCCTTTGATTCATTTTCCGTGAATGTGCTTAATTCTCGCGCAAGCCAGTGGTTTGCCGCTGAGGGTTTCATTCCGGAAGCCATCCAGCATGCATTGAAATCCTCAGATTGGGAACGGGCAGCTACACTGATCAACGATTGCACCGTCCCGATGTTGAGAAGTGGTGAATTGATGACGCTGATCGGCTGGCTCAAAGCTTTACCCGATGATGTGATCTTTACCCGCCCGGAGCTTTGCCAGAACTATGGTTGGGCATTAACCCTGACCGGGCAACTGGAAGCTGCAAATATATATTTATTGCAGGCTGAGAAAATTGCCCGAGACGATGAGATTCTACTGGGACCTATCCTGGTTGCTCGGGCATACCACCTGCGCGTGAATGGGAATGTTTCTCAGGCGATCGATTATGCTCATCGAGCATTATCCATCCTCCCCCAGTCAGATGCCCTCTCACGCGGACTGGCAGCACTCACTCTTGGCCTGGCTTATTGGAATCTGGGTGAATATCAAGAATCAGAACAGGCATTCATAGAAGTTGATCGTACTGCCCAGCAGTCTGGCAACCATTATGCTCGGATGACTGCGCTTTCTTACCTCGCGAATATCCAGGCAGTATACGGTCACTTGCATAGGGCATCTGAATTGTGCCAGCAGGTGATAGAAACTGGGAGACAATCACCATCCGTTGCTCCCGCCCACATTGAATTAGCCACACTTTACTACGAGTGGAATCAGCTCGATTTAGCGTCTCAAGAGGTGCAAATTGGGATCGAGCAAAGCCAACATACGGGCAACCCATTGATCCTATGTGATGGCTACCGCATTGGAGCCATTATCCATCAGGGTCTTGGTGATCCTGATGCTGCCCTGTCGACCCTCAAAAAAGCTGACCAATTGGTTGAAAACCAACAAGTATCCCCTCTCGCTCGTTTACGCATTGCTGCCTGCCACGTTCAGATCGCTTTAGCACAGGATAATCTCACTGGTGCACAGCTTTGGGCACAGCAGGTAACCGACGCTACCGTTACTCCCTTCTTCGATCCCTGTCTTGGGCTTACCCCAATATATCTATTAATTGCGAGGAATCTGAAATCCGAGGCTGGGCAAAAGCTTAATGACCTATTTGAAACTGCATGTCGAAAAGGATGTGGTTCTGGGATGGTTGATGTGCGCTTGTTACAAGCTCTGGCAGCAGATTCTTCGGAGGACTCATTACAATTTCTTCAGGAAGCCTTAAAATTAGCCCATCCTGAAGGCTTTGTCCGCACTTTCGTCGACAAAGGAAAGCCAGTAAAATTGTTGTTGGAAAGATTGAAAGCTCAAGGGGGATTTTTGAAAGAATATATCTTCACACTCTTATCAGCCTTTGAAGAATCGGGTGGAATTCCTATCCCACAAGCACTGGTTGAGCCTTTGAGTGAACGAGAATTGGAGGTGCTTCGTTGCATGGAGAAGGGCATGTCGAATGGAGAGATAGCACAGCGGTTGGTTATTACCGTCGGAACTGTAAAGAGCCATGTTCATAACATCATAGAAAAAATGGGGGTCGCAAGCCGCTCACAGGCAGTTGCCCAGGCGAGAGAACTTAAGTTATTATAAAAATCTGAGCATTGTCGGAGATATAGCTTATCCCGTTCCAATAAGGAGCGGGATTTTTATTCCCTAATCTATCCATCAATCTATCTTTAGATAGATGACATTCTATCCGGTTTAGAAATATAGTATAGACACAATCTAAAAAACCACCAAAAGAGGAGAAACTCATGAACAGCACCACAAGTCTTCAAAATTCCGCATCAGGCAAAGATCAGGGATTTACAGAACAGTACCAAGAGAAGCTTAGCAAGTATATGGATAAGCAACCGGCAATAGTCCGAATACTTCATACGGTGTTGCAGGTCGTTTTTTTGCTCGCCCTAATCCTCGCAGCCATCTTCTTTGTTGTTGCACTCTACTATACTTTGGTCTGGATCTTTAGCGGAGCACTGACCAAGCTCGATGATGCCTGGATCGACTTTGGACTGAGCATGTCGTTCCTGGCATTCCCCCTGGGATTGGACTCGATGCTCACCCGCATCTTCCCCTCTGCCATCTTCCCGGCATCTCTGTATCGATCCACCAAGCCAATCCCCTTCATGACTGGAGTCGGTGCCTTCTTTGCTGGCTTTGGGATCATGTGCGCAGGTGCTCCGGGGGCCGCCCATATGTATGACCTGGCAACACAAGCTCTCCAAAATCTTTTCTAATTACCTGAGCAGGCCTGGTCACGGGACCAGGCCTCATTTCCATTCTACGATACATAACCCTCAAACCACATTCTCACTAACCCGAAAGGTAAAAACCATGGAGAAAACAACCAAACAAAATGTAACAACACAGAATATAAGCTCAGGACAATTAAAAATCCAGCTTGCCAGTTACCTTGAAGAACAGCCTGAAAACATTCGGTCGTTTCATCGTGTAATGAAGGTTTTGGAAAGCATCGCCCTCGGTATCACAATCATTATCTTCATCACCGCCTTGGTGCTGTCCTTTATGTGGAAAACCATCCCTGTAAAAGCTATTCCTACGGCATGGTTCCTCCTGCCAACAAGCGTAGCAGGTTTAATACTGCTCATCGCCCTGCATGCCTTAATCCTGCACGCCTATCCCCCCAGCAGTCTTTATAGTCTTTACCAGGCTGGATCACCCGCTCGTCTGTTTGGTAAGTACCAGCAGTTCGTCACGGGTAAAGCCGCGGATACTCAAGCCTTGATATTGATCGTGGTGGCACTGATTGTGGGTGCATTCTTTGCCACCTTCGCCTGGGCATCCTGGACGGTCAACTGGGCGGTTCTTACCCCCATGATCAATATTTCGGGTACAGCATTGGGGATCGTCATCGCCGTTGGCATTGTCGGTGGCATGATTCTCAAAACTTATCAGAAGCTCTCCAAATCCCACTGAGCTTGGTTGGTTTCTGCCCGGTCTGGACAATAGGTCCAGACTGGGCAGACAAGACAAGTAATAGCATGAAAATGAAAGGAGTCTTATCATGGCAACAGAATCTATGAATAGATACCCACTGCGCGACCGATGGAGCTACCTCTGGTTGGTTATTGCGGCGGTTCTGTTTGTGTTCACTTATGGAATGTACCGGAATCCACTGGCTGCCTTATTGGCGCAGGTTTTTCTTATTCGTTTCCTCCGCAGTCAAAAGATCGGCGTAGGCTATCTCCTGACCTGCCTGGCGCTGGTGGCGGTCAATATTATCTCCTGGTGGACTCTCATGCCTACGAACCCCACCCTGGTTCGCATTATCATGGGGTCGATTTTTGGATTGCTGTACAGTATTCCCTTCTTGCTAGACCGCGTACTGGTGGGACGCTTCAGTGGATTTGCTACTACTCTAGTCTTCCCATTCACCAGATCTGCGTACGAGTTCCTGACCCTGTGGCCCAATCCCGTGGGCACGTACGGCGCATTGGCCTATAGTCAGTACAGTAGTATTTACCTGACCCAAATAACTTCCATCACCGGTTTATGGGGTGTCACCTTCCTCCTTTCCTGGTTCGCCTCGACGGTCAACTGGATCTGGGAAGAGGGTATGGTCTGGCAGCGCATCCGCCGGGGTCTGGCAATTTTCGCTGGCGTGACGCTGGTTGTTTTACTGTTCGGCATGATCCGCCTGACCTATTCTCAACCCCAGTCCGGGAGCGTGCGCATCCATGGGATTGTCGAGACCGACTATACCCGTTATGACTGGGAAACCAGTATCTGGCCTTTGAGTAATGCGAATCCTGAGGCCTTCCGAGCTTTGATGAACCCTGTTTACGAGCGCTATTTGCAGGATACCGTCCGCGAGGCCCGGGCTGGGGCACAGATTGTCGTCTGGCCTGAAGTGGCTGCCGAAGGCTTCCGCGAGGATTTGGATGCACTGCTCTTGCGGGCACAGGAAATTGCCCGCCAGGAAGGCATCTACCTGGCATTGGGTTTGAATGTGATCGGCCCCAATATGGGCTCCGAAGGTGAGAATAGGCTGGTTATTATTGACCCGCGCGGCGAAGTTGTTGTAAACCAGCTCAAGTATGGCTGTATGGCTTTTCATATGTACAACTTCGAGATTCCAACCATCGATACACCCTACGGCAAGCTGGCTGGTGTGATCTGCTGCGACCTCGATTTCCCATATGTCATCCGGCAGGTGAGCCAAAAAGGCGTTGACATTCTCTTGAACCCCAGCTTCGAGCCAACAGCGCAAAACATCGTAGCGCATTCCCAGATGGCACCTTTCCGTGCCATTGAAAACGGCGTCTCAATCTTCCGACCTACAAGCATGGGAATCTCACTCGCCATCGATCCATACGGACGCATCCTGGGGTCCATGGATGCCACCCGCGTTGACCAGCGCGTATTCGTGGTTCAATTGCCTAACCACCATGTTCATCCCGTCTATTCTGTGGTTGGTGACTTGTTCGGATGGCTGATCGTAATCGGGTTTGTGGTAATCGTGGGCTGGGCAATCTTTGCGAACCGTAAATCCCGAGCAGAGGTAGCCAGATCTACACAGGCACAGCCACCATCTGCATAATGAGTTGGGTGCTGGCATAGCTAGTATGCAACTGCCAGCGCCAACTTGTTAATACCAGATTTATGGGAAGTGAAAAATGTTGCAAATTGAGATCTACATTAAAGGAAAAATTAACCAGCGGTGGTCAGGATGGTTTGACGGCTTAACCAGCAGCTTTTCCGGTCACGATGAAACGGTACTTACTGGTATTGTGGCAGACCAGGCGGCACTGTATGGGATCATTTCCCATCTGCGCGACTTGGGTTTACCACTGATTTCAGTCAGTAGTAAGGAAATAAAGGAGAATTCGCATGAACACAACCAATGACCAAAAAGATTTTCAGGATGAGCGAATTGGTAAGCGCCGCAATTGCCTGGGATGTTTGGGGCGCGGTGCTATTGGATTAATGATTTTACTGGTGGTTGTTTTAATGGCAGGGTTGATCTATCAATCTACTGCCAGTGCCAATGATTTAAAGTATTACCCACCACCAGGTGAACTATACGATCTCGGCGATTACAAGCTGCACCTATATTGTATTGGTGAAGGCAGTCCAACCGTGATTCTGGAAGCGGGATCGGGTTTACCTGCCATGACCTGGTATCTGGTGCAAAAGGAAATCGAAGGCTTTGCCCGTGTCTGCTCATATGACCGCCCTGGATACGGCTGGAGCGATCCAGCCTCGGATCCGCTTTCCCCTGCTCAGGTTGCAACAGACTTGCACAAATTGCTAGAAATAGCGCAAGTCCCAGGTCCTTACATCCTGGTTGGACATTCTGCGGGAGGTTACTATGTCCGGGCTTATACCAATCAATACCCATCAGAAGTGGTCGGCATGGTTTTGGTGGACGCTGCATACGAGCAACAGGATCTGCTTTATCCCCCGGAATATTTAAAGTTAATGAATAATAGTGCTGCAATACTACCGCTCTGCAAGATTATGGCACCGTTCGGTGGGATGCGCATAATGAAAATATTGAATGCACTGATCCCCGCGAATTTAATGCCTGCGGAGGTTGAGGAGGCTTTTCTTTCAACTATACACCGCACATCCTACTGTAAATCCATGGCAAATGAAACGGAAGCCGTGGCATCCTTCCGTAGCCATCCTGACCTTCCCAATAGCCTTGGCGACTTACCATTGATCGTGTTGAGTGCTGGTATAGCAGCAGATGAAGTATATACGCAAATGGGGGGTGCAAAATCCGGCATCAGCCGTGAGGTGTACGCCAAAGTATATGAGGCGAACCAGGAAATACAAAAGGAGTTGGCGAGCCTTTCCACACAGGGGCAGCAGGTCATTGCCACAAAAAGCGGGCATATGGTTCATTATAGTCAACCTGATCTGGTGATCTATGCCATACAAACCATCGTTGAGCAGGTACACGGCAGGTGAGCGGATTTACACAATATTAATGCGTCAGGCAATATACCTCTTATCGTGCATCCGTTATACACTATGATGACTCTGGGAACTGTACGTGTGGTAGGATGATATTTCAACAAGAGATGCAATATGCAAAAGATTGAAATCCGCGTCAAAGGGTATATTACGGACCAACGGTCGGGGTGGTTTGACGGATTGAATATCAGCTATTCTAGCTACGACGAGACAGTTCTCACCGGGATTGTTTCAGATCAAGCTGCCTTGTATGGCGTGATCGCTCATTTACGAGATTTAGGCTTACAGCTTTCTTCGGTAAGCAGTGAAGATTTAATGGATCAAAATCCACCCTAGCATGCTGTCTACTCGTTAGTCTGAATCAATCCAGGATGCTGTGGACCTCAACCGTTGTGTGTACGATCCCGGAATCATGGGGGATCATTTCCTTGTATGTATTCGGTGAATCAGGGTCGTTGGTTACCAGGGTAATTTCAGATGAATAGATGCCAGGTCCAATGGACCAAATATGAAGATCAGAAACTTTAGTATCTTTGTAACTCTCCAAAATCTCGGTAATCCTCTGCTGGGTTTCAGCAGGGCTTTGATGATCCAATAATACCTTTGTTGTCCCTTGAATCAGTCCGACGGACCAACGAATGACCAGCAATGCACCCACGATGCCCATCAAGGGATCCATCCAAACCAGATGGAAGTATTTTGCAGCCAGCAGGGCAACAATCGCCAATACAGAAGTCATCGCATCGGTAAACACATGCAAATACGCCGCCTTTAAATTGTGGTCATCACCGGTGCGAATATGGACATGCTCGTGACCGGCATGAGTATGGACCTCATGATCGTGATCTGCGTTCTCGTCGTCGGTGGGGTCAAGCGTTTCATGATCATGATCACCATGAGCATGGGTATGGCCCTTTTCTCCCAAGATAACCATGCTGATACCGTTCACAATTAAACCTATCACGGCTACCAAGATTGCCTTATTATAAAGAATCTCGACCGGGTTGATTACCCTGACAAAGCTCTCATAAGCCATGAAAAAGGCAATAAAAATAAGGATCATTGCGCTTGAATATCCCGCCAGGGCATTCACTTTGCCGGTCCCAAAACTATACAGCTGGTCTTGAGCATGCTTGCGTGCATAAATATAAGCAAAAAAAGTTATTCCAAGGCCGACCATATGGGAACCCATATGGATGCCGTCTGCGGTGAGTGCCATCGATCCAAAAATAATCCCGGTAATGATTTCACCCACCATCATAATTCCAGTGATGATGATGACGAGCAGCGTTCGTCGTTCTCCAGAGCGGATCTGATCTTGCCCGAATACATGGGTATGCTGCCATTGAGATATTGAATCGCTATTCATCAGGGACTCCAACTATTAATATAAGTAGGACATTTTACCGCAAATGAGGGTGATTGAAGCAATTAATTAAAGGCCGTATCGCCACCAATATTTATCTGATCATAAAACAGAAAATGGGGAAATCTTGGTTGTAAACTTCACATTGCATTAGAATATACATAGGTTAGATGTAAAGACAACGATGGTTAACCTAAGGTACATCTTCACGGATGAGGAGGTCTAAATGACAGAACGAAAAAAAGTAACCCTGCCATACTTGTTCAACAAAGTTCAAAATAACGAGCCAATCACCTGGCTCACCTGCTATGACTACCCCACGGCATATCTTATGGAACAAGCCGGTCTCGACATGATCCTGGTTGGTGATAGCCTGGCAATGACCATGCTCGGCTTTGAGACCACCTTACCAGCCACTATGGATGACATGATCCGCCATGCTGCCGCGGTCCGCCGGGGGACACCTAACACTTTCATCGTTGGTGACATGCCCTACATGAGCTATCAGCCTAGCGTGGAGAGCGCTATACGCAATGCAGGGCGCTTTATGGCTGAGGCTGGCTGTGATTCGATCAAGTTGGAAGGTGGGGTGGAAATGGCTGACCGCATCCAGGGTATTGTCAACGCTGGAATCCCTGCTATAGGGCACCTGGGGTTAACTCCACAAAGTGCGTCCGCTTTGGGTGGTCATAAAGTACAGGGACGGGCAGCTAAATCGGCGAAAAAGATCATTGATTCTGCCAGGGCACTTGAGCAGGCGGGCGCATTCGCCATTCTCCTGGAAATGGTTCCCGACCGTATCTGCGAGATCATCACCGGGCGGGCGGAGAATTGCATCATCATGAGTTTGGGCTCCGGTCCTCGCGCCCATGGTCAGTTATTGATCTACCACGACATGTTCGGTTTATATCCTCGCTTTAAACCACGCATGGCCAAGGTGTTTGGAAACGCCGGTGAGGTGATCCTGAATGGTCTCAAACAGTATGTCTTGGAAGTCTCCGACAAGTCCTTCCCACAGCCGGAACATTGGTTCACGATGAAGGATGAAGAATACAATGAGTTAATGGGCATGCTATGAGGGTTGCCAGGCGGATTCAACACTTAGCTCCCGAAGGTGCTTACCAGGTGTTGGCACGCGCTCAGTCTCTGGAAGCCAGCGGGCGCAAGATCATCCACCTCGAAATCGGCCAGCCGGATTTCGAGACTTTTGACAATATTAAGCGAGCCGGGATAAATGCCATCAACGAGGGCTTGACGCGCTATACCCCTCCCATCGGAATAAAAAACCTGCGGGAGGTGATTGCTCAGGACGCAGGTTGCCGGCGTGGATTGGATTTCCATCCCGACCAGGTAGTGGTCAGCCCAGGCGCCAAACCCAATCTTTTCTTTCCAACCCTCGCACTGATCGAACCAGGCGACGAGGTGATCTACCCCAATCCTGGTTTCCCTACCTATGAAGCAATGATTCGTGTGGCAGGTGGTATCCCGGTCCCTGTTCCTCTACTGGAAGAAAAAAACTTCTCTTTTGATTTGGATGCATTTAACCAGCTGGTCAACGATCGCACCCGGCTGGTCATCCTGAATTCACCCAGCAATCCCACCGGTGGGGTGATCCCTCTGGCTGACCTCCAACAAATCGCTGCAGCTGCCCAACAGTACAACTGCTGGGTGTTGTCAGACGAGATCTATGCACGGATTGTGTATGACCACGACAGTGTCCCTTCCATTGCTGCCTTGCCAGGTATGATGGATCGGACGATCATTGTCGATGGGTTCTCGAAAACGTATGCCATGACAGGCTGGCGCCTGGGTTTCGGTATCATGCCCAAGGAGCTCGCTGATAAGGTTCAACTACTGCTTACCCACTCCGTGGGCTGTACTTCCCATTTCGTCCAGGTTGCTGGGATCGAAGCACTTTCCGGACCCCAGGAGCAAGTCGATTCGGTCGTAGCAGAATACCAACACCGGAGAAATGTTATTGTTGACGGATTGAACTCTATACCCGGGGTAACCTGCCAGCGTCCTCTGGGTGCTTTCTACGTCTTCCCCAACATTAAATCGTTCGGGTGCACTTCATCTGAATTGGCAAATCTTCTCCTGGACAATGCCGGGGTGGCAGTCTTGCCTGGCTCTTCCTTCGGGGAGTATGGTGAAGGATACCTGCGTTTGGTTTATTCCAATTCGATTGAGAATATCGAGCTGGCAATGGAAAGGATACGACAGGCAGTCCAATTCCTATAATTGATGGCTTGTGCTGGTTTGCTCCCAGCTTTTACTACCAATTTTATCCAAATTCCCTCTTGACTTCTTGCTAAATATAGCCTAAAATAAGATTTAGTTTATCCTAATTATCTTATTGTATAAGATAAAATCTCATCCTGTACGGGATATGGATCGATTAGGAGCTAGGATGAAACAATTATCGAGGCGAGATTTTCTTAAAACCGGTGGGATTGCCCTCCTAAGCACCGCAGGTGTGGCAGCTTTTAGCAAGATGCAACCGCCTTCGACCAGTGCACCAATCATGCAAATGGATCATCACAATACGGATGCGATGGCTATGCCTGTCGGCGAAGTGGATCATCAGCGCAATGGCTTCAATCCGTCGGATATTTTAACGGATTTCGATTATGGCACGGTTTCCACTCTCCCAGGAGGTCGCACGCTGCGTGAGTATGATATTTTTGTTGCCAACAAAGATATTGAAGTCGTGCCAGGCATTGCTTACCCCGCCTGGACCTACAATGGGCGTATCCCAGGTCCAACGATCCGGGCGACTGAAGGCGACTTGCTTCGCATTCACCTCCATAACGATAGCAGCCACCCGCACTCATTGCATTTCCACGGGGTTCACCCTGCCGAGATGGATGGCGTCCCTGGAACACCGGGGATGATCGAGCCGGGAGAGAGCTTCACGTACGAATTTGATGCAGAACCATTTGGTCTACACTTGTATCATTGTCACGCTTTTCCCCTGGCTAGGCATATTGCGAAAGGTCTGTATGGCGCGTTTATCATCGACCCAAAAGTCGGCCGACCTCCGGTCGATCAGGAGCTGGTGATGGTCATGAGTGGTTTTGATGTTGATTTTGATGATGTGAATGACTTCTACGCTGTGAATGCTATTCCCTTTCACTACCATCAACACCCCATCCAAATAAAAGTCGGCGAGACCGTGCGTATATACTTGGTAAATATCCTGGAATTCGACCTGATCAATTCATTTCATCTGCATGCCAATTTCTTCCACTACTACCCCACCGGGACAAGCCTGACCCCAAGCGAATTCACCGATACGATCATGCAAACCCAGGCTCAACGGGGTATCCTGGAATTCTCGTATAAATACCCCGGTCGCTATATGTTTCACGCTCACAACACAGAATTCGCTGAACTCGGGTGGACTGGGGAATTTGAAGTTATACCGTCAGGAGCATGAAAATGGCTGAAAATACTTTCTCTCCTGTTGGAGAAAAGCGGATTAACCTTAAAACCACCGTACTGCTCATCTTACCTCTGGTAATCCTCGGTGGTGTAATCTGGTTGTTCCTGACCACTGGAGGTGGCTTACTGCTTTCGCAACCCATACCCGTCGAGGCTCTATCCGTCGAGCGTACTGTTTTAAGACCAGGCCACATCAAGGTCACAGTACGTAACGCTGGGCGGAACGATTTGCAAATCGCACAAGTGATCATCAACGATGCCATCTGGCCGTTCACCACTACTTCAAGCGCCATCATCCCTCGTTTGCATACCGAGGTTGTCCATCTCGATTATGCCTGGTCCTACGGCGAAGCCTATCGCATCCGGTTTTTCACCACGAATGCAATCCCCTTCGATGTCGAAATCCCTGTGGCGATTGAAACACCCGAACCAAACCGCAGTACTTTCCTATCTTTCACCCTGATCGGGTTGTACGTGGGTGTTATACCCATATTTTTAGGTTTAGTCTGGTTCCCAGCGCTACGCAAGTTCAGCAAGCAAACAATGACCTTCCTGTTAGCCGTTACTGCCGGATTACTCGTCTTTCTCGGTCTCGACACTCTGGTTGAGGCAATTGAGCAAGCTGCTGTCATTCCAGGCTCTTTCCAAGGAATCGGTCTGATTGGAATCGGCGCATTGGGGACATTTTTTCTGTTGGATGCAATCACCAGGCGGCAGATAGCCGTGGGGCGCAGTGAGGCATCTCAACGGCTGATGCTGGCATATATGATCGCCGTTGGGATCGGACTGCATAACCTGGGGGAAGGACTTGCAATTGGGGCATCTTTCAATGTGGGTGAGATTGCCCTGGGTGCCTTCCTTGTTGTTGGTTTCATTATTCAAAATCTTACCGAAGGCCTGGGCATCATCGCTCCGGTGTTGCGTGACCGACCCGGGTTGGGCAACTTGGTTTTGATGGGTCTTGTGGGTGGTGTTCCAGCAATCCTTGGGGCTTGGATCGGCGGGTTCACCCCTTCTCCAATCTTGGCTGTGCTATTTTTGGCCATTGGTACAGGTGCGGTGTTTGAAGTGGTTTACGAAATCGCCAAGCTGATCCGCAAAGACACGGCTCGGCAATCTATGCCACTAACCGTTTTTTCTGGGATTATCTCAGGAATGCTCATGTTGTGGGTAACAGGTTTACTGATCAAGTGAGGCGTTATGATGCACATTAAAACCAGCCAGGCAACTGAAGATTATCTGAAAGCAATTTATACGATCACACGCAAGACGGATCGAGCATCCACGAATGATATCGCTACCAGGATGGGTGTTTCTCCGGCATCGGCAACCGGGATGGTTCAAAAGCTGGCGAGTGCACAGCCTCCTCTGCTTCAGTACGAGAAGCATCGTGGAGCAGCCCTGACCCAAAAGGGTGAGCAGATCGCTCTCGAGATTATCCGTCATCACCGATTATTAGAAACCTTCCTGCATGAAAAACTTGGTTACACCTGGGATGAGGTGCATGAAGAAGCTGACCAGCTGGAACATGTCATCTCTGAGGAGCTGGAAGAACGTATTGCCAGAGCATTGGGAGATCCACACTATGACCCGCATGGCGATCCGATTCCCAACCGTGAATTTCACCTTCCGCATCAATCTAGTATGAGCGTGGCAGAATTACAGCCCGGAGACCAGGCTGTCGTGGTGCGTATCAACACCGACAATCCTGACCTGCTCAGATATCTTACCTCCATTGGGCTATCTCTCCAAAGCAGGATAAGGGTAATAAACGTCTCACCGTATGACGATATTACCAGCCTGATAATCGATGGCAAGGATGGATCTCGTATTCTCGGATCTCGCATCACTGACAAGATTTTTGTCGACCTTCATCCTAAACAAATGCTTCGATCATAGAGAAAGCCACGAAAAGTCGCTAGTAACTCGTTGTATATGACTTGGCTGGATTTGCCTTATTAGCGCGTAGCGCTCGGGTGCTCAAGCCCAAGCGCATGGTTTCCTTGTAAACTCAAAAACTGTCATTAGGGTGAAGATATCAATCGCCTTAGTCCACATGGCTCAAGGACGAATATCCAGTGGATGCAAAAGGTCATCCATTTGTTATTCTGCCCTGTGAAAATCAGACCCAAGTTCCATATCCCCCGCGCCCAGGGGTATTTAATCGCCTTTGCCCTATTTAATATCTTAAAGTATCAAGGATAATTTTATCGATACCGATCTTCATTCATGGTGGATAAGATTTTGGATCATTCGCTGAGTAATGAAATAAGTTAACCATACCTCTATGGTTTGACAAAGCATCTCGCATTGTTAAACTCGCACTGTTAAGGTAAAATTTAACGGCAATGACCTCCATCCAAACCCTGCGTTCATTTGAACAACTCAAGCTCCTGGCAGATCCTCGCCGGCGTGCAATATTGCAGCAGTTGATGTCATGCCCTGCCTCGCTGACCATGCTGGGAAAAACGATCGGGGAGCACCCAGCCTGGGTGCGTCACCATCTCAAACAGCTGGAGGCGGCAGGTCTGGTCGAGCTGGTAGAGACACGCATCCAATCGGGTGTGGTTGAAAAGTTCTATCGCGCCTGTGCGGGAGGTTTCTTGGTGCAGGAACTTATCCTTCCCCAGAATCGCGAGCGCCCAGTGATTGTTTTTTCAGGAAGCCACGATTTAGCTGTTGAGCTCCTGACTAATCTCGTTTCCAGTCATCTCGAAGTGCTCACCCTCCCAATTGGAAGCCTGGATGGACTGATGGCTTTGCGTCAGAACCTGTGCAATATCTCAGGAGCTCACCTGTTGGATGCCAGCGGTGAATACAATTTACCCTTTATCCGCCATTTTTTCCCGGACCGGACAATGCAAGTGATCACACTGGCTCATCGCGAACAGGGATTACTGGCTGCTCCTGGCAACCCCAAAAGGATTCGCTCGCTCGCAGATTTGACGTGTGAGAATGTAATATTTATCAACCGCAATCCAGGCTCTGGGACGCGCCTTTGGCTTGACCATCAATTGCAAGCAGAGGGAATTCCCACAGCGAGCATCCAGGGATACGCAGACATTGTTAGTACACACACAGCAACTGCAACTCGTGTCCAATCAGGCAAAGCAGATGTGGCTCTTGGTTTACGGGCGGCTGCTCACCAATTTGGATTGGATTTTATACCCTTATTCCACGAGCGGTACGATATTGTCTTTATGCTGGAGCATAGCACTTTGCTTGATCCGCTATTAGACATCATACAAACCCGAAAATTCCGCCAAAACGTTGATGCCCTTACTGGCTACGATACCACACATTCCGGCAAACTGATTCCACTCTGAGGAAAATACTCTTGTGCCGCTGAAATCCTTCAAAATTAGAAATGCTTGCCTATTTATCCCTCTTGGCTTGATTGTGCTTTGCCTTCTGGTGTTCGCTATTTCTGCTCTCAGCAACCTCGGGCTTCCTCAACAATCCATCATTACGGAACGATTAAGCGAGTTAGAAAAAGCCCGACTGTCTGAAGTATTGCATTTGCGTGGTGTTTTAGGTGATGTTGTCTGGCCAGGCTGGTCTCAAGCAGATATCCCCCTGATCGTATACAACGAGCAATATGCATTTCTGGTGGGCTATCTAAACCCACCTGATGGCTGGATGAAGGTGCCTGGTTTAGAACCGCGCGGTGGTCCCTGGGAAGAAGTCCGAGATGATGGTTTCGATGGTCATCCATATTACCGTACCCCGATTACTGACCCCCAAAAGACCCCTGAAGGATTCACCGTTCGGATAGGCGATCGTTGGGTGGCAACCTTCCAGTCCCGCGAATATAGTCAGGTTGCATTTTACCGAGATTTCCGACAAAAACTGCCACCTTTCATTTCCAACCTGGTACCGCTTCGTTTGATTTGGGCACTTCTGATGGGGAAAACGGACAACTATATTGCTGCGTTGGAGCATGAATCTTTTCATGCATACGAAGGCATTCTGGCTGCAGACCGCTTGAACAAAGCGGAGAGCATGTACACGGTGGAGGAGAATTACCCGTTCGATGCTATGGAAGAACCCTGGAAGCAGGAGATGGATATACTCGTCCAGGCGGTTCTAGCCAATACCGAGACTGAAGCGATTGATCTTACCCGTGAGTTCCTGCAGATGCGAGCTTCTCGTAGGGCAGGATTGAGCCCCGACCAGGTGGGCCTGGAACGATTGCGAGAATGGGAGGAAGGGCTTGCCAAGTATGCCGAGTTGGAAATCACCCGCCAGGCTAATTCAGTGGATAGTTATCTTGCTTACGCTGGTCTAGCGCAGGATAAGGGTTTTAAGAATTATGAAAGCCAGCAGCAGTTTTGGCTTGCCCAGTTGAAAGAAGCGAAAATTACCCAGGGTCGGTCAGGCAATACGCGCTTTTATTATTCAGGTAACGCCCTGGCTGTTCTACTAGATCGCCTGATGCCTGGCTGGAAGCCGCGTGCCTTGCCGGGGGGCGAGTATCTGGATGATTTACTGCAGGAAGCGGTAAAGTAAGGGTTAAGTTTTCGTACGCTTTCTCTGCAACAGGCGTGGAAAAGTATGAACCATTTGGACCGGATGGATCATCATCCAAATATTTCCGGAAGTTGATTGGCACGAAGTTCATCGCTTTCAATGTTGTCAGGGAAGCGAATATACGATAGGATATATACACTCGGGAAAGTTGGGCACCTGTGCAGATCCTATCCACCAAGCTATCCATTCCGCCTCTCCGTTCCAGGCTGATCCAACGTCCACGGCTATTCCAAAAGCTAAACCAAGGAATGGAGTGTGGGCTAATTCTAATCTCAGCCCCTGCAGGCTATGGTAAAACCACCTTGCTGAGTGCCTGGCTGAGCCGCACAGATTGTCCTGCTACTTGGCTTTCGCTTGACGATAATGACAATGATCTCACCCGATTTCTTAACTATTTAACGGCCGCGTTAGGTGTTATCGATCCTTCGATAAAAGATATTTTCAATGGCACACATAATTTCAGCGCCCAGCCAGATATTGAAACACTCCTCACCCCACTGATCAATCATTTATATCAGTTTAGCCATCCCTTCTGCCTGGTATTCGATGATTACCACGTGATCCAAAATCAAACGGTTCACCAGGCAGTCGAGTTTATCCTGGAGCACCGCCCACCAGCATTACATGTCATTATCGTCACTCGAGCTGATCCACCCTTGCCCCTGGCGAGATTGCGTGCCTGTTCTGATCTGCTGGAGTTACGCATGGCCGACCTGCGTTTTACGTTGCAGGAAGCCGCAGAATTCCTAAATCACACCATGGGTTTAAAGGTTACCCCCGAAGACGTCACTCGGATAACAACTCGGACTGAAGGCTGGATTGCTGGTTTACAAATGGCAGCATTATCCATGCAGAATTCAGAGGACATACCAGGCTTCATCACCAATCTAACCGGTACCCATCACTATATTTTTGATTATTTAATCGAAGAAATCCTGAGGCAGCAAACCCCTGAGATTCACCGTTTCCTTCTTTATACTTCCATCCTTGATCAATTAACTGCCCCCTTATGCGATGCCCTTCTTGTGTCGACCACGGAGACTCAGCCCACTCGTCCATCGTCTATCATTCTAAAAGAACTCGAACATAACAACCTGTTTATCATTCCCTTGGATCATGAAAAGCGATGGTATCGATATCATCCTTTGTTCGCCGAGTTGCTACGGGGTTATCTCAAACAGAATGATGCAGGGCAAATTGCAATCTTACACAAGCGAGCCAGTGCCTGGCTTGAAACGCACGGGCTAATCCCCAGCGCCATCCGCCATCTATTCGCTGCCAGTGATTGGGAGGGTGTCGTCAGGTTGGTCAGTGTAAATATATTTGCCATGTTGGAGCAAAATGAGCTCAATAGTATTTCCAGGCAGCTTGACAACCTGACCAGCGAAAAGAGTAGTGCCCGTCCATGGTTGCTAATGGGGCGTGCCTGGCTAGCTGCATATACGGGGCAACTAAGTGCTGTCGAGCCCATCCTGAAGATGGCAGAATCTGAGATAAGCAGCTTGACCAGTGAACTGGAGTTGCAGACTCTGGGTGGGCATATTGCCGCGATTCGAGCATATATCAACTGGATCGGAGACCAGCGGGATATTGCTGTTAAAGCTGCCGAAGCTGCATTGGAATGGCTGCCAGAATCTGAGCATCTGATCCGATGCCAGGCTGCTACCTTGTTGGGATTGACATATAATGATTCCAAAGCCCGTGAAAGTGCCTTAAAACAAGCCCTTGCCCATGCCAGGGAATGTAAAGTATCCCATGTAACCATCTTTGCCCATGGTTGTTGGGCATGGATGCTCGCCATGCAGGGCAGGCTACACGCGGCAGCTTCTGCCTGTCAGGAAGCAATCCAACTGGCTCAATCGGCCAGCTCACACCAGCCACTGCCGACCCTCAGCCACGTTTTTTCCACATTGAGTTTTGTATTATGTGAGTGGAATGACCTGGAAGGTGCATTGCACTACTCAAAAGAGGCAGTTAATCTGGCGCGCCAATGGGAGCAGGCAGACGCATTACACTTTGCTCTGGATAATCTTGGAAACGCATTGTACGCATCCGGTGATGTTGAAGGGGCTTTCGTTACGAACCACCAGGCATGGCAGGTTGCCCGTAATACTTCACGCTGGTTTGAGGAGATTACAATTTCCCAGGAGGCTGAATGGTACCTGGCACAGGGCAATCTGGGAACCGCAAGAGAGATCTTACGCCGCGCTCAGGTGCAAATTGATGAGATATCAAACGCAGCCTTTAGCGACTATAAAAGCCAGCTCATCCCCTTAACCATCATCCAAATCTTGATCGCCCAAAAGCAATATTCTAAAGCTCTGAAATTAACTCGGCTTTTTCTAGATGAGTTTGAAAATAAGAAAATCGGTTACTATATCATCCGTTTACTTACCTGGCAGGCTCTGGTATATAACGGATTAAGACAGCCAGACCAGGCATTGGCGTCCTTAGAGCGCGCCCTGACACTCGCTGCACCCGAAGGATACGTTCGTACCTTCATCAAACCGCAACCCGGATTGATTAATTTACTCCGCCTCGCTCACACAGCCAGAATCATGCCGGATTATATCGAAAAATTATTGGCAACATTCGAGCAGGAAGTCAGAAGCCAGTCCATCGAGATGGTACCTGCTCACGGTTTAGTCGAGCCACTTACGGATAGAGAGTTAGAGGTTCTCAGGCAGTTGGCGCAGGGTTGCACCGACAAGAAAATCGCTGAGAACCTGGTGATCGCCCGTGAGACAGTCCACAAGCATCTAAAGAATATTTACGGTAAATTGGACGTTCACAGCCGAACTGAAGCCGTCGCCCGCGCCTATGATCTAAAGCTGCTGTAATTTCCTTCATTTGGAATTTCCCCACCAATATCAGTAACATTACTCCATTAAGATCAGTAACATTCATCCATGATGATTGCTTGACACGACCTGGAAACCGGTATAAAATTTCTTTATCCCCATGGGGGGGATAGAGATATTGATTGCTCCTCCCCAAAACACCTGTTTTAGAAAGAGGCATCAATTTATGATCAGTAACGAAGCCAGCGCGCTCGAATGCCAATCCTGCGCCCCTCGAAAACCCAATTTCTTTGTTCGATATCGCCATTTTCTGCTTTCGCGCGACTCAATCCTGACCTTTTTGAATGCGCTATTGCTAATGGTTGGTTTTTTCCTTGTGCTGGCTGGCCAATACCAATTAAGCCGTGTTGCCTTCCTGCTATCAGCCCTGGTTGGAGGCACGCCATTATTCATATTTGCCGCAAAAGGATTATTTATTAATCATGATATCACAGCCGGAGTGATGGCATCGGTAGCTATGATTGCGGCGATTATTGTGGGCGAATACAGTGCAGCTGCCTTAGTGGCCTTCATGATGTCCGTCGGCGAATGGCTTGAGAATTTTACAATCGCCAGAGCAGATAACGCCTTGCAGGATTTGGCAAAGCTACTTCCGTCACAGGTTTACGTGATTAGAAACGGCCAGGAGCAGCTGCAACCCATAGAGCAAGTTGCGGTTGGGGAGCATGTGAGGGTTAGAACTGGTGAACGGATCGGTCTGGATGGAGAAGTTACCCATGGGCGTGGTTCTGTGAACCAGGCAGCGATCACTGGCGAGGCAATGCCCGTGGACAAGGACGTGGGAGACGTACTCTTTGCAGGCACCTTGAATGAATTGGGGACTTTGGAATTCATTGTTACCCGGATAGGGCAAGATACCACCCTGGGTCATATTGTCAAATTAGTGCAAGATGCCCAGGCTTCAAAAGCGCCTGTCCAGCGTGTGGCTGACAAATATGCTAGAATCCTGGTACCGATCACATTTTCAATCGCTATCCTGGTTTATTTCCTGACCGGCGACATTATGCGCTCGATTACGGTTTTGGTGGTGGTGTGCCCGTGTGCCCTGGTCCTGGCCACCCCTACTGCGGTGGTCGCTGCAATCGGTAACGCAGCTAAGCGAGGCATTCTGATCAAATCCGGAGAAATCGTCGAACAGGTTGGCAAGATTGACGTGATCGCCTTTGACAAAACTGGCACCCTCACTCTTGGCAAGCCGGTAGTCAGCGAGGTGATTGCGGTCAATTCGGTGAGTGCTGATCAACTTTTGGCTTATGCAGCTACAGCAGAAAAATATAGCGAGCATCCCATCGGCCGGGCTTTGGTGACAGCCGGGAATGGGCACTCTCAGCAATTTGGTGAACCCACAGATTTCAACGTTCTGCCAGGTTATGGGATTTCTGCTCAGGTTGATGGCCACAGCGTGACGATTGGAAACCGCACCCTCCTGACGGAAAGGGGCATAGCCTGGAGTGCAGAATTAGAAGGTCAGGCTAGCGCTCTCGAATTACAAGGGAGTACTGTCATACCGGTCGCTTTGGATAATCAGGTGGCTGGCCTGATCAGCCTGGTCGATATCCCTCGCATAGAGGCTAAACAAGCGATTGCTGAATTAAAGCGGTTAGGTATCCAAGAAATGATTATGATCACCGGGGATAATCCCAGGACTGCAGAGAGAATCACTCGCGAATTAGGGATCGACCGTTTTTATGCAGAAGTTCTGCCACAAGATAAGCTTAAGATCATCCGCGAGTTGCAAGCTCAGGGTCGTAGTGTGCTATTTGCTGGAGATGGTGTAAATGATGCCCCCGCCCTGGCAGCGGCTGATATCGGGGTAGCCATGGGTCTCGCAGGTACAGACCTGGCTTTAGAGACTGCTGATATTGGTTTAATGGCGGATGAAATCGAAAGACTTCCACAAATCATCGCACTTTCACGGAAGACATTAAGCGTCATTCGCCAAAATGTGATTTTCTCCATGAGTATGAACATGTTAGCAGTCATCCTTGGTGGGTTTGGAATCATTGGTCCGGTGATTGGAGCTGTGATGCATGAGTTATCGGCATTACCCGTTCTTGCAAATTCATCCCGTATGATTGGTTATCAGGTACCAAAAGAGAAGTGATAGTTGAAACAAAAGAACTCTATTAGCGGTAGAGGTGTCCAAATTTGGACAGAGCTTCTTTGTTTGTCAGACAGAGGAGGTGATTAGAGATTAGACATACTCACTGAATGTGATATCGATCATTTCAACATACCAATTCATAGATAGTTCATAATAGGAGAATAATGCTGTGAAAAAGTACCTACGTTTTACAAATTTACTTGTGGTGTTCATTATGCTGGCCTCGTTTATTGCAGGCTGTGCTCAATCAACAACGCCCACACCGGAAGTCATCACGGTAGAAAAAACCGTGGAAGTACCGGTGGAAAAAACCATTATAGAGACGGTGGAAGTCATTAAAGAGGTCGTCGTCACTCCCACCGCAGCGCCTCCCGCCGAAGGCAGTAAAATCATTTTAAGAGTGGGCACCGGGGATAGTGGTGAAGGATTAAACCCACATCAAGAGATCATTGCCGAGTTTGAAAAAGCGAATCCCGATATCCTGGTTCAGCTTGAGGCTGTCTCGGGGAATGATTATTACACCCGCTTGCTGACTCAAATCGCAGCAGGTGACGCACCAGACATTATCCAAATCGGGGATGATGCTGTACCCATGTTTGTTTCCAAAGGGGGATTCCTGCCTCTGGATGATTTTATTACCGGGAATTATCCCTTAGATACCAGCATCTATCTGCCTGGCACGTTGGACCCTGGCCAATACCAGGGTAGCCAGTATTTCCTGCCCAAGGATTTCTCGCCCCTGGCCGTATATTTCAACAAGAAGATTTTCGATGAATATAACGTGGCCTATCCCACAGATGATTGGACTTGGGATGAGTTTCTGGCGACTGCCCAAGAGCTGACCAAGGATGTCGATGGCGATGGTCAGACCGATATCTGGGGTGCCCAGCTTTCAGCCAATTGGACCAGTGGATTTGAATACTGGGTGGCGGCTACGGGTGGTCAGCTAATCAGCCCGGATGGAACGAGCTACGTTGGCTACATGGATTCACCAGAGACGATCAAGGCTGTGCAGTTCTATGCCGATTTATATAATAAGTACAAAGTAGCCCCACCTCCTGCGGATTTCAACTTATGGGCAGGTGGTAACCCCGAATTTGAATCTGGGAAAGCTGCCATGCGCCTGTTCGGTCGCTGGCCTCAAACTGGCTTGCTCAGCAACCCGAATGTGGACCTGGGTACCGTAGAGGTTCCTGCCGGTGACCAGAAAGCCAACGTGCTCTTCTGGGGAGGCTTTGGCATCTTTAGTGGCTCAGAGAATCCTGAAGCCGCCTGGCGCTTCCTGAAGTTCTATGTCGGCGCTGAAGGCTCAGAAATCTGGAAATTACATGCCATCCCACCTGTCGCTGCCGTGGCAGAAGCGGCTGGGTTGACAACAGATCCAATCGAGGGCGCCTGGATCCGCGGCCTTGATTATTTGGCACCTCGCGCCTATGTTTCCACCGATTTCTGGGGAGAAACAGGCGATCCAGCGTTGCGTAAAGCGCTTGAGACAGTGCTCATTGATCCTACCGCAGATGTTGCACAAGTCATGCAAACTGCAGCCCAGGAGGCTCAAGCCGCACTGGACGAAAAATTGAAATAGTTGCTTCTAATCTGGGTGTGCCCACGCTCACGTGGGCACACCCAATCGTTTTCAAGAATACACCCTTGCTCACCACCCTACCATGAACTCAGCCATTGTAAAAACAAGGATCCGTATCCCTCGGCTAAAGTTACGCCAACGTGAGGCTATCTTATTCTATCTTTGTATTTCTCCCTGGCTAATTGGCTTCGTCTTATTTTATCTGGGCCCCATCCTTGCCTCCTTTTATTACAGCCTGACCGAGTGGGATTTATTGACCTCGCCCGAGTTTGTGGGCATGGACAATTATGTCCGCCTGTTCACGCGGGATCCCCTGGCATTGAAAGCCTTCAAGGTTACCCTGGTATACACTTTAATCTATGTGCCATTGGATTTGGTTTTTGGCTTGTCGCTAGCATTGTTACTTAATCAAAAAATACGCGGGATTGGAGTATTTAGAACAGTATATTACTTGCCATCTGTGCTGAGCGGAGTCGCTTATGTAGTGATGTGGATGTGGATGTTCAACCCCCAACATGGCTTGATCAACACGCTTCTCGCTTATGCGGGTATCCAGGGACCCCGCTGGTTGCTGGACCCTAAATGGGCATTGAGTGCCCTGATTGTTATGTCGTTATGGGGAGTTGGGCGGAGCATGGTGATCTTCCTTGCCGGATTACAAGATATACCCATAGTTTTGTATGAAGCTGCAGAGATTGATGGTGCCACCCGTTGGAAAAAGCTTTGGAATGTTACCCTGCCCCTCCTTACACCATCTCTTCTTTTCAACTTGATTTTTGGCATTATCCTTACTTTTCAAACTTTTACCAACGCATTTGTCGCTACAAATGGTGGACCTTTGGATTCAACACTCTTCTATGTACTTTACCTGTATCGTAAAGCTTTTGAACACCTTCAGATGGGGTATGCATCTGCCATGGCCTGGGTGCTCTTCCTGATCGTATTGGGTTGCACGTTGCTGATCTTCCTGACCTCGGGTAAATGGGTGTTTTACCGCAGCGTTGGAGAATGATGAATGGCTCGCAGAACTGAATTTAAGCAGAGTGACTATCTGCAGCCTGCTCATTGGCGCAGGAATATCTGGAACCTGATTATTTATTTGATGTTGATCATGGGTTCTTTAATGTTTATCCTGCCACTATTTTGGGCTCTATCCTCATCATTTAAGTCAGATTACCAGGTAATGCAGTATCCCCCCCAGTGGATTCCCAGCCCGCTACGTTGGCAAAACTATCCCGAGGCCCTGACTTATGTGCCATTTGGACGCTTCGCTCTAAACACCTTGTTTATTGCCGCGTTTGCTATCTGTGGGAATATATTGTCATGTACCATCATCGCATATGGTTTTGCCCGTTTACGCGCACCCGGTAAAAATTTCTTCTTCATCCTCATGTTATCAACCATGATGCTGGTAGAACCTGTACGGATCATTCCTCTCTATATTGAATTCAACAAGCTTGGATGGATTGACACTTTCCTGCCGTTGATCGTACCGGCCTTCTTCGGTAGTCCATTTTACATTTTTTTATTGAGACAGTTTTTTATGAATATCCCCCTCGAATTAGAAGAGGCGGCTTTAATCGATGGAGCAAATCGGTTACAAATTCTGTGGAAGGTAATAGTGCCTCTCTCAAAACCGGCATTGGCTGCCATCGCAATTTTCAACTTTCAGGGGGTATGGAACGATTTCCTGTATCCGTTGGTTTTCTTGCATAAGCAAACAAACTATACCATTGCCTTGGGATTAAATTTCTTCCGCAGCACCTATACTGTCCATTGGGGATATTTGATGGCAGCTTCAATAGTAGCATTGCTGCCCATGGTCATCATCTTCTTCCTTGCTCAACGATACTTCATCCAGGGAATCACCTTTACCGGGATAAAAGGATAGCCTTTCCTTGAATACCCACAATGAACCAATGAGCGATATCCCCCTGGTTTCCAACAAAAACATCCTTGTGGTTGTTGCTCATCCTGACGATGCCGAATCCTTTTGTGGAGGAACAATTGCCAAAATAGTTCAGCGCGGTAACCGCGTTACCGTGGTAATTTGCACCAATGGCGACCGAGGAAGTCATAACAGCCAGATTCGACCCAGCGACCTGGTCCAGGTGCGGCAACTTGAACAGGACCGGGCGCGAAAAATCCTCGGAATCAAAGATGTGATCTGGCTGGGATATCGGGACGGTGAGTTGGCAACGGTAAGCGATTTACGCGAGCGAATTATCCGCGTCATCCGGCAACAGCAACCAACCATCATCGTATCATTTGATCCATGGAAACATTATGAATTCCATCCTGATCACCGGGTGGTAGGTTTTATGACCGGGGAAGCGCGTATGCTGGCTGACCTGCCCTGGATCTGCCCGGAGTTTACCTTGGAAGGCTTAATACCCTGGCATGTTCCTGAACTGTATCTATTTTCATCCCAAGAACCCAATCACTGGGTAGATATCAGCTCAACTATCGAGTTGAAGGTAAAGAGCCGATTAGCCCACCGAAGTCAAAACGATTTCATCCTATGTGAAGAAGACAGGCAAACCTTTATTCGTCAGATCAAGACTAAGGCAGAGGAAGCAGGCAAAGCCTGCGGGTCTGCCTACGCTGAGGCGTTTTATAAGGTCGATCAAACGGAATTGTGGATTTGAAGAGTATACCTATTAGTATCTATTTTAGAGGCTTTGCATGCATGGATTAATTGTCAATGCGGATGATTTTGGTTTTTCTCAAGAGATTAACGAGGGCGTGTGTGAAGCACATGTAAGTGGGGTTGTGACCGACGCATCGTTGCTGGTTCGAAGCCCTTATGCATTAAAGGCAATTCAAATGGCCAGCCGGATTAGTCTGCCCGTCGGACTGCATATCGATTTTGTCACCCCCTATTCTTCCTCAACCACACAAGAACTATGGCCAAATGGACACCTGACTCAAGAGCTGTACAACCGCGAATTTAATCACCAGGTTACCAGTCTGTTCTCGACCGAGGAATTGCTTAATTTACAGCAAGAGTTACGTAACCAGATAGAGGATTTTATAGCTCTTGCCGGGCATGCACCCTCTCACCTGGACTATCACTTTGGGTTGCATTTCCTGCCGGATGTGATGTTTATTTATCTCATGGTTGCTAACCAATATCAACTTCCCGTGAGGTGGGGTGAGCAATATGCCGGTAGAAACCCATTAATCCTTGCCCCGGCTCGTTTATGTGATCGCTTCCGCGGTGTAGAAAATGGCAGCATCGAAACATTTACTGATTTATTAAAAGAACCCTGGGAAGGAGTGCTGGAGGTATTATGCCATCCGGGTTACTTCTCTCCCAATGGTCTTTTCGATTCGTATAACCAGGAACGGGAATTTGAATTAAAAATCTTAACCGATCCGCGATTGAAAGCGGAGATTGAGCACATGGGCATCCAATTGGTGAATTACAACTGGCTGAAAGAACATGGCTCAATGAATTAACCCACAGCAGCATGGGTAACAGGTGTGCTGAGAAAGGATCTAAAAATGAACGAGTCGGATATGGAATCCCATGATCATGATTCACAATTTCAGGATATTCATGAACATATTCATCGCCAAAAAGTATTAGCACGGCTTGCACGCATAGAAGGGCATGTGCGCGCTGTTAAACGCATGGTGGAGCAGGATAAATCCTGCCCGGATGTACTGGTACAGATTGCGGCAATTCGATCAGCGCTCAATAGTGTTGGAAGGGTCATCCTGGATGACCACATGCGCGGTTGCATGGTAGATGCCTTACAGAAGGGCGAGTGGGAGCTGGCATTCAAAGACTTGAGCAATGCCCTCGACCGCTTTGTAGATTAGCCAAAGCTGGCCAGGTATGAAATTATCCGTGATTGGTGGTTGTGGCGTACGCGCTCCCCGTTTAGTGAGTTCAGCCTTACACCGGCAAATACAAACTGGTCTCACCGAGTTGTGGTTGATGGATATTGATGAAACCAGGCTCCGCCTGATTGGCGGGTTGTGCCAGAAGTTAGCAATCCTTGCAGAAAGCCCGGTGAGGATTTTCTGCACACAGGATGCCCGGGCTGCGCTGGATGGCGCCGACTATATTGTGACCACAATCCGAGTGGGCGGTGAGTATGGGCGTGTCCTCGATGAAAAGATTGCTTTGCGTCAGGGAGTCTTGGGTCAGGAGACCACTGGTGCCGGTGGCTTTGCGATGGCAATGCGTAGTATTCCAACATTGCTGGAATACGCCGGGTTGGCAGAAAAATATGCACCCCATGCATGGTTGTTTAACTTTACCAACCCTGCCGGACTTGTAACGCAAGCGATGCATAAAAGGGGATTTGTCCGCAGCGTAGGGATATGCGACAGCGCCAACCTGGCGCAACACGATGTCGCCCGTTGGTTTGGGATACCCCCGGCCCAGGTGCATGCAGAGGTGTTTGGCTTGAATCACCTGTCATGGGCACGTAGTCTTCGGGTGGATGGAAGGGATGTGCTGCCAGAACTGTTGGCAAATCCATCCTTCTGCGCTGAGAGCAGTCAGCGGATTTTTGACACCGCTTTATTGGAACGAATAGGATTATTCTTGAATGAGTACCTTTATTATTACTACTACGCCGAGCAAGCATTATCCCAAATCCAACAGGATTCAAAAACTCGGGGAGAAGAAATACTTGAACTCAACCAGGCATTACTGAGAAAACTAAATTCAGTGAGTTATAAGGATGACCCACAGGCTGCCATCCGAGCCTATTTCACGTACGAAAGACGACGCAGTTCAACCTATATGCACTATGCGATGCCGGGTGGGCTCAGCCTGGAGCAGGCCGACCGAATGGTATCCGAAGAATTTAAAGGGATTCCCGAAGAAGATGAAGGATATGCAGGCATGACCCTGGATATTATTGCTGCCCTGCAAACGGGAAATCCACTCCGTACAGCGTTAAACATCCCCAACCAGGGAGCCATCTCGGGGATGGCTGCGGATGATATCGTGGAGGTCAGCGCGAGGATCTCTGGAAAAGAAATCAGCCCAATCCATATGGGTAGCATCCCGAGCTTGCCCGCCAGTCTGATGCAAACGGTCAAACAGTACGAGCGGTTAGCTGTCGATGCCATTCTCAATCGTTCAATACGCTTGGCTGTTCAGGCGTTGATGTCCCATCCCCTGGTGCTTTCCTTCCCCCGAGCCACCAGGCTGGTGGAAGAATATCTCAAGGCTCACGCTGCTTTTGTGGGAGAATGGAATTAGCATGAAATCAGCAAACCCGGAACGATACGATGTGATCCATCTCGGCCCATATTTCTGTGATCTGATCATCGCTGGCCTGGCAGATCTGCCCCAGTTGGGCAACGAAATTTACGGCACGGAATTACACATGGTGCCTGGTGGAGCTTTCAATACCACTTATGCACTGCAGCGATTGGAATTGAAAACAGGGTGGATTTCGGATTTTGGTTCAGATCACTTCAGCCAGTTTGTGCTTGAGAAAATTAAAGAGCTGGGAATAGACACAACTTTTTTCAAAATCCACGATCATCATCTCTGCGCCTTATCGGTGGCATTTTCATTTCAACATGATCGAGGTTTTATCAGTTATATGGATCCTTGCGAACCCTGGAACCTGATCGAGATTCTGGAAACATACCGACCGCGCATCTTCCTGGTGGGAGGTTTGGAGTATGGCCCAGCATTCCTTGATTTCGCCGCTGCTGCCCGGCAGCTTGGCATTACCCTGGTGATGGATTGCCAATACCGCGATGTAACGCTAAGCACACCAGGCGTGGTCGAAGCCTTGAGCAGTGTTGACTTGTTCATGCCAAATTGCTGTGAAGCCTTTAGGCTGACAGGCATTCATGAAACCGCTGAATCAGCACGTATTCTAGCCCAATACACTCCTCAGGTAGTGATAAAGA
>Ga0154666_1194_pt1 | contig 49339 bp, 41 predicted proteins | sample Rifle2008BG13ft_FD_116095 | JGI IMG/M metagenome (GOLD analysis project Ga0154666, IMG submission 116095) | Chloroflexi bacterium RBG_13_50_21 | reverse complement strand
GTGTGTAGTCCCGTTTTTTGCCTGTTCTGCCTCATCTTCGCGATAATGGCATCCTCGGCTCACCCGATTGCGGTGAGCCGCATACGCTACGATCAACGCGGTTTGGACGCTGTTACGCAAGCCAATCAGCCCATCACTCAGCCGAGTTTTGCGGTAAAACTCCTCGATATCCAGCCAAAGCTGGCGCAAGTCACGGATCGCCCGGTTCAGGCGATACTCGGATCGTACCAAACCGACGTAATGCCACATCAGGTTGCGTACGCTTTGCATATCTCCCTGGATCAAATTCGGGTCACCTTCATATATCAAGCCATTATCGTACCATTCGGGTACATCGTTTTCATTCAGTAGCAGTCCAGGTGCTTGTGTCCTGATCGAATCAGCTGCCTGGACTCCCCAGGTCAATCCCTCAAGCAGGGAGGTGCTCGCCAACCGGTTAGCGCCATGTACCCCTGTACAACTTACTTCTCCCACTGCGTACAGATTCGGGATGCTCGTCAGTCCGGTTAAATCTACCAGTACGCCGCCGCAGAAGTAATGTGCAGCAGGCACCACCGGGATGGGCTGGCGGGTGATATCGATGTTCTGCTCCAGGCAGTGAGCATAAATGTGCGGGAAACGTTCACGGAGGTAATCCGCAGACTGGTGAGAGGCAATATCCAGCAGGACATATGGGTACCCCTTGTCGACCATCTCCGAATAAATTGCCCGCGCTACGATGTCGCGAGGCGCTAAATCCTTCCACTCGGGAGAATAGCGTTCCATGAAAGGTTTTCCCTGCGGAGTGAGCAAGATGCCTCCCTCCCCGCGCACCGCTTCGCTGATCAGGAATTTGGTGGTATCAGACGAGCTCAGGGCAGTTGGGTGGAATTGAACATACTCGGCGTTGATGATATTCGCTCCAGCACGGTACGCCATGGCGACCCCATCCCCACGTGCTCCCATGGGATTGGTGGTGTTCAGGTAGATCTGCCCGACACCTCCCGTCGCCAGGATGGTCTGGCGCGCCAAAATAGGATTCACCCGTCGGGTTTCCTGGTTGAAAACATATGCCCCATGGCAGGTGAGGGATTGATATACTGCCAGTGGATCGGTGGCATGGTGCGGGAAGGTGATCAGGTCGACTACGGTGTGCCCTTCAAGAAGGCTGATGTTCGGTATCTCACCCAGCTTACGCAACAATGCCTGCATGATGGCTGCACCTGTTCCATCACCCACGTGCAGGATACGACGGGTGGAATGGGCTGCCTCTAAACCCATCATCAGGTGACCCCGTGAGTCGTGGTCGAAGTGCAAGCCTGCTTGCCTGATCAGAACTTCATCAAGCAATTGCGGACCGCGCTCAGCTAACAGCTTGACTGCGGGTGGGTACGAAAGACCCGCCCCTGCAGCCAGGATATCCTCTTCGAGCAGGATGGAATTGTCATCCATGCCCCGTCCAACGATACCACCCTGCGCATAGTTCGAGTTGCTGTCTGAGGCATCTTCCGCCCGCGTGATCAGGGTGATCTGACGCTGGGTATCTGTGGCAAGCCGTATTGCTGCGGTGGCGCCTGCAATCCCGCAACCAATAACAAGTACATCAGTTTGCATCTACTCAACCCCCCTCTACCCGATAGCAATCATTCGCTCTACGGAGCGGGCCGCCCGTAGGCGGATATCCTCCGGGATGTCAATTACATACTGATTGAGCTGAAGGCTTTTGAGCGTGTCCTCCAGGGTGATTTGATTCATATGTGGGCAACGCACCATGCACAGGCGTAACATTTCCTTATCCGGATTGGCTGCGGCAATATTATCGCCCATAGCACACTCGGTAAGAACAAGGTACTTTGGGGCATTGCTCTCTTTTACGTAGCGGATCATGGCGTTTGTGCCACCCGAGAAATCAGACGCGGCTACAACATCCGGTCTGCTCTCCGGGTGGGTGAGCACCACCACCTCGGGGAACTGCTGGCGTACCGCCTGGATATCCTGGACAGTGAACTTCTCATGCACCTCACAACGCCCGTGCCAACCAATCAACGTCTCTCCTTTACTCACCGATTGGTAATCCAGCGTGGTGGATGGCTTGCCATCTACTTCTCCCAGGGTGGGAAAGATAACATGCCTGCCGGTCTCTATGGCAACATTACGAGCAAGGTATTCATCCGGTAAGAAGATCACCGTGTCAGAATGCAGGGATTCAACCACCTCATTGGCATTACTGGAGGTGCAGCAGATATCCACTTCGGCTTTCACATCTGCGTAGGTATTCACGTATGCCACAGCTGGTACGCCTGGAAACCGGGCTCTAAGCTGGCGTACATCCTCAGCGGTGATGCTGGCAGCCAGGCTGCAGCCGGCTTTTTCGGATGGCAGTAAAACCGTTTTGGTGGGATTGAGCAGCTTGGCAGTCTCTGCCATGAAGCGTACCCCGCAGAAAACAATGATATCCTTATCGGTTTGGGCAGCCTTGCGGCTCAGGTCCAGCGAATCACCCCGGAAATCGGGGATGGAATAAAACAACGCTGGCTCCATATAGTTGTGACCCAGGATGATGGCATTTTTTTCCTTCTTAAGCAGGTTGATCTCTTCAGCCAGCTCGGCTTTATAACGTAGCTCAACATCCGGCACCACCAGGCTGAGCTTGCTTTTCATCTCTTCATACATGCTTTCAACTGACATTTTACTTGCTCCAATTTCCAAACCTGTATCATGGTAGCAGATTCTGGACTAAATCTATCCTATTTTCATGCTGATGTCAAGTGTGGGGGCGGAGTGCGTGAGGGCACCCGAGGAGATGAAATTCACGCCGGTCTCGGCAATCTGGCGTACATTATTCAGGCTGACGTTGCCAGACGCCTCCAGTGGGACGCGGCCATTCGCCACCTGCACCGCCCGGCGCATGTTTTCCAGGTCCATATTGTCCAACATGATGCGGTCGACCTTCAGGTTGATGGCTTCTTCCAGCTCGCTCAGATTCTTCACCTCCACCTCGATGGCATAGTGCTGGTTATACATTTCCCTCACCCGCTGCACTGCAGGGGTGATTCCGCCTGCTCCGGTGATGTGGTTGTCCTTGATCAGCACCATATCGAATAGCCCAGCCCGATGATTCTGCCCACCTCCACAGTGGACGGCGTATTTATCCAGGTACCGTAGACCCGGAGCGGTCTTTCGTGTGTCAAGAATAACCGTTTTCGTACCCTTGACTGCCTGGACGAACATGTATGTCATCGTGGCGATGCCTGAAAGCCTGCCAAGGAAGTTAAGCGCGGTGCGCTCACCTGCTAGCAATGCCCTGCCATCCCCTTGCACCTGTGCCAGCACCTGCCCCTTTTGTGCCACGTCTCCATCTTTGAGCGCTCGCCGGAACGAGATGGTCGGATCCACCAGGTTGAACACCACTTCAGCCAGCGGCAGTCCGGCAACCACACCATTCGCTTTGGCGCGGATGTAGCTGTTGAGTGGGTTGCTCGTTGAAATGGTCGCCATGCTGGTGATATCGCCCTCCACCAGATGCCCCCTGAACTCCGCCAGGTTGGCACTTTCAATCAGGTCTTCCGCCAAAGCGAGCACCAGTAGCCTCAACACCGACGGGTGCTGCAGCTCATATGGCAGGAGGGATTTGGATAGTTCAAGGCGGAGATTTAACTGATCATCAAGTTCGTACATGGCATCACCTCTCGACCAATTGTACCGCATGGAGGGGAAAAATATGGGATTAAGCTGTACCTCTAAGGGATCGAAAGACAATTAGGTTTTGTATATTTTAAAAAACCAAGATCGGTATTCCCACATATTGTCATTGCTGGGAATTTAGTTTACGACCGTGGTCTTGAGCGAAGCTATGGAGAATCAACCTACAACCAACCGCAATACACACGCCGCCTTCCACGAAGAGGATTCTAATTGTTACTTTGGCAACCCAGGTGATTTTAAGAGCCGATGACAATCTTTGTAGTTATGAATAATGATTAATTTTACATCTCAAAACCTTCTGTAACAAAAGGCATCGTTTTCAGTTAATCTATCATTATCCACATCGCATGGAGGCATGTATTGGACTCAACCACTGGATTAAGAGAATGTTTACCCGACCCGGACGATACGATCATTGATGCTGAAATCTGGCATCATGACTCTCACGAACTACATGAGTTAGCTGAGACCCTCGTGAACCGTCATCCCAGGTTCGCTTGGATGGTAGTGGATGTCTGGTTGTGTAAACATGGTCAGCAATTGATCGATAAATAATTATTCCGACTTGCATTCTTGTGAGAAGTACAGGAGTTTAAATTATGCCACCAGGCATCCACCTCCAATTTAGATTTATATTTCGACTATCCGGTTATCGGTGTGGGATTTTCAATGAATTTGTTGAATATTGCTTCGATCACTGAACACCACCGAGCCCTCACAATGACATTGAATTGCTTATCCTTCGTGTCCATTGAACCCTTTGCCCCCATCACATGAACTAAGCAGGGTATTTTGTTCTTTCCCCCGTCTACAACCCAACCTCTACTCTCCCCTTCCCGAAGAACCGAAGCTGCAGTGCATATATTCCCTCCCCTATGTGCTCCACATTAACTGCCTCGCCATTGCAAGCCACCATCCCCGGGGCTCTTTCCAACGCCAACCATAATTCTCCAACCACCTGCCTGCCCATATCCACCGTCTCGATCAGTAAACTTTCCCCCTTCACCTGCCAGGATGCGATTTCACCGCCTTGCGAAATGTGTAAAGTATCCCCTACCAGCTGAGGTTCTTGGACCACCACACACACTCTGAGCAGCTTACAACCATGCGCTGGCACATCAGGGAACACCATATTATTGTTGTTCGTTCTCCATGCCTTCCTTCTCCAAAAATCGAACACATAGACCCGGGCATCCACGGGGAATCCAAACTCCTCAAACTTGATGTAGCATTCAGCAGAAACGTTATTCCAGTTGAACAAACCCACAACCTGCCAGGATCCTGCCGCAGCCTTCAGCTTCACCATATATCGCCCAGGCATCTCCTGTTCAAGCAACCCCGATGGTGTTCCCTTCAACCCCAGGTTGGGCACCAACAGGCCTACCCAGTTCAACCTCTCCGGACTTACCTTATGCAGGTCGTCAGACGAGGCCAGCATGCCCCCGCTCAGTCCCACCAGTGTGACTGCGCTCATCACCTCTGGCTCGGTTAGTCGCGTATCGACATCACGCACTAGCAGGCAATCGGGATCATTCCACCACAAGCGCTGATGCAGCACGTCCAGGTTGAGAGTGTGCCGCAGGGCGTTACGCAGGGATGGCATGGAGGGCTCCTGCTTGATCAATGGACCTGCCCAAGGGATCCAGTGAAAGTACGGCTCCCAGCTTGGGGCAGTATCGGGACCGATGCGCATGGAGTCCATGATACCGATGCCTGGTCCAAACGGACAGCCAGAGCCAAGCAGAAAGGTCTCACCTCCCGCACCTTGCCTTATGGCTTCCAAACCCATTCTCAGCGCCTCTGCACGCGTCAGTTTCGGATTATAGCGTCTTCCTGGCAAGGCTCCGGCGTTGAGGAAATCCAGTTTGAGCATCCGGTATCCCCATTGGTGAGATATCTTGTCGGTGAGTTGGCGGAGATGCTCCAGGACAGCCGGATGGGTCGCATCCAAAGCCCGGGTGAACAGGTTGTATTGAAATCCAGCATGGATAGGCTTGCCATGTTTGCCCTTCACCAACCACTCAGGGTGCTCCCGGGCAACAGTGGATTTCGCAATAACTTGAAAGGGGGCTAGCCATAATCCGGGGGTAAATCCCCTGGAAGAAATTTGATCTGCCAACCACTCCAACCCATGCGGGAATTTGGGATTCGTGGTGGTCCAATCCCCCCATGCGGATTGATAGCCATCATCTAGCTCAACCACCTGGAAAGGTAAAATGGAACACTTGTCAGCCAGCACGTCCAGGTTTTGCAGGAAGAGCTCTTCGCTGATATCATGGAAAAAGTGGTACCAGTGTGTCCACATAGGAGGTGGTGGCGTATCAGCCACCCTCGCTTGCATCTCCCGGGCAAGTGCATTCACAAAATCAGACGCAGGCTCGGGATTGGGCAACAGGACGAGTTGCATGTATCCCCACTCCGATTCACACGATTCACCCTGCTCAAGTAAAATGCCATCCGCCTGCGTGGATAATGTCAGGCCTTCCTGCCCAGGCCGGAGATGGCTATGTACTTGTCCAAATTGACGGTCAGTGGATATACAGCCTGCTACGAGAGCGGAATTTTCGTCAGCCAGAACACCCCAACCCTCGCTCCAGAATTCACCCCTTGTGTGTATGGGTGGCGTGGCAGGATTGCCATAGGATACCCTGGTGATAGCCTCCAACCTCGTGTTGGTATTGCGGTCACCCCTCCTGCGCAACCCGGTGAAATCCCAACCGTGCCAGCCCACCTTGAAGAAGCGCAGCTCCCCGATACGCTCAGGAAACCCCACTCGCCCACCAGCCGCAGGAGTAGCCTCGAACAGCTGAAACTCCTCCAGGTAGATCGGTTTGCGGCTCTGGTTGCGAACAGCAATCTGTAATAAGGTGAATGGCTGCTTTGCATATGTGTTAATGCGGTAAGTCAGTTCGATTCCTTGCGGATTAACCGGTTGACGAATGACAAGCTGGGAGCCCGTTCCATGCACATCGGTGATGGCTTCTTCGTGGATGGAGCCACCATGATCCGCCAGATTTGCACGCTGGAGCTTTCCGGACTCCATCCGGTAGCTTACCCAAGGGATACCTTCCAGAATGCCCGCACCGCTGATACCAGTAAGGTGAATGAAGATGCTCCCCTTTTGGGGATTGAACTCAGCGTGCATCGTCCAAACCAAGACTATGAATGAATTCTGCTGCAATCAGGCGATAAGCTGGCAAGTATTCACGGTTATAAGCTGCCGAATGATGGATAGCCGGGAAATCCAGCTTTTCCAACCAGGCAGTGAACTGGTGAGTCTGATCGAGATCGAATTTAGGAAACCGACCTTGCTCGCAGGCATGGACGAAATCCATCCAAGTAGCCGGTAACCCAAACGTATCTCCTTTAAAAGACCGGGCAGTCTCCAGCAAGGCTGGAACGAGCACCTCTGTCCTTAGATCACGGGATTTATACGGACGCAGGTTGATGCGCAGGAGGCTCCCGTCTGAGCGGATGGGTTCCAGTAGACACCCAGATGGATCTGGCCTTAGGGGCTCGAATTCTTCAGCCAGGTAGTTGATGAACACCTGTGGTGAAGAAATCAGGTGTTCCGAGCCCATCACGCCCTGGCAGATCAACTTGTAGATATCACGCGCTTCCATGGCTGGGTACCATAAGAGATGTTGCGAAATGATTTCAAGCAAGGTAGATGGATCCTTCATTTCTGGCGGGATATCATCCCTTTTTACTATTTTGCGTCGAGGAAATCAAGTTGAGCTAAAAGCTGGAATCACTCACCTCACAAGTCGCTTTTATCCGGTTTAGGACCATCCTCTTTCCCAAAGCGTTGCAATACTTCCGCCATCTTACGCAGTCGCTCATCCACACAGGCATTAACACTCTCGGACTCAAAACTACCATCAGGCAGGCGTTCGCCGGCTTTAACCCCGGTGAGCACCTCGATACCTTCATCGATGGTACGTACTGGCCAGAGGTGGAATTTACCCTGCTGGATTGCCTCCACCACAGTTTCCTTCAGCATCAGGTTAGCCACGTTACTCTCAGGTATGATCACACCCTGGACACCGGTCATACCAACAGCCTGGCAGATCTCAAAATAACCTTCAACCTTCTCGTTCACACCTCCGATTGCCTGCACTTCACCGTTCTGATTGACTGAACCGGTCACGGCGATTGCCTGCTTCACTGGTAAATCGGTGAGCGCTGAAAGGAGTGCATATAGCTCGGTGCTGGATGCGCTATCCCCCTCAATACCACCATAGCTTTGCTCAAAGACCAGGCGGGCAGACAGGCTGAGGGGCTTATCCTGGGCGTACCGGTTAGCTAAAAATCCCGCTAAGATTAGCACTCCTTTGGTGTGGATGGGACCGCTCAGCTTGGCTTCGCGCTCAATATTGACCACACCTTCACGCCCCAGGCTAAGGCTGACTGTGATCCGATTCGGTTGCCCGAAGCTGATATCTCCCAGCCCTAGCACCGAGAGACCATTGATCTGTCCCACTTTCGTACCCTGGATATCAATCTTGATCACACCGCGTGCGATCATCTCTCGCAAGCGTTCCTGTACCAGATTCGAGCGATAATATCGTTCTTCAATCGCTTTACGGATATGCTGGGCAGTGATCAATTCCACTCCTTCCAGTCCAGCATAATAACTGGCTTCACGGATCACGTCAGAAATCTCACCAAAGCGGGTGGATAGCTTCTCCTGGTCTTCCGCCAGACGAGAACCATGTTCAACCAACCTGGTGAGTCCGGATCGATCCAGGTGCTTCAAGTTCTCGGTGTTGCATAGCATGGTGGCGAAGCCAGCATACTCACGGGTATGCTCCGAGTCACGCGACATGACAGTATCAAACTCCGCTTTCACCTTGAATAATTCGTGGAAATGAACTTCGTATCCCAATAAAAGCTGGAATATATCGGGACGACCGATCAAAATCACCTTGATATCCAGTGGGATCGGTTCAGGCTTTAAACTCCTGGTTGAAAAACCAAATTTCTCCGTGGCATCTTCAACATCGATTTTTGCATTTGCCAACGCGTGACTTAGACCTTCCCAGGCAAATGGATTGCGTAAAACATCTTCAACCGGCAACACCAGGTAGCCACCATTCGCCCGGTGTAAAGCGCCTCCCCTCACCAGGGTGAAATCCGTCACCAGGGCACCAAAACGGGCTTCCTGCTCGATGCGACCAAACAGGTTACCATGGGTGGGATTCGTCTCTACAATTACCGGGGCACCCTGAAGCCTGGAATTATCCACCAGGATGTTAACAGCATACTTCTTCACAGGTAAACTTTTCGGTGGGGTTGCGAAGGGAACAGCGGGTACCTCTTCCTGTCCATCTGTTTTGAATAGCTCCACCTGGTCCAATAAATCTACCTGCACGTCCTGGATATAAGCCAAAACTTCAGCAAGATCCTGGAACTTCGCTTTCATATCCTCATTCCAATTACGCAGCGTATAAAGTGCTACCTCCCGGTCAACCTTATCCAGTGCATCGCGGGCATCTTTTTCAAGGTTTTTCGCCTGCCTGATGGAAGCTTCCAGCGCATTCTGTACTTTTTGCTGGTTTTGGAGCAGTGCATCTTTTTCTTTTTGAGAGAGCTTGAGGAAATCCTGCTCACTGAGGGGTTTCCCGTTGCGGGTCGGGACGGTAACCACGCCCATAGGTGTGGGCTGGAGCATAAAGCCTGATTCAATAGCCATCTGGTTCACATTATCCAGGATTTCCTGCTTCCGCTGCTGGAATGTATTGAGCGTTTCTTCCTTTTGCTTGGCATACTCCTCACTTTCAAAAACGTTACGCACTTCCTGAAAGACCACCTTGGTTAAATTTTCCATGCCTTTTTGCAGCTCAACCGCCCGTCCCGCAGGCAGGGTGAGCGCGTTGGGCTGATAGGGATCCCGGAAATTATTCACATAACACCAATCGTTGGGCATGGGTTTGGTAACCGCCACCTCCTCCAGGTATCTGCGTACAGCAGTTGTGCGTCCGGTGCCTGGCATCCCAGATACGTAAATATTGAATCCCTTCTCCTTGATACCCAACCCAAATTGCATTGCACGAATAGCACGGTCCTGTCCCACGATCGTCTCAAGCGCGGTCAATTCCTGGGTGGAATCGAATCCAAAGTCATCCAATCCACATACTTTGTAAACCTTTTCTGCGGTTAATTCGATTACCATGGCTTATTCCTCCATGTTCATTTTTGTTATATAAAATAATCAAGTAACGGAAATGTGGATCATAGTCAAATCAATCCCTCTGTGAATAAAAACAACTTCCTGTTAAAAATTTCCAGAGTAATCGAAATCGTCATCAAAGACAATGACCACTGCCACCTGCGATTCAATCAAGCTCCAGCGATGGCAAAAATAGTTCCCTAGTTTTTATGCACCGGCACCAATAATAACGGTAAATGTGTCTGGGTGGCAATTTTTGGTGTTACACTGCCGGTCCAGAAGGCATCCATGGCGGTCTTGCCGTGCGTACCGAGTACGATCATATCCGCCTGGACATCCCTGGCCGCGCGTGCAATTTGCTTGGCTGGGTCCCCACGCTGGACTTCGCCCGTGACCGAGATATTCTGGTCGAGCAGCTTCCCCATTCGCTCTACCAGGTAAAGCTCAGCTTCTTCACTGTCCAATTCCAGGAGCGCGGAGGCAGCGTTTGGCATCCATATCGCAGAAGCGGCCTGCTCACCTGGCAGTGTGGAAAGCTGATGGATGACCATCACCAGGTGTATTTTTGCCTGGCAGATTTGGGAAAGCTCCACAGCCATATCCAGACCGGCTTCATGGTCTGGGTCGCCATCCAGTGGCACCAGGATGCACTGGCATTTACACTCCTCAATGCTCTCTTCATTTTCTGGGGATTGTAATAGCACAGGTACTTCGCCCAAGTTAAGTACTTGCTGGGCAATATTGCCAAAGATGCGCGCTTGAAGACCGCTTTGACCATGGGCACACATCACAATCAGGTCAATCCTTAATTCCTTGCCATGGTCGACGATACTGGAGGCTACATCCTGCTCAGCCATGAAATGGACATGCTGATCGACAGTGATATCCGTCGGCAAAGACTGGGTGACCTTCTCAAGATATGCAGAGGCTTCACCCTGGTCCGCCAGGTGATGCTCTCCATGCACGCTGTCAGGAGGATTCTGCTCGATGACATGGAATAGTGTCAAGCGTGCATGGCTTAGATTGGCAATCATGGCTGCCAGCGGCAAAACCGTCTCTGCCAGCTGTGAGCCATCCAGGGGAACGAGGATATTCTTCAGAGTCATATTAATTTCCCGTAAAAACCTGCACTAACAAATAGATATTCAAGCCGACGATCATTGCCGTAACAATACAGGCAACCAAAACTGTGATTTTTGTGTTGACTAAAGTTTTCATCACTTTACGCCGGGAGGTGAAGATGACCAGCGGTATAACAGCAAAAGGCAGCCCAAAGCTAAGCACCACCTGGCTGATCACCAGGGTTCGAGTTGGATCCAGCCCAATAAGAATAACAACTAATGCTGGTATCATGGTCGCCACCCGACGGATCCAGACAGGTATTCCCCTGCGCAGAAATCCCTGCATGATGACCTGCCCAGCCATCGTACCCACCGACGAGGATGACAATCCCGAAGCCAAAAGTGAGATGGCAAAGAAGAAACTGGAAGCTTTGCCCAATAACGGCGCCAGGGTTTGATGTGCATCCTGAATGGTTGCCACGCTGGTGATACCTTCACGGTAGAAAGTAGAAGCAGCAGTCATTAACATGGCAGCATTGATCAAGCCCGCTAAACCCATTGCAATGACCACATCCACGACTTCAAATTTAAATAGCTTACGCAGTTTAGCAGGTGTGCGTACCACAATCCGATTTTGGGTCAGGGAGGAATGCAGGAAGATCACATGTGGCATGACCGTTGCACCCAGGATTCCCGCTGCAAGCAGGACGCTTTCTGGTCCGACAAATTGGGGGACAACTGCATGGTAAAGCACCTGCCCCCAATCGGGTTTCCCGAGTATTATTTCAACCAGGTAGCAAAGAGAAATAACTCCTACAAATGCGGTGATCACTGCTTCGAGGGGTCTGAAACCATAACGCTCCAGCCCGAGGATGATAAAGGTGATTATGGCAGTCAAGAAGCCCGCCACCCACAGGGGTATACCCAACAACAGGTAAAATCCCAACGCCGCACCTAGGAATTCTGCCAGGTCTGTGGCCATGGCAACGATTTCCATCAGCACCCACATCACAAGTACCACCGGGCGTGGAAAACTCTCCCGGCACATCTGGGCCAGGTTCTTACCACTTGCGATACCCAGCTTGGCGGAAAGGGTTTGGATCAGCATCGCCATCAAATTGGTGGCAACCACCACCCACAACAGGGTATATCCGAATTGGGCACCTGCCTGAATGTTGGTGGCGAAGTTGCCCGGATCCATATATGCCACACTGGCGATGAATGCCGGACCCATGAATGGCAGCAGACGGGCAAATCCACGCTTCTTGCTTTTACCCGAGAGGATGAGGGCAGCCGCCTTTTCTGTGCTACTTAGCTGTGCAGGAGCAGGTTTAACTTTCGCCATGGCTTGAGTAATTTATACCATATGTTTGCCAGGATGGATTAAGTATACTTTTCACTCCAGCCAAAGCAAGTGAATCAGGTGATTAAAAAAACACCCTCACCGGAAGGGAGTTTGAGGAGCATTCAAGTATGTCCAGCACCTATTTTTGGTGCCTATCCGTCCTAAAATGCGACCAGATCAGCGATGGTTTAGTCTATTAAGTCCACGATTACCATACTGTATTGGGATATTTGCACCGCAATAGCACCGATCTGCACTGCAGTATGAAGCGAGGAAAGGCAACCCATTAATTGATTCCTTCTCGTTATCCTTGCTTTTCCTCTTCTTTGCTGATAAATAAATCTAAATAATTCTTATACCAAAATTCACGCCGGTATTTGGCATTCTTATTTCTTTGAGTAAGAATTTCAATTTCTACCAGTTGCTTAAGTAATTCATCAGCCGTTGGATAAGATAGACCTGTCCACTCTTTTATCTTACGAACATTTACAATAGGAACCCTAAATAAATTTTGTAAAACAAGCATTCCGTAATTAGCTCTTCGACCAATTGTTTGGATTTTGGCGATGTCTTTTTCTCTTAAAATATTTATATTCCTAGATGTTGAGATAGCTTGCTCAGCGATAATCGCCACCCCGTCGAGGAAAAAGTCAACCCATAACGAGATATCACCAGTCTCACTATGATATTGATCAAGAGCATCATAATATGCCTGTCGATTATTGAGAAAATAATCAGATAGATAAAGTACTGGTCTCTCCAATAATTTCATTTTACAAAGATAAAATGGTATCAATAACCGCCCGGTTCTTCCATTACCATCTAAAAATGGATGTATAGTTTCAAATTGAGCATGTACAAGAGCGCCTTTTATTAGCGGTGGGTATACATCCTCTGAGTAAATAAACTTTTCCAAATCATCTAAACATCGAAGCAATTCTGCAGGTGGAGGCGGCACAAAATGAGCAGTGTTGGGTGAACCACCGCCAATCCAGTTTTGTGTAGATCGGAATTCACCAGGATATTTTCCAGGTTCATCTATCGTTCCACTAATTAATTCTTTGTGAATTTCTTTAATAAACCTCAAAGACAATGGCAGCGATTCAAGCCTTTTTAGACCATAATCCATTGCATTGATGTAGTGGGTAATTCTATCAACATCCTGTGGCAATTGATATTTAAGGTCAGCTTCGCTTTTGATGACATCAACTATTGTTGCGTTTGTTCCTTCAATTCCACTGGACCTCGTAGCTTCTTTTCTTATATACATGAATATAAAAAAATCAAGATCAGGTAATAGCTGGGATATACCATCCAGCTTCCCCAACATAATATCAGCTTTTGAATTGAGCAGCTGTGTCTTGGAACTCAAAACAATGGTCTGTTCAGGCGGAAATTTGTCGGGTACAAACGCCTTATATCCACTTGATTGCCGAACTAGATGGCCGATTATCATAACCCTGCCTTTCGATGAGCTTTATTGAAATTATAGGTTTAAACATGAATATTTGTCAAGTAGATTTAAAGGTTTTGGTCAAAACTTTTAATTCTACTTAATAGATTTTAAAATATTGACCAATATCTTTAAATCTGATCAATGGATTATAAAATTTTGACCGAAACTAGTAATACTAATCAATAGATTGTAAAGTTTTTATGAATATATTTACATCTAAACAATGGAGATGGATAGGTTGGAGTAAGTGAAAGTGTTGGCACTGTCTTCACTGCTGGCGATGGTGTAGCAGTAGGTGCAGTTGAGGCAGTAGGAAAAGTCGGGGTAGTAGGCGTAGTTGCGGTTGACGTTGCTGTAGTAGGTGCGGTTATGATAATCATTGCTGTAGAAATAGTGGTTGTAGCATTGGCTGCAGATCCTATGCCTCTAATTAATAAAATCCAACCCGGAAGGGAGTTAAAGGGGTCATCCAGCACGTCCAGCACCTATTTTTGGTGCCTATCCGTCCTAAAATGCGACTAAATTAGCGAATGTTTAGTCCATCAAGTGCATACTTTCCATACTGTAGCAGGATATTTGTACACGGTATGAAGCAAGGAGAGGCGACCCGTTATACTAGCCAGAAGAGGAGATCAAAAAAAACTGTTTTCAGAAACTAGTTTTAAAATATTAAAACTCGAATGCTCACCCCATGGTTTTAAAGGACGATAAGAATTATCGGCTACTCCCATCCAGTGTCCTTATATTTTAAGCATCATCCGTGGAATCCATTAGGAAATGAAACAGATAATTCTCGCTTTATCCTTCTTTTTGGGTTGTAATTTTGTATGACAAGCGAACACACAAGTTTGCCCCTGCGTTTTTTTTTAGTGTACAATTCATTAAATCTGTCGCAGGAGGCTGCCCATGAACTCCACTTCAACACCTCTGGTCAACGATAAACGCGAAATCTTCGGCTGGTCCATGTTCGACTGGGCTATCAGCGCCTTCAGCACGACTGTTATCACTGTCTTCCTAGGTCCTTACTTATCGTCCATCACCAAAGCCGCGGCTGATCCGAGTGGGATGGTGTATCTACTGGGTGTACCCATCCGATACGATTCTTACTTCACCTACCTGATATCCGCTTCCGTTCTGTTGCAGGTAACTTTCCTGCCAATCCTAGGCGCTCTGGCGGACTATTCCCACCTGCGCAAGCGTATGATGCAGATCTTCAGCACGCTGGGAGCGGTGACGACCATACTGCTATTCTTTGTCACACCCGGGCTTCACTGGTTGGGAGGATTGTTGTTTTTGACTGCTAATTTGGCTTTCGGGGCAGGGATGGTCTTCTATAACTCCTACCTGCCCACTATTGCCACTGAAGACCAGCGCGACCGGGTCTCGGCTCACGCGTGGGCGATGGGCTACCTGGGTGGTGGACTGCTGTTGGTGATCAACCTGATTATGTACCTGTTTGCGGGAAAGTTTGGACTTTCTGAAGCCCTGGTTGCGCGCATCAGCCTAGCCTTAGCTGGTGTATGGTGGCTGGGTTTCTCGTTCATCACCTTTTCCAGGCTGCGGGAGCGACATGCTGCTCGCCGACTTCCCCCAGGGGATAATTACCTGAGCATCGGCTTCAAGCAGCTGGCACACTTAATCGGTATCTCCACTAAAACCGTCACCATTTTGATGCTGCTACCGTTAGCCATCCCCGTGCTTTTCCTGCTTGGTTTGCCGATCATGATTGCCCTTTTACCTGCCCTTGGGCCCATCGCCGTCATGGGGACCTTTATCTATAAAAAATCTAAAACCATGCCTGAGGCGATGAAATACCTGGTATCATATCTGCTCTACAACGACGGAATCCAGACTGTCATCGCGGTCTCCGCCATTTTCGCTGCTGAAGAGCTGGACATGAGCTCCACCAACCTGATCCTGGTGATCCTGATGATCCAATTCGTAGCTTTCTTCGGCGCTCTGGGCTTCGGTAGACTAGCGGGGCGGTTTGGAACCAAAAATACCATCCTGCTAAGCCTGTTGATCTGGTGCGCTTGCGTGATCTACGCGGCGATCGGGATGAAGAGCACTGCGGTGGTGTTGGGCATGGAGCAGCGACAGTTGGAGTTCTGGTTCCTCGGCTTCGTCATCGCTCTGGTGATGGGTGGTTCGCAAGCCCTAAGCCGTAGCTTGTTCGCGCAGATGATCCCCAGGAACCAGGAAGCTGAGTTCTATAGCTTTTATGAAATCAGTGAGCGAGGCACCTCCTGGTTCGGTACCTTCCTGTTTGGACTGGTGAACCAACTAACTGGCAGCCTGCGCCTGGGGATCGTTTCGGTTATTGTCTTCTTCTTGCTCGGGTTGGTCCTGCTGCCGCTGGTGAACGTGCCGAAGGCGATTGAACAAGGTAAGCAAACCAGCAGTGCGCTGGTGGATATACCTGCAGAAGCCGCGCATTGATTCGAGGCGATATGCAGTCTCTACAGTGTCTGGCATCGCCATCCAACTGAGCTTTATCGTTCTCTATACGTGGGGGCGGTCCGGATCGATCGGTGCACTCGCCTGGGTGCAGGGGGTAAGTTAGATTGACTTTTCCTTCTCCCCGGAAGGGAGTAGAAGCTTCCAGGGAGGATGGTCTTACCAACATATTCCAGCTAAACGATTTTAACCTTCACCAGTTCCCTGAGAAAGAACATCGATTGCTTTCAGTAACTGCACATCCTGGCCGGCAAGCAACTGTTCGGCTGACATCGATTTTTCATTGGCGGGTGTCAACGGAACAGCATCAACAGACATCGTAATGCTCATATCCGGAGCTATACCCTTGTGCCAAATGATGCGCCCATCCGGGGTTAGCCATTCCTGGGTTGCTAATAACATTTCAGAACCATCAGATAGGTTGAAAGAATTTAACACCGTCCCCGTACCGAAGGTGGTTTCACCGATCAATTTTGCCCTGTGCGCATCTTGAATAGCACCGGCAACAATTTCTGCCGCGCTACCTGTGCCCTGGTTCACGAGCACCACCATAGGGATTTTCACAGCCAGGCCACCTGGCTCAACTGGCAAGGCTTTTTCCAGTCCTTCAGCATTTTTGACCAACAAAACATTTCCATTGCCCAGGAATTGACTGGCTACACCAATCGCTTCATCCAGCATGCCACCCAGGTCGTTACGCAGGTCTAGCACAACACCGCTTGCACCTTCTGCCTGAATTTGCTGTAGGGCAGACTGTAAATTCTTGGTCATTCCGTTGCTGAAGGCAGAAATTTTCAGATGTGCGATGGTCGTGCCGGGCAACATATTCCAGGTTACATTCTGGAGATCGATCTTTGCCCATGTGATGGTCACATCTCTAATTGCACCGGTTTTGGGATCTAGAAAGGTGATGGTAACCTTTGTGCCTGCAAGTCCCAATACCTTGCTGATCACCTCGTTTATCGGCAGACCAGTCACATCGATCTCATCCACCTTCACAAAGGTATCACCTGGCTAAGGATTAACCTTGACCGTATACTGCGAAACATCATCGAGCCTCCGCCACTAGTTTATACCCCACGCCGCGTACAGTCACGATATGGCGTGGATGGCTTGGATCTTGCTCGATTTTTTCGCGCAACCAGCGGATATGCACATACACTACCTGCGGCTGTCCAATGAACTCTGCCCCCAATACCATGGATAAAAGCTCATCCAGGGAATACACCCGCCCGGGATCAAGTGCCAGTGCGTGTAAGAGATCGAATTCCCTTCTTGGTAGATCAACCTGCCGGCCTGCAACCGTCACCGAATGGCTGAGAGGATCGATCACTAGATCCCCGGCTTCCAGGGGCTGATGGTTCGAAATTGCCTGGTTGCTTGGTACAGCTGCAGCTCGTTCGAAACGGCGTAAGACGGCTTTGATATGCACAACCAGTACATTTAAATCAAAAGGTTTAGTGATGTAATCATCCCCACCCAGCTCCAAGCCCAAGGCTTCATCCAGCTCACGCCGGCGGGCAGTAAGAAAAATCACTGGCATATCGAATTGCTGCTTCAACTGACGCATGGCATCCAATCCATCCATACCTGGCAAACCAATATCTAGCAATACCAGGTCAGGCTTTTCCAGTTGTACCTTTGATAAAGCGGATTCAGCGCTTTCCGCCGTGCTGGTGTGATAACCCACCTGTTCCAGATTGAATGCCAGGCTGCGCCTCATCAGGGCATCATCATCAACGATCAGGATATGTTTGGACACTCTTCCCTCACCATGCTAAAATTTCACACATTTTGTCAAGCTAGTACAACGAACATTTCGATTTTTGCGTATATAATAGTCAGCTATGCTCCCTAAAATTAAGCGTATTTTCATCCCAACCGTCATCGCTTGCTTGTTATTTTTCAGCAGCTATTTCACCTCAACCGGACAAACCACAACCAATACTTCTTTCCTGCCATTTGTCTCCTATGACTTGTCCGGCTGGATCGGACCCTATGGCGGTTATATCACTACCATCGTCATTGATCCATTCAATCCAAACCAGGTTTTCGCCGGTACCTGGGGTTCGGGTATGTATAAAACCATGGATGAGGGCCAAAAATGGCAGCCGGCTAACCTCGGACTGGATAATCTGTATATTAATTCCCTGGCTATTGATCCCAGGCATCCCGCCACCCTGTATGCAGGGACATACAAGAATCAAGTATACAAGACTACCGATGGCGGGAATAGATGGACATGGTCCGGCACTGGGATGCAGGATCAGGCAATTGTCTATTCCATTGCCATTAATCCAGTAAATTCAGACGTGGTATATGCTGCAACGCGAGGGATATCCAATAACGGCAATCCACCCTGGAAAGGTGTGGTGTATCGATCCATGAACGCAGGCCAAACCTGGACTGCAGCTCTCACGAATGTGGGTGGTGCAGGTGCGCAGGATTGGGTCTATTCACTTGCGGTTAACCCCCATGATAGTAATACAGTGTTTGCTGCCACTCACGAACATGGCCCTTTTTACAGTCCGAATAATGGTGATACCTGGTTGGCTTTACCGAATGGCATCCGTGATAATTCTGGTAGGGCGATCGCGATCGATCCAAAATTTCATGACGACACTACGATTTATTATGGAGTTTGGCATGATGATGCGGTCTATAAATCTTATAATTCAGGAAATGATTGGCTCCCCGCCAATCAAAACATTTTAAACACGAAGGTCTATAGCATGGCTATTGATCCCGTTTATACGGAAAGTGTCTACCTGGCAACTTTTGATCGTGGGATTTTAAATTCCCAAGATGGCGGTTACCATTGGCATGATGCTGGTTTGCAGGATGACTATGTCTATAGCATTGCCATTAATCCAATTTCTACTTCCACGCTATTTGCAGGCACTGCCGGGAATGGGTTACACAAGAGCACGTGGTATGGAAATGACTGGCTACCGGATAATTTTGGCATCGAAAATGCCATGACGACCTCAGTTATTATTTCACCCTCCAATCCGAATAGATTGTTTACCAGCAGTTACGGTGCAGGTGTGTTGCAGACTTCCAACCGTGGGCTTTCCTGGAGTGAGATGAACACGGGCCTGGCAGATACATTCGCTCACACCCTGGTACAGCACCCTGACCAACCAGCGGTGATCTACGCTCTGACCGATACTGCTGGGCTTTTTCAAAATGACACAGACAGCGGAATAGGTTGGGTGAGTATGGGCCAGGGATTGCCACTCACTCAGAAATCCAGGCCAGCATACACAGAAAACCATCCATTTGCCACTCGTGAAATGCAGGATTTGATCGCCAATCCGGATGCGAATATCTCTGGAACACAAGCGGTTAGTGCAAACCTGCTGGCGATGACCTTTGCTCCTTCCAATTCACAAATTGTATATATGGGGACAGGTGGCAGCGGAGTCTATAAATCACTCAATGGTGGGCTTAACTGGTTACCTGCCGGATTGAGTGGAGAATCGATCCTGAGCCTGGCGGTTGATATTACTGATCCAAAACTGGTCTATGCGACCACTGCCACACCGGGTGCCCTCAAGGTTAGTCTGGATGGGGGTAGCATCTGGTCGGATGCCTTGCTGCCAGTGACTTTTTACTGCCTGACTACCTCACCATCCACGCCCGGTGTTCTTTACGCTGGCACAAGCGGCGGACTCTACCGGTATGAGGCTGGTAATTGGGACCAGCCGGACCTATCTGATCGGTCAATCACTGCCATCACGATTGACCCGCTTCACCCAGCGCGGATATTTGCTGGCACAAGCAACAATGGTGCATTTTTCTCCAGCAATGGTGGCACCTCTTGGAAAATTGTGGATTCGAATTTAAACGGTCAAACCATTCAATCAATATATTTTGATCCGGTCCATCCCGCTTTCATCTATTTCGCTACAAAGACGCATGGGATCTATTTATTCACCGGATCTCCTTAATAATTAGATCCTGAGTGAGGTAGCGAATATGTGGCATAACTTGTGCGCTACTATGTAGTTATACCGCTGGTTGGAAGATGAAACCGCCTCAAAGTGGGGGGGTACAACACCACGCGATGGTGAACAACATGCAGCAGATGCAGCCTTAAAACGATTTGAACAATGGATATCGATATCTTACCCAGTTCATGATTTTTTAAGTCAGGATTGCAGGATTTAATAACACCCGTGCAGGCTATACCCAACAGCATAGAAGGTCGATCTGGACTCCGATTTTATTTGCACACAGGCGAAGCATAAAATCTGGTCTATGGGCTTGTTCGTTTGGCATAATTCATGCAACCACACAAATACGAATATATCCATCGATAAACCAGTACAAACTCATGCTAAAAAGTCCATCCATCACTGCCATTGCTGGTATCAAAATTCTGGAGCTACCGAAAGATGAATAATCCAGATCACATTGAAGGTAAATATTTTAGCAAAGACCTTCCCTTGGAAAATTCTGCCATCGATCTGACCTCCCCTTTATGGACGGTTGAGGAGGTTGCCAGTTATTTGAAGCTACAACCTGAAACCGTCCGCTCCATGGCTCGCCGTGGAGAACTCCCAGCAATAAAGTTAGGCAAGGTTTGGCGTTTTCGGAAGGTCGCCATCCATGAAATGCTGGCAAGTATGGGTTGAAACGCAACAATCCGCCCTGGGGATTGAATATCCAGGAAAGATTAGCCACACGAGTAATTCAACCTTACCAGGATAAGTGTCAAGCAGTTGGAGTGTAATGAGTTCCTGGCCAGGGATTCCGAATGATCAAGGGTTTGTGAACCAGTTCTCTGAGGAGATAACCATGACGATTTGTCGAAAATGTAAAGCTGAAAACCGCCCTGAGGCCGCATTTTGTGCCAATTGTGGGTCGATTTTATTAGCTCAACCCAGCTCAGCCAAACCTGTGCCATCAAAACCGGTCGAGTCAGAACCAGCAGAAACTTCCACGCCTGAGCTAATGTCACCTGGGTCAGTTCCATCTGTATCCGTCCCGCCTGAGACAGCCGCACCTGAGCTTGCTCCAATTCAACCTGTTGAACCACCTGTCTCGCTGATCGGTTTTGAGCCCAAACCAGAAGGATCAATTTTTGGTGAGCGTTTCCAATTCGATACACTCGTTTACCAGGATGAACACGAAAATGTTTACACTGTTATGGAAATTTGCGAGCCATTAACCTCGCGTGTCTCCACCTGTTCCAATCCACAGTGCCGGACTATCCACGTGCCCACCGGGACCGAGCAGGAGAAATTCTGCACCCGATGTGGACATCCGATGGATCAGCTTTCGCCTTTATTAGTGCTTCAGGAGGCTGACACGGACCGGTTTTCCAACCAGGGACAATTGATCGACCTTCATCTGGCACATCCAAACATTCATCCTCCCATCGCGATATTCCGACAAGACCTGAATGGTGGGTCTCGTTTTTACCTGGTCACACCCTGTTCACAGGAGATGCCTGCACATCCAGAAACTTCAAAGGTATTGAAGTGGGGATTACAACTTGCAGATGGACTTGATTACTTTCATGCGCACGGCGTAGTTTTAGGCGAAGAACTCCACCCATCCAGTTTCGGACTGGTGAATGACAAGGTTGTCTGGCGAAATTTTAGTGAGGCGCGTGTACTCCCCATGCTGACTGATCGTGAAAAAATTAATAATGTACGCTTACTTGCTCTCAGCCTGTATTCTTGGATCACCGGAAAAGCCTCCTACAGCCTCGATTCTCCTCTGACCCCCAGTTTAAACCGCTTATTCCATCAGGCACTCGTTGGCGAGGGCTTTAATAGTGGCGCTAAGCTGGCACATCAGATCGATCTGACTATAAAAGCAGGCCTCTCGCCCCTCAATCTGGATTATTCTGTAGGACGACGAACCCATCCAGGTAAAATCCGTGTGATTAACGAAGATAGCCTGCTTTGCTTCACCGTGAGCCGAGTGCAGCAAGGTGCCTCTCAGCCAGTGGGTATATTCGCCATTGCAGATGGCATGGGCGGTCACGCAAGAGGTGATCTGGCCAGCAGCCTGACCATCCAAACCATCCTTCAAAAGGCAGCGACTGGTGTGGAAGCATTTCATAAATTCTCAAAAGATGATTTTACTTCCTGGTTTAAACAAACCATCCAGGAAGCCAACCAGATGGTATACGAATCCCGCATCAAAGCGGATAATGATATGGGATCTACCCTGGTGTGTGGGCTATTCGTTGGTGACCATGCCTATTTTGCCCATCTGGGTGATAGTCGCGTGTACATGCTCAGGGAAAAATCCATCCAACAGCTCTCCACCGATCATTCTCTTGTCCAACAGCTAATAGCGAATGGGGAGATCAGCCAGGATGAAGCCCGCCTCCACCCACAACGTAATGTGATCCTGCGCTGCCTGGGTGAAAATCCACAAGTCGAAGTGGATGTTTACACACAGGATCTATTTCCTGGTGATAAGCTCCTGCTTTGTTCGGATGGGCTGTCCGGCATGTTGGATGACATGAAGATTCAAATCATCAGTAATGAATCACAATCACCCCAGATGGCGTGCGATTATCTGGTTGATACTGCCAACCTGGCTGGCGGAATGGACAACATATCCATCATTCTTGTCGAGGTTATTTTGGCTTAACCAGGTCCACAGTTGACTGACCTTTCTATGAGCATTCAACATAAAATCCTTTCATCATTTTGTACCATCCTCCTACTGGCGAGTTTGGGCATGACCGCCTGTAGTTCTTCAACTCTCGATAGCGAGTTCGAGCTTAATACTCCAACCAAAGCTCCCACTTCCTACAACCAGCCAACAAACACAACGCTCCCCGTAACAGCACTCCAAACGATTGAACCATCACAGACACCTGATCCAACCGTTACTTTAACTTCAACCAATACTTCCACAGCCTCCCCAACCCTGACGCCCTCGATGACCTCATCGCCCTCCATCACCCCAACCTATGCCATCCTGAGAGGTAAGGTGCTTGAGCAAGCTAACTGCAGGTATGGTCCTGGTGCGGCATACCTGTACAAGTATGGGCTTTATCCCGGCTTCAACATAGAAATCATCGGGCGTAACGAGCTGGGCACCTGGATAGTGATCCAAGCTATCGGTGGCAGTAATCCATGCTGGGTCAAAGCCTCACTATTAGACATCAGTGGGGAGGTGATGAGCCTGGCACCCACATCGCTGCCCCTGCCTCATTCACCATTTTATGGTCCGCTAACTGGAGTCAGCGCACAGCGGTCTGGGGAAGATGTGGTTATATCCTGGAGCCCGTTGTTCCTCCGGGCTGGAGATGACTCGCTACAATTTCCCTACTTGATTGAAGCCTGGTTATGCCAGGATGGACAGCTGATATTTACCCCCATCGGCTCATGGGAGACCTACGTGACGGTTCAAGATGAACCCGGTTGTCCCGAGTCTTCGCACGCCAGAGTCTATGGGGTAGAAAAACATGGTTACACCAACTGGGTGGAAATCCCATGGCCTCAACCGTAAACAAGGTTTCTAATGTCGAAATAATTTATCGTTATATAATCATGTGGACACATGAAATACAAACATAAAAAAATAAGGTGAGGGAACAATGATCTGCCCATATTGTGGAAAAGAAAATCCGGAAAATCTAAGCTTATGCAGCTATTGTGGTGGAAGGTTAATGGATATGGATGAACGAAATACAACCGAGATATTCCCACCCGAAACAGTTTACCAATCTGCGCCATCACCTGCAGAACCTGGGTTTATCGATGAGCAACCAACCACCCAACCTGATGGTTCACCCCCCGAGATAGGTGAAGTACTTGACCAACCAATGGCTCAATTTGATCTTGATAATTTTGAGCCACCACAAACTTCTGCCAAGCCCTCAAAGCGCGGTTGTGACAGGTATATTGGGTGGCTGGTTGGCTGTTTCGTGGTGCTCTGTTTAACGCTTAGCTGTGTGGCGGTTTTCTGGGGATTCTATAATTTCAGCAATACACTGGATTTTATCAAGGCAGCTACACCTACTCCCAGCCTGCTTCTCTCCGATGATTTCTCCGATCCAAACTCGGGGTGGCCAAGCACGAACGAACCGGATTATTTGGATGACTATTATAACGGCGCATATCGTATGGTTGAAAACCTGGTAAACACCACTTCATGGGCATACCCAGATAGTTACTCATTTACTGATGTGAGCATTAATGTGGATGCCACAAAGAACGGTGGTCCGGATGAAAATGATATGGGTGTGATTTGCCGTTTTCAAGATGATGACCACTTTTATTTCGGTCTCATCACCAGCGATGGCTATTATGGCATCATAAAAATGAACCTTGGGGAATTCAGCGTACTGGGAGCAGAATATTTAGCATATAGCGATTTGATCAACCAGGGTAGTGCCAGCAATCACATTCGTTTAGATTGTATCGGTGATGTGCTGACCTTATACGCTAACGGACACCAGCTTGATCTGCAAACCGATGCGGAGTATACCCATGGCAATGTGGGTTTGATCATCGGCACTTACGAAACACCAGGGACGGATATCTTGTATGATAATTTCACCGTCCAACAGCAATAAACAAGCTGGACCTCTTCTGGATTTTTTTCAATGAGTCATTCTATAAAAAGAATTTTACCCATACAATGATGAAACCAGGAATAATTAATCATTAGGAGCTCAAACATGTCCATCACCTGCCCAAATTGCAATCATTCCGTGCGGAAAGATGCCAGATACTGTGGATTCTGCGGGGCAAATCTGGTGTCACCTGCAGAGGTTAAAACTGCGGTAGTGCCAGCCAAGTCTGATAAGATAGTTGCAAACCAGAATACAAAGCCACAAAAACAATCCAAATCGAAACGCTTTACGACAAGCCAGTTGGTGACAATGATAGCAATCATTCTCCTTTTCCTGGTAGTTATTCTATCGGTGGTTTGCCGATATTGGTCAGAGATCTCCGAAGGATTGGTCCAACTATTATTTTCGGTCTATGTCCGTATAGCCCTGCTATGAAGTTGAGTTTACAGACATTACAGAAAGCATGAATTAATCACCACCCTATCCTGCATGAGTAAAATCCAACCTCTCATAATGAGCAGGTTGGTATTTTATTTAAATCATTGAGACAGAATTTCCACCCAGCTAGATGAGCCAGGTTGGAAATCCAATCCATCGTTTGAGAGGGAAATAAGTACTTGGCTAATGAGAATTTGTCGTTATATGATTAAAAGTATTTTATTCGGTGGTTGTGGGTGGAGCCTCCGGTTTAACTTCGGCAGGTTTCTTCTTGGTTTGATCCCTAAACAACCCTACCTGAATGACCATCCCAAGCACAACCAGGGTGAAAAACACGACCGTTCCGACGGTCCCTTGTAAATCGATGGCTTCTGTCACCATCGTCGCCCCTGCCCAGGAAGATAAAATGTATAAGGACCAATTGAACGCACTGGATACCAACAACAAACCAACAATGCCTCCAATGATAAATGCCATCCAAACACTTGGCTCAGCGGTAATCCCAAAGAAGCCTGTTAGACGGAGAGCGCCGTATGCACCCACAATAAAGCCCACCAGTGAAAGTGCCAGGTGCTGCAGGAAGTGGGCTAAGATTGCCCCCAGAATGCCAGCACCCAGAGCTACGACATACACCAACCAGTCCGGTGTAAGGGTCAACTGGCTTGCAAGCCCCATCCCGATGACAAATCCAACCACACCCACAAAAAGCCAATATAGTTTCTTGCCGGTGGTAAGCAAGATAATTCCAAGCACTAAGTTAATCAGGTTCATAACCATACATCCTCCATCCTAAGTGATTTACTTGCATGGGTGTGTTGCAAGATTTATGCTTATCTTTTGTCTGAAAAGGCTTTATATTAATCCTTTTTTGACCGCCCACCCATGAATATCGTAATCGCCAGGATAACCACTGCAATGGCTGTACCGAGGAAAAGTATATCAATTCCTCCCTTCCAATTCACCACCTGTCCCAGGAACACTACTGCCAGTATCACTACGATTACACCCATTAATTTGGATTTTAAGTCGTCCAAATCTGAGATATGCAGCCAGCTAGGTACGGGTAGCAGCTCATCGATAAATAATTCATATAAACCCAGGGCTGTGATGTAAAAAACTGTACCAAGAAGCAAAACGTCGATAATTTCTATGAACGAGATCGCAAGCAGCTTAACAGATTTACCATCAACCCTTTCCGTGAATGTATGGATTACGATTTGAATTGTCTCGATGCCGGCAATAACCAATAATGTCACCGAGGCGATAAATGCACACAGTACTGCGATAAGAATGATATACCGGCTATTGGATAAGAATTTACGCATCATAGGTTAAACCCCTGAAAACAGGATCTGTTATGGGTACTGCCCATCACATTCATGGATAATGCTCACATGACCGCATAGAAAGTTTCAGCACCAATATTTTATATTATTAAATCCGGGCTGATGGTCTTGATCTCCAAATATTTTACACGAATTCTCCAATCCCACTTAACATTGCTACTATCAACATAGAAACTTGAATTTTCATTGTCCATTTCATGACGAATAGATCGGACAGCCCTGAAAGTGGTAAAATTTCTTGCTGGTACTTACGATAATCTATCCACCATGTCATCAATCCAGATAGTTAAATCGACTATTTAGCTTATCCTCATCGGAGCTGGAAAGACAAAATTTGGAATGACAAAACTTACCCTGCACAGCCAGGATAAGATCGCAGAGACGATGCTCATCGCACTACACGCACGCGCAGTTGAAGCTGGTTTGCCTGAACCGCTGCTCAAGGATCCCGCTGCATTACGATTGGTGGAGCAGATCGATTATGATTTTTCCCGTTTCAAGCTTGAAGGTCACGACCAGGCAACAACAATCATGCGCTTAAGAGAGTTTGACCGGATGACTATAGATTTTCTGAACTGCCATTCACAGTCAATGGTTGTGCATATCGGCTGCGGCTTAGATACTCGCTTTGACCGTGTGGATAATGGCATCGTTGAATGGTATGACCTTGATCTTCCTGAAGTGATCCGATTTCGTCGCAAACTTGTCCTGGAAGCAGAGCGCTGTCATGTGCTGGGTTATTCCGTGTTTGATAACCAATGGATTGACCAGGTAGGGAATCACCCCGATCGCGCCTGCTTGTTCCTGGCTGAGGGTGTGTTCCCCTATTTCACCGAACAGCAGGTGAAAGGATTATTGCTGCTCCTCAGGGAAAAATTTCCTGGCTGTGAATTGGTATGTGATGCGATGACGCCCATCATGGTCCGCATGCATAACCTTAAACTATCCTTCTCGAGGTTAGATGCACGTTTGCATTGGGGATTAAAAAATGGACACCAACCTGAAACCTGGGAAAGTGGTATCCGTTTATTAAGTGAGTGGTTTTACTTTGACCGCCCGGAGCCTCGGCTCGGCTTTACTCAACTTATGCGCTTCATTCCCCTGTTATCCAGGGGGGTCGGTATTTTCCACTACCAGCTTGGAGATAAATCGCGGTGATAAAATTTGTGGTCAATCGACTTAATTACGATCCTCCACTGCAAAATCCCCCATTTCCACATCACCCAGAGCACGAATGAAATCCACCCGCTGCATGATCACTGTTGTAGAGCGTACCCCCGAACCGACTGATATTTCCTCTTCCGCCAGAATCCCCCTGTCCAGCAGGACCCGGAGTGGCTGGAGCGTCCCAAAGGGTGAAACTGCCCCTACTGGGTAACCCGTTATAGCCATTACTTCAGCCTCGCTCGCCATACTGATGCGGGATGTCCCCAGGTGTTTGCGTAATGCCGGCCAGGCAACCTGGTTATACCCTGCGACCAGCACGATCACAAATCCACCACCTGACAGGCGGAACAGGATGCTGCGGATAATCTGTTCTGGGCGCTGACCGCGTTCTGCTGCTGCCTGCTCAAGGGTTTCCACTTTTCCGGGGTGGCGGAAGAAACGGTATGGGATTCCCTGCTCATCCAGATAGCGGGTTACAGGTGTGGTGGTGATGCCTGTGTTATTCATTCCTTGCTCGCGCCTCAATTAGCCTTTACAGCCTGAGTATTATAACTCGGCATTTCAATGGGTGCTTACATCTGTTCAAATTATATATTTTTATGAAAGAAGTATAGTACCAAAGGAACATTAAAAACTCGCATAAAATAATGCCATTCATTGCGTTAGTTATCGGTATAATTATTATTGAATTCCTTCTTCCTTACTGGTTTCCCTTACTGCTACGTTTCGTGATAATTAAATATCTTCGCCAAAAAGGAGAGTTATGCTATGAATATCAATTTTTCCATGTGGAAAACCGCTATATGGACCTTGGTGAAAATGGATAATAAGGACGAGTGGAATAAACTCGATGTCGTCTCGAAGTGGTTGATTGCTACCCGCTCGGGTGTGACCTTGGTGACTGTTTACACCTGCGTCATCGCCGGGATGCTGGCATGGCGCGACGGCTTCTTCTCATTTCTCCCCTGGCTTATCCTCACCCTGGGTCTGTTCATCGCCCACGGAACGAACAATCTGCTGAACGACTACACAGATTTCAGCCGCGGGGTGGATAAAGACAACTACTTCCGCACGCAGTACGGCGTGCACCCGCTGGTGCAGGATTTCTGGGATAAAAAGACCCAACTGCGCTGGTTTATGGTGAGTGGGGTGATCGCCTTCATCTCCGGGGTGTGGGCTCTATTTTACAGCCACTTTGACCCACTCGTAATCGGATTATTCGCCCTCGGCGCACTGGTGCTCTTGTTCTACACCTACCCGCTCAAATACCTCGCCCTGGGTGAATTAGCCATCTTCTTGATCTGGGGTCCAATCATGGTCGTGGGGGTATATGTCGTCCTGTCGCAGGGTGTAACCGATAATATATGTAACGTTGCCCTGGCTGCGGTGCCGTTTGGATTAAGCGTCGCCAGCATCAACGTGGGTAAACACATAGATAAGATGAAGGATGACAAGACTAAAGGTGTGGGTACCTTGCCTGTGCGGATCGGTGAAAAGGCAGCCCGTTACATCAATATTGCTGTGTTGGTGCTGATCTACCTGGTGGTGGTCTACCTGGTTTTCATCCCACAATACTTCACCCCCCTGATGCTGATTATATTCTTTGCTATCAAACGCCTGATCCTGGCGGTAAAAATGCTTTCCAAACCACGCCCCGAAGATGCTCCACCCAACTACCCCTTCTGGCCGACCTGGTTTTCCGCCTTCAACTTCAACCACAACCGGATGTTTGGCGGGTTATTCATCCTTGCCTTGATTATTGACACCATCTTACGCATTGCTCTACCCGCCTTTTGGCCGGTGAGATAAGGATTAATCAACCTGATATAGATCATGTCCTTAGGAGGTGAGGCCATGATGCAAACCAATAGTATCCTCAATAATGCTGGTGTGTCCACGATCAGCATTCTGATGCCACTGCCTGACCGGGATTTCGATCCCACCGAATCAGCAATTCCCTGGAAGGTGTGCACTTTGCATGGATAGGCCGTGGCATTTAGTACTGAACATGGAAATATAGCTCAAACGGATCTGAATAAGCTGAAAGGTCCACTTCCTGGTTTGATGAGTGCAAGCAAAAAAGCTCAAGCCGCTTACCAGGAAATGACGCAAGACCAATATTTTCAGCATCCAATCCCCTATACTGAAATCGATCCCGATAACTATGCTGCTCTTCTTTTACCTGGCGGAGATGCTCCTGGTATGCGTCAGTACCTGGAAAATCCAGTATTACAGAGTAAAGTTCTCCAATTCTGGCAAAAGGACAAGCTGATTGGTGCAATTTGTCATGGACTGCTGGTGCTTGCTCGAACAATCGATCCACAAACCCGACACAGCATGCTCTATGGTCATAAAGTCACCGCGGTGCCCAAATCACTCGATCGTCTTGCCTATCGATTTGACAGCTGGTTCCTTAAACATGGCTATATCATGTACTCAAGCTGTGTGGCTGATGAAGTACGCGCATGTTTGGAGAATCCCGGTGATTATTCGCCAGGACCTAATATATTTTCTCCATATGTCTGTTCTGATGGTAACCTGGTCACGTCCCGCTGGTACCTGGATGCAGAGCTATTTGCACAACGCTTCGCCGATGAGTTGCAGCGACGGATACAAAACCAGGTAAAGCCAGAGAAGATGGACACACATAATGATGAGCTGGACCCTCATCGAAGCAATATAGTTCAGTAGGTCTTGAATTAGGAAGTGGAGAGACTGATTCATCTGGAAGTAACTTCTCCCCAAAATCCTTTCTTTTGGATTTAGGGGAGGCGGGAGGGGGTCTTATTTCTTCTGCTTTTTCCCATCTTCTTTCATTTTTCCCCGTTGGTGGATGCTCTTCCACCAGTGCCTGATATAACCCTAGCAAACCCTGTTCCTTCGCCGCCTCCACGTGTTAATTTTGTCGGATCTCCGCCAGGTCCTCCCTCGGCTGGGAATATTTCATCTTCCAACCTGCCATCCTATACGCCAGGTCGTGTAATAGATCCATGTGAAGATATTACCTCACCACCTGCTTGCCGGTAAAAACTTTTTAGGGTATTATGCACTGAAGGACAAGACGGGCATACCATGATCTACCGGACTCATTGCGGAACCTGATATTATGGAGCAGTTCCTGGCAACTGAAACTCTGATCATTGAGCTATTATTGATTGTATCCATAGTAGCCATTGCGGTACGCCGCCTGCGAATTCCCTATACCGTTGCATTGGTCGTGGTCGGTTTCCTGATCACATTTCAAACCACAATAAAATTTGAGCTCACACCCGAGCTGATCCTGGCATTATTCGTGCCACCCCTGGTGTTCGAAGCTGCCTTCCACTTGAACCTGCAGGAGCTTCGCCGGAACCTGCCTGCCATCCTGCTCATGGCAGTTCCCGGTGTCATTTTAACCACGGTGATCGTTGGGGGCATCCTGGTGTTGGGTCCCAAGCTGAGCTTACCCATCGCTCTGGTATTTGGTGCCCTCATCTCTGCCACCGATCCGGTTGCTGTGATTGCGTTGTTCCGTTCTCTAGGAGTCCCGAAACGTCTGGCGGTGCTCATCGAAGGTGAAAGTCTGTTTAATGATGGCACCGCAATCGTGCTGTTCAATCTTATGTTGGCGGTTGCACTCACCAACCAGTTCAAGCCCATCGAAGGATTGTTTAATTTTTTTATCGTTTCAGCGGGTGGAATTGCTGTCGGACTCGCGCTTGGTTGGCTGGTCGCTCAAGGTATTGCCCGGGTGGATAACTACCTCATTGAGACCACCCTGACCACAGTACTGGCTTTTGGCTCTTATCTTATTGCAGAGCAACTGGGTGTAAGCGGTGTTCTGGCGGTGCTGGTTGCAGGTCTCGTGAATGGCAACATCAGCCCAAAAGGAATGAGTCCTACCAGCCGGATTGTAATTTTCAACTTTTGGGAATATGTGGTTTTTCTTACCAATTCAATGGTCTTCCTGTTAATAGGATTGCAGATCAACCTCACCATCATGATGGCTGCCTGGCAGCCCATCTTATGGGCAATCCTGGCAGTTATCATTGCTCGCATCATCGTCGTCTATGGACTGAGCTGGGTAATCAACCGTATATCCGATCCCATTCCATTCCGCTGGCAGCATGTCCTCACCTGGGGTGATCTGCGTGGTGCCGTCAGTCTGGCATTGGTGTTGAGCCTGACGGATACCTTTGGCCCCCAGCGTGAGTTATTGCGCGTGATGGCATTTGGGGTAGTTTTATTCACATTACTGGTACAAAGCACTACCATGGCGCCTCTCATAAGCAAACTGAAGATCATCACCCGTTCGGATGTCCAGATTGAATATGAGCTTCAGCACGCACGTCTGACTGCCTTGCGCAGCGCCGATGCACGCCTGGATCGACTACACAATGATGGAATGTTATCCAGTCACACCTGGGAAAAGCTCAAACGTTTTATCACTGCACAGGCTGCCAGCATGGCTGAGAAAGTGCGTGGAATACTCCTGGCAGATCCGCAACTGGAAGCTGAAGAGTTGGAGACAGGCTGGCGGGAGATCATGCGAGCCCAACGCTCGTCATTATTCGACCTGCGCCATGATGGAGTCATCTCTGATGACGTTTTTGAGCAATTATCCGTCGAAGTGGATGCCCAATTGAGTGAAGGTTTCCCTTCTCTGCCTGAAGAAGGTGAAACCCGCACCCAATTTCTTGAACTGACCATCCCGGATGATGCACTCTCCGTGGGTAAAACAATTGCCGAACTGGGCATCCCACGCGCAGCGGTGCTTGTTTCCATCCAAAGGGGAGACGAGACCATCATCCCGCGTGGAGATACCCTGGTGCATGCCGGTGATGTGGTTACAACGCTGTGCGAGCGTGAAACCATTGCACCGATGAAATATCTTTTACTTTATGCGGGTGAGCCATCGGAAGGTAAACCGTTGATTAACCAACCCGAGAAGGACTGAACGTTGAGCTTTTTAGATTCCAACCTTTATATTTATGTGATTATCCCAATCATGGTGTTCTTTGCCCGTGTTGCAGATGTGAGCCTGGGCACGTTGCGTATTATCTTCATCTCGCGTGGAAAAAGGAATCTTGCTCCCATCCTTGGTTTTGTCGAAGTTTTCATCTGGATAACGGTCGTATCTCAAATTGTCGGCCGTGCCCATAATATATTTGCATATCTGGCATATGCTGCAGGTTTTGCTGCCGGGAATTATGTCGGGATGTGGATCGAAGACCGGCTGGCTATCGGTACCCAGGTTGTGCGCGTAATTATTCAAAATAATCACACCGCACTGACCGATAACCTGCATAACGCCGGCTATGGGGTGACTTGCGTGGATGGGCATGGCACAACCGGACCAGTGACCATGCTCTACACTGTAGTAAAACGAAAAGACATGGCCCGTGTTCTAAATATCATCCATCAGACCCATCCCAATGCATTTTTGACCATCGAAGACCTGCGCTCGACGCAGGCGGGCGTCTTTCCTGCCACAACGACGAATGAAAATGGGCAATTCTTTCCCCGAAAATTTAAATAATAACTGCGCTTTGTATTTTATTGTGCCTTTGTTGCTGGGTCAAAAATCTGATCCTTCAAGGTGCTCTTTATACAACTTAATCTGACCATATCTTGATAATGAATCGTTGTCTATAAATTATCTCTGATTTATCGATAAGTATCCGATGCGCATGTATAGGATCAGTTAATTTCGTTCATATCAAGTTATTAGAACTCATATCAAATCAACGTAGTATCTTTGCATTTTTGCCTTATGAACTTAGCGGATTCGAATAAAAAAGCTCCATTATTGACTCCCCTGTTAATGCTCTTTATGGGGGCTATGATCTTGGCCAACCTGGGCGGAAATATGTACGGTCCGCTTGAAGCGTTGTATCTGCAAGAATTGGGCGCTAGTGTAGGGCAAATCGGCCTGTTCTACACAATCTCGCAAATTATCCCTTTGATGTTGCAGATCATTGGTGGTTGGATATCAGATTCGCTCGGGCGTTTGCGCGCAATTGCTATCGGTAGCATAATTGGTGTCTTTGTATATATACCCTTGATATTAGCCAATCGCTGGGAGTGGGTGTTGCTCGCTTCTGCGCTGAGTGCGATGACCAGGGCATTAATCGGACCGAGTTTTGACGCCTTCATCGCTGAACATTCAGCACCTGAAAATCGCGCTCGGCTTTACGGAATTACCCAGACATTATTCAGTGTTGTCGCCGTGGCCGGTCCTGTCACGGGGGGTTATCTCGTTGAAACAATTAGTTTCAAGGGAATGTTGATGGTAGCGGGCATTTTATACTTGGCGGCAACCGTGATCCGCATCAGCATGGCACGCGAAGCTTCTAAACGTCAAACTTCCAATCCAAATCCGCTTACTTTTGCAGGTTTAAAATCCAACCTTGGGGTTATGTTATCCCTGGTTCTGGCAGGTGGATTAATTACCTGGATCATGATTACCGATGGAATCCGAGATATCTTTTTTAACATGTCCTTCAGTTTTTTATCAATTTACATGCAAGATATAGCCAGCCTGTCTATTGGTCAGATCGGTTTCATGAATAGCTTATTTGGGTTGGCAATGATGGTCGTGATGATCCCGGCTGGGTGGCTGGCAGATAAAGCAGGTGAGCGGGTAAATATTGCTATCTCCTTTTTATTCATATCTATCTCGATAGGAATGATCGCCATTGTCCCACCTGCCAGCCCTGCCTGGATCTACGGTCTGGGTTGGGTATTCGCTGGGGTGGGTGTCGGATTAGCTACGCCGGCGTATCAGTCTTTGATCAGTAAAGCCGTGCCACCCAGGCTACGTGGTGTGGCATTTGGTTTGTTCAGTACCAGCCTGGGATTAATCTCATTACCCGCACCCCTGATTGGAGGTTATTTATGGGAGAATGTCAGCCCTCAGTTCCCATTCATGCTGACTTCTATCGCATCGCTGCTTGCGATCATACCAGTCTGGTTCAAGTTTAAAGTTAGTGGTGATACCACAGAGGATGAGATTGGTGCTACTCGTTAATACAATTCACGGATACCATTTCAGAGATACATGCACGAATATTTAGGTGGGCGCGAGAGGGCTCGAATCTCCCCACCTTTTCATCCCCCCTGCGGGGACAGCGATGTGAACGTTGTGGGCGCGAGAGGGCTCGAACCTCCCCACCTCACGGATGTGAACCATACGCTCGTTCGAATTGCAATTCTCTCACCGGCCTCTGGCTGAAATGATCGGCACAACGATATTCACAGTCAGTCGTGTCCTGAATTTAGTGGTGAAGAAAGGTTTGAATACTGCAAGACCCGAGTGGATTTTACTCACCATTCAACTCGTCGTCCTGCGTCTGGCTGAAGGATCGGGTGAGGGGAGAGCGGAATAATTCGCTCATTGATCGAAATCCTGTTCATCCTCCATTGCGCAAGCATAAAGACGTATTTTAGATATTCTGATATATTTGGGGTATGGAATTCATCCTGGATACACATTGGAAAGCCTAATAGGAAATGGAAAACTATCCCCAGGTGATCGACGTTTACTTGTCCTTGGATTGGAATACGTAGGATGTTACCTGGAGCAGTTTTGTCTCCCAGAGGCGATCGCTGTCTCGTACGAGATTCCACTCGATGTTTTGGTCGACAAATTACGCGCTTCAATATAAATATTAGCCAATGAGGAGAGAAATATGAAGGGAAACATACTGATCAAAGTTGGGCTGCTTTTCCTGCTGTTGGCAGGGATCCTGGCTGCCTGCGCCCAGGCTACACCAGTGGTTAATACGGAGTATATTCTTACTACCGCCATGCGCGACGGGAATTTCGTTTACCTGGGCGTGGATGGAGCCATCAATGGTGTCGTTAACCCTGCCTTGCATGCCAAACCAGGTGAACATATCACCGTGACGCTGGTGAACAGTGGTGAGGGGACGCACGACATCGTTTTTTCAGATATAAATGCTCATTCAGATACCATCACCAGGAAAGGTGAAACAACTTCCTTGACGTTTACCGTCCCAGAAAATGATGTGGCAATTGAATACTATGATTCGACCCATGAAAAATTGGGTATGAAGGGTGTGCTGCTGATCGGCAATGCTGTGGATGAAACAGTTATCGTGGCACCCACTGAAACTGAACAACCAAGGCTTGAACAGCCTGCTGGTTTGTATGGCAAGGAATTGACTATTCAGTCTTTTCTAAAAGGAGGCTGCTCAGCTTGTCATACGATTCCAGGAATCCCAGGCGCAGTTGGGACAATTGGATCCGATCTGAGCGAGATTGGCGTTCTCGCAAATGAACGCATCAAGTTAGCTGAATACACCGGCACGGCAAAGACTGCTAGCGAATATCTCATTGAATCGATCCAATCTCCCGAGCTGTTCATATCTCCAAATTGCCCTACTGGTCCTTGCCCCAAGGGGCAGATGCCTCCCTCGTTGGCACAGGTTTTGAGTCCAGATGAACTAAACCAGGTGGTGGATTACCTGTCATCTCTCCCAACAGAAGCATTTACCCAAACTGAAACGAGCACTGCAGCGGCGGTATCCGCCACCTTGGTGGGCGAATCACCCTCCCTCACAACTGAGGAGTATGACTGGGCAAAGCAAACCTTTTTCCAGCGTTGCGCAGGCTGTCATGGCACATTACGCAAAGGTGCAACCGGACCAGCATTAACTCCGGATGCAACCTTACTCAAAGGCACAGCTGGTCTGGCAGCAATCATTTTCAACGGCACGACCGGTGGTATGCCTGATTGGGGAAAGCAGGGAGCATTGACCCAGGAGCAAACCGAGATCATGGCGAAATTCCTTCAAAACGAGCCACCTGCCCCGCCCGAGCTCTCGTTGCCGGAGATGAAAGAATCATGGAATCTTATTACACCCTTGGCTGATCGCCCAACTTCACCCCAAACCATGCGCAATATCGATAATTACTTCATTGTGACGTTGCGCGATGCTGGTCAGGTGGCAATTATCGATGGAGACACTTACGAAGTGGTCAACACGGTGGATAGTGGTTATGCTGTACATATCACGCGCATGTCGGCTTCCGGGAGATATGCATATGTGATCGGGCGTGATGGTCGCCTGGCATTGATCGACCTGTGGATGGAAAAGCCGGAAGTTGTGGCACGGGTACAGACCTGTTATGACGCACGTTCAGTGGAAGTCAGCAAGTATGAAGGTCCAGAAGGTGATTTCCGTGATCAGTACGCCATCACCGGCTGTTATTGGCCTCCCCACTTCGCCATACTCGATGGCCAGACACTCAAACCCATCAAAATTGTATCGAGCCGCAGCTACACCGTGGATACCGGTGAGTACCATCCCGAACCGCGGGTTGCCAGCATATTAGCTTCGGCATATCACCCTGAATGGATTGTGAACGTCAAGGAAACCGGTTTGATCTGGATCGTGAACTATACCGATCTGGGCAACCTATCTATCAAGCAGATCGAAGCCTCTAGGTTCCTGCACGACGGTGGCTTGGATTCCACCCACCGCTACTTCCTGGTGGCAGCGAACCAGTCTAATCAGATCGCAGTGGTGGATCTGTTGGAAAACACCCTGATTAAGATTACGGATGTGGGCAAAGTGCCCCATCCTGGGCGTGGTGCGAACTGGATTGATCCAGAATTTGGACCAGTCTGGAGCACTGCACATCTGGGCGAAGCCTCGATTGTATCCGTGGCTACTGATCCTGAAGGTCATGCGGATATAGCCTGGGAAGCTGTCCGCACCACTGAGCTACCTGGCTCGGGCAGCCTGTTTATTAAGACCCATCCCAACAGCCAGTGGATCTGGGTAGACATGACCCTCAACTCAGACCCGGTGCTGGCACGTACCGTCTGCGTCATAGCCAAGACTGATCCGTCCAAGACCTACAAGTGCTGGGAGATTGGAACTTATGGGCGGGCAGTGCACTTCGAATACAATAAGGATGGGACAGAAGTATGGGTAAGCCTATGGGGTGATGCATCCAAGCCTGGCGAGACTGGCGAGATTATTATCTACGACGATGCTACACTGGAGGAAAAGGTGCGTATCCCGAACCTGATAACCCCCACTGGTAAATTTAATGTTTATAATACGGTGAACGATATTTACTAAACCAGCTTAAAATGTTTAAGTTTTTATACCCCGAGGTTCAACCCTCGGGGTGTTTAGTTGTCAATATCATTAATGGAACAATGAGGCTAACTCAAAATGCCAGGATTTAAACCGTAAATTTCTCCAGCAGATGTTAAGCATTCCTTCAAAAATCTTGATGAAACTGGACCAAAAAAATCGCTCTCATCAACGTTGATGAGAGCGATAACATTTAACGATTCTAAATACTCATTAATAACTGCAGACCACTTTTTTAAGTGGGCGCGAGAGGGCTCGAACCTCCGAACCTCACGGATGTGAACCGTGCGCTCTGACCAACTGAGCTACGCGCCCAAATTTGCTAGGCACACATTATACCCGCGTGGTGCCCTCCACGCAAGTTCACTGGAGACCGCTCTTAAACCTGGCAAGTTTCAGGAACCTGCCCCGTTTGCACCATTCTTCCACTCCCGCTCTAGCACCGAATACACATATTCATCCCACCATTGCCCGCCTAACCAGCGTGTCTCACGTAAACGGCCATCCTGGTGCATACCCAGCTTTTCCGTTACCCGCACCGAGGCGGCATTACCAGCATGGCAGAATGCCACAATGCGGTGAATATCCAGCTCTGTAAATGCCCAATCCATCACCTTCGAGGCTGCTTCGGTGGCAACTCCCCTGCCCCATTCATCCGGGTGAATTGCCCAACCCACCTCCCACTCGCGGATGGCTTCCCATTGGCGCGAGAATTTCAATAGACCTCTAACATCATTCTGGGGTGGGATGGCGATAGCAAACTTGAAGGTCGTTCGCGGAGTTTCTAATTGGTTGTTGATATACTCAGCTAAAGAATTGCGTGTATCTTCTTCGCTTGGAAGCTCACGCTCGTAGGTATGCATCTCGGGTCTGCTATCCATGTCCCGCAGCACCTGATAATCTCCCTCCACGAACTCTCTTAACCTCAAGCGTGATGTTACAAATTCCATGGACTTATACTTTCAGAATTAATTTGCGTTGTTCAATGATTTTGCTCATAGGTTCTTCTTAAGGCCGCCAGTGATATTCGATATCCGCAGCCGACTCCGGTGGCGGGCTGATCCCATAGACTACTGCGATGAAGTAATTACGATTATAAAATGCCCGCGCCGCCTGATTTTCTTGATGGGTATGACATTCAAGCCCCGTGAGTGAATGCTGCTTGGTAAGTTTGATAAATTCTGTACTTCAGCCTTTCCGCCACTCAGTTGGATCAATTTACAGCCGGTCAATATAGGCTCCGCTCATCGTCATGGTTGCAACAATGCGGTCATTGATTGTACCCACCCATATATTATTTTTGGATCGGTACCATACCCCCACAACCTCAGCCTGATCTGCTTCGCGGTACGGTCGGATGATTCTGATGGATAAATTTTCATCACAATCCATGATGGGTTCGGTTTGATCCGTCTATTTGATGATCTCCCCAGTTAGTTTGTAATAATTCAACCGCCGTTTGTTCTCATAGGGTTGGATTAAATAATAATAGTCATCCTCCGGGATATCATTCCTCATCCTTTGTTTGACTTCCTCAAAGATTACCATGCGCTCTTTAAGTTTTTCACAAACATACTCATCGCAGGCTGCGCAAGTTTGCAGTCCTTTCTCGATCACACAGGGTCTGACCGGGCACGCCAGGTCAATCAGTTTTAGATGGTCCCCCATGCAGCCATCACAGACGATGTTCGCTGCTTCTATCCGAAATCCGAAATACTTGAACCACCCGTCACTTAATATTTGTTGGTTTGCAGGAGTCTTTTCGACGTTTGGTTTGTAAGCCAGGCACAGGTCACAGCGGTAACCACACCGAGATAAAACTGGTTGCATGAGAGAATCCCTCCCAAAAAATGGATTAGATTCATAATAGCTGACTGGAAATTATGTGGGTGCGGTAAAGAATTGCACTAATCCTGATATCAGCATAAATGCACCCAACAGAATCGCTCCGTATCCGAAAATCATAAAGCTACCACCGGAATTAGCAGAGTTATTGGAAAAAACAATCACCGATCCCGCAATCAGCCACATCGCACCTGTAAGGATATTTTTCCTTCCCATCGCTTTGGTCTTTTTCTGAATCACCCGGATGCGCGTGTTTCCGGTGATATAACCTTCCATCCCGTTCTCGACCCGCACCTTTACCCAATCTTTCCCCTCCTCTTTGACCACTTGTAGAATTTCCAATTTGGCGTTTCGGGAAAGTTGTTGTTTCACCAGCGACCCTTCCACAGGCTCGGAAAACAGGTCCACGTTATTCTGCATCAGTGCACCTTGCCTGAGCAGGTAGATGCGTGCCTCACCCGGAATAAAGGCTTGCTGACCTGTGGATAGGGTGATCGGCACCCACAGCTTGCCTGCCTTCCTTTTGGCTGCCCCAATCTCGATTTCACTCCCCACCGTGAGAGTAGCGATTGAAATCGCATTCGCGTCCATGCTGCTGTATACTTTCACTTGCTCGTCCAAAATCCTGGCTTTCATAATTCGTTTCTCCAAAGCTATATTTTAATTCTTCATCACGGGGTTGATCCCATTCATCGATCCATAGCCGCCGTTATAAATAAGTTTTTAATCAATCGAGGAACATAAGGAATATTATACACGCTCCACAGGATGATTAATTTTCAACCTTGCAGGTAATATAATAAATCATGGCACATACGGCGGCATTTCCATTACCACAAAATTTCCGTCGTTATTCTTGAGCACCGTAAAAGTAAATACGGATTGCGATGGAGTGTCTGTCTCATTACCACCACAACATGGACCAAGAACAAAGAGAGTACCATCGTCATCCATAAATTCAACCTTGAATTCGAATACATTTGCAGACCCTTCCCCCACAAGTGTTATGCTTTTCAATTCAAGGCATGCAGTTCCATTAATGGTGCAGGCATTACGGAGAAGTCCGCTATGGTCATTGGGATCATGATTGGGGTTATGATAGATCATAATTTCATAGTTTCCACCATATAATTTGGCAGCTTCGTCATACCGCCCGTTATGTAGATCTTCCAGGAATGCAACCAGTGATTGTTGAGCATGATTGGCAGCCTCACCTGCTTGGTCAACCGGTGGTTCTGATTGCCTGACATCACATGCAGCCAAGAATAACCCAAACGAAATAACTATGATGATACCTGAGATGGTTTTCATATCACTTACCTCGTTATGGCTATTGATGTGATCGAATTCCTGCTATTATTATATATTTTTTTAAGAGAATACTGTCAGTAGAAATCTTAAAATATTGCGGACTTTGCATAAACCTCTTGTGGAATCAGAACATATGTGCTAGAATACACTCGTAATTACTCACCCTATTGTAGACGATAAAACCTATAACTGTGATTCGACTAAATAATCCGTGTAATCTGCGATAATAATCCGTTGTCAGCTTCTATCCATTACTTCAACTCTCCCGCCATGTGGGATTGTTTATTCATAGTTTCGTATATGAGATCTATTAAGAATTCTCGCTTGCGAGGAACTCCATCTGCTTTACATAACATCACTCCCCTGCGTCTCTCAATGGATCATCCTCCTCTCGTGAGTAATTACATATAGTTATAACCACTCACCAGTCCACTTTTTTATTTCCCCTGTGAGCATTTGGATGCAATATCATCCCCCTGGGGATAAAGGGGGGATGGGTGAGTAATTACTATAGATGGCACTCTTCACCAAATGCAGGTATTGCTTCGGGAGTATGCTGGGGTGTTACAACACATTACTTATAATAGTAGAAGGAATCATATTTGTTCCTCTTTGATTTACTATTTTTTTATTATTAAATAATCCTGCTGCTTGAATTTCTTATTGCCTTATAGACTTACCAAAAATTAGTCAGGTGACTTTTTACTCGACTCCTCTCAAGCGACTTATAAAAATGATGCTTGAGTCATTCACTCATTTTGATTTCTATTTTATTTATCGAATCACGAATACCTGATCGCTTATCACGCTGTACAAATGACTAATCGCAAATCTCTCTTCTCTCCTTGACACCTCCCCTCCTCCCGTGTATAGTCCTTTTCATGAAGAAGCTATTGCTACTGATCTTGCTGCTGGTTCTCACCGCTCTTTCCTGCAATATGCCTGATCTGATTTCAGTAAGCCCTGCCGATACACCCACATCTCCTCCCACAGGAACACCTATACCACTACCTACCACAACTCCGACCTCCACACCCACGTCCATGCCCACCCCAACTCCCACATTGGCTCCGGAGGTCCGCATCGCTGAAGCCGATCACGCCTTGTTCAATGGTGATTACCAGGCTGCTCTCAGCGAGTACACCGCCGCTTACGACACCTCTACCAACCCGGATATCCTTTCCGCTGCCTTGCTTGGCCAGGGACGTAACCATTATCTTACGGGTGTCTACCCTAATGCGCTGGATGAGTTCCGTGCGATTATCAATAACTATCCTTCCTCACCCCAAGCCGCCGATGCCTATTACTTTCTGGGCGAGACGCTCATGTTGCTGGACCGCTACACTGAAGCATCCGATGCTTACACCAATTACCTCCATGTACGACCCGGGGTATTGGATGCATTCATCAATGAGCGCATAGGTGATGCACTGGGTGCGACGGGTGATAACAATGCTGCATTGACCGCTTATACCACTGCAATTCAATCAAGCCGGCTACCCACAAACTTCCTGCTTGAGCTCAAGCTAGCGCAGACCTATGTCACCTTGGGTGATTACGCTACCGCTCAGGTGGTTTATGACGATATTTACGCCCGGACCGGTTTGGATGCTATAAAGGCTCAAGTTGATTACGCCCTTGGCCAGATGTATACCGCACAGGGGCAGGCAGAGCAAGCCACAAATGTCTACCTGGATGCGGTCTTCAACTACCCGCAGACGTATTATGCGTATCTAAGCTTGGTCGAGTTGGTCAATGCTGGCTATCCGATCGATGAGCTGCAACGTGGATTGGTGGACTACTATGCCGGGCAATACAATGTTGCCATGAGCGCCTTCGAAAGGTATCTCGCTGCCAGCCCTTCTGATCCATCCACTGCCCTCTACTACGAGGGACTCATCTTGCGAGACCAGGAAGACCTGTCTGGGGCAATCGCCATATGGGATGCTGTCAGCCAGGGAGACCCAGCCAGCCTGGTCTGGGACTCTGCCTGGGAACAGAAAGCGTATACTCAATGGGCCTATCAGGGAGATTATGCTGCAGGGGAACAAACCTTACTAGACTTCGTTGCGGCTTCTCCCACTCACCTCCGCGCTGCTGAGTTCCTCTTCGATGCCGGTCGTGTAGCTGAGCGCGATAGCCGTTTGGATGAAGCAGCAAAAATTTGGCAGCGTATCCCGGTTGAATATCCAAATTCAGAGTATGTTTACCGGTCCCTGTTCCTGGCTGCTCTGTGTTATTACCGCCTGGGAGACTATCCTGCAGCTCAGGAAGTCTTCTGGCAGGCTCAAGCTCTCGCTAACACCCCGGCAGAGCGCGCTGGGGCATACTTTTGGACAGGCAAAGCCCAGGCTGCCCAGGGGGATCAGGCTTCAGCACGGGCCACCTGGCAACAAGCTGCACCACTCGATCCTACAGGATATTACTCCGAGCGTTCACGCGACCTGCTCAATGACCATGCTCCATTTACTCCGCCCCAGGTGATTGACCTAGGGATTGATCGTCAATCGGAGCTACGCCAGGCAGAATTGTGGATGCGCACTACTTTTAATTATCCCTCGGATACCGACTTTTCGGTGCCTGGTCCAATGGCTGGCGATCCACGTTTTATCCGAGGCCAGGAATTGTGGAAGTTAGGCTTGCAAGATTTAGCGGAAGCTGAGTTCAATGACCTGCGTGAATTTTCGAGCGACAATCCACTCACCTCCTATAGGCTGGCGGTCTATCTCTCCGATTTGGGCATGTACCGCCAGGCGATTCTATCTGCCCGTCAGGTATTGGATCTGGCTGGTCTGGATGATGCAGGTACCCTGACTGCACCGCTTCTTTTTAACCATATCCGTTTTGGGTCTTATTTTTCAGATCTGGTGGTTCCAAAGGCTCAGAACAACGGTTTTGACCCTTTATTTATCTGGTCTACAGTAAGGCAGGAGAGCTTGTTTGACGCCTCCATTAACTCCAGCGCGGGTGCTGTGGGGTTGATGCAGATCATGCCAGCCACAGGTGAAGAGATTGTTTCCCAGCTGGATTGGCCACCTGATTACACTCAGTTAGATTTGCTCCGCCCGGATGTGAACCTGACTCTGGGGATGGATTACCTCGCCAGCCAATATAATAATCTGAGCGGTGACCTGTATGCTGCCCTGGCTGCCTATAATGGAGGTCCTGGTAACGCCGTGATTTGGCAATCCCTGGCTAACGGTGATCCGGACTTGTTCGTGGAAGTGGTACGCTTTGAGGAGACACGCAAGTACCTGATGAGCATATACGAGATATTCAACATCTACTCGAGATTGTACGCCAGGGTACCATAATGTGGGATAGGAATACCGTCTTGCCATTATCTCGGTCGGTAAGATACCCGGCATATAAATAAAGGACGGTTTAGCGCTATAATTACATTAACGGGAAGATGATGAAACAATCAATTTCGCATTCATTCGAAGAAGAAAGCCCTGATGCAAAAGCTCGTTGGTTCCAATCATTATCTATCCAAGAACGTATGGAGCTTCTTTGTAGCTACACAAACTTAATTTTGGCAGGGAATCCGAAAATCGTGGAGAAAAAGGATGCTCGACCAGCTTCAGATCGTATTCGCATCCTTACAAAAGCATAAGGTCAAGTACCTGGTAATTGGCGGAATTGCGGCAGTATTATACGGTGTTCCGCGTGCTACATTTGACCTCGATATCCTAATCGATGCCAACCGGAGCAACACTCGTCGATTGTTGGATGCTTTCCTTCAGGCAGGGTTGGGCACAGCAAGCTTAACCTCACCAGATGATGTTCTATCTCATGAGATCACCATTTTTCGAGATCGTGTACGAATAGATGTACAGATAAAAACGCTGGGATTGGTATTTTCTGACGCCTGGAAGCGACGTGAGATAATGGAATTTAATGGGCAGAAATTTTGGGTAGTATCAAAAGATGATTTGATTATCTCTAAACGTGCTGCTGGAAGGACAATTGATCTGGAAGATGTAAGGTTGTTAACTCTTGATACCTTGGAATGAATCCCAATTTAATGAATTAATAACCAGTGCCCTCTCGTTGCCATTTTCTGGCTGGGATTTTTCAATCTTAGGTGATCGCTGGAAGATCAATGAGCCTTCCTGGGATTACCCTGCCTTAGCACGCCAGCGGATGCGAGCTGTGCAATCCATGATTGATCTGGATACCGGCGGTGGTGAGCTGTTTTCCTCCTTCGCCCCCTTTCCACCGCATACCTGGGCGACAGAAAGTTATCCACCCAACATCTCCGTTGCCAGTCAACGCCTCGAACCTCTGGGAGTGCAGGTTATCTCAGAATACACCGATCATGCCATCCCCCTCCCCAATGCCAGCCTTGACCTGGTACTCGACCGCCACGGATCGTATTCCGAGATTGAATTATTGAGATTGCTAAAACCGGGTGGCATATTCCTCACCGAGCAGGTGGGTGGACAGAATTGTATCCGCTTGAACGAACTACTTCAGGACAAGGTGGAATTTCAATACTCGTATTGGACCAAAAAAATGATCACAAGGCAGCTAACGAAGGCTGGTTTCGAGCTATTCACAGTTGAGGAGGAATTCCCTCAAGCGGAATTTGTCGATATTGGTGCGGTAGTGTTCTATCTGCGTATCATCTCGTGGCAAATAGCCGATTTTACGATTGAGAAATACCGTCTCAAGCTCTACGCTATCCATCAGGACATACAGGCGCATGGTCCTCTGCACGTGCATGACCACCGCATCCTGGTGGAGGCTCGAAAACCGCTATAGGGGCACGCGGTGACCGGCCTTCTCTGCTTTGGTACGGAGGTAAAACTCAGTATATGGATTCGGTGGGATGAAAAGTTGAATGAGTTCGGTGATTTCGAGCTCAATATCCCTTAACCAAATCGAGTTTTAACCATCCGACCAGTATTCACAAGTGATTTTATTTAGAAATCTGTTGAATGGTTCAAGCAAATATGTCACGCCTGGACAATGACTGCTACACCATTGGCAGTGGTTTGAACAAACCAATTATATTTCCCTGCGGGTCGCGGAATAACCCAAATTTGCCTGTTTTTGGAATCTCCATTTCAGGTGATACCATTACTCCGCCTGCTTTCACCACGTCATTCAATGAAGCCGTGACATCTTCCGTTTGAATATATATGGTGACTGTACCAGGTGGTGTTTGATCGCTAACCGGATTGAAGCCTCCACCGACCCCATCACCTGTTTCGAAAGTACTATAATTCATTTCTTCTATATGAGTAATTTTCCAGTCGAACACATCGGCGTAGAATTTACTGAGGGCTTTACGATCATTCGCGGATAGCTCAACATGAACAATATTATGAACCATTTTTACCTCCAAATAATATGACTTAATGGACCTATTTTACCATTTATAAAACAAATAAATATTTGGGTCAATTAATAAAAGATAATAAACTTCACTCGTCCTGGTTTTACTCTGAGCACGACGTCGGAAGCCGCTAAGACGCCCCCAAATTTTCGCTAGCAAGAGGATGAAAGGTCAAAAATATTCGGCGATTATTTCATTTGCTCATAAACTGAGATGTGCTTTCCACTCACAGCTGTATAAGGGTTCTTCTTCCAATCGCTCCAACGCTCCCTGAGCTGTAGCTTGCTCAGTTGTGCCATGAGATCCATCTCCGCTGGCCAAACGTAACGCAGCTTCACCGGGTAGAAGCGGGTACCCTGCTCGGTGAGGACCAGATGCTGACTGGATATCAGTTGCTTATCAAGCTCTATCTGAGATACATCCATCTGCACTTCATGATCTTCTATCCTGACCGTCCGGGTTGATTGCATACCCGTGAAGCGCGTCAGATCCGGGACGAAGGCTTCAATGACGAAAACACCATCACCACACAGGTGCTGGGCAACATTTTTGAAACAGCGAATCTGTTCAGCTTGGGTGAGCAGCGCAAAAAAGGTATTAAACACCACGTATATGAGAGAAAATTCACCTTCGACTGGTATATCGGCGAAGTTGCCCATGGTGATCGGAATTTTCTTCCCACCCGGCTTGGATAGGAGCTTGGCAACCATGGCTTCCGAAGCATCAATGCCCTCAACTGCCACACCACAACGTGATAGAGGTAAGGCTATTCGACCAGTCCCGATACCAAGCTCAAGCACCCTACCACCACGAGACAGGTTAAACAGTACATCAATGGCAAGAGTGTCGAACTCGGAATACCACCGATCATATACGCCTGCGATACGTTCACCGTATGTTTTTTCTGAATAATCGACCATGGCAAATTCTCCAAGTTATAAGGTATTATATATCCGACAATATAACAGATTTTAGGTAAAAATGGATTCCGGTTTTGAATCCACCATAGCTCTAGATGCCATCGCTGATGGCGGACCGGATAAACCGATCCTGCCAATAGAGCGATCCCTGTTGAGCAAACTTAGCTTTTTTTTTAGATCCACAGATCTCACAGACTCCCCTTGACATCACCCAGCCTTTGAGATAATATCCCCTCACAATAAAGGAACAGGTACACAAAGAAAATGACGCGGTAAGCCCCTCACACTGATCTTCAACACACCCCAGCCTAAATCTCCACCGTGGGCGGGGATGGTCGTATTCTTATCCAGATCAGAACCGAGGCAAGCATGCTTACCACTCATCGTTTAAGCAAATCCTTCGACTTACAAATCCTATTTGAAAATGCATCTTTTAACCTGAATCCAGGGGAGCGAACCGGTCTCGTGGGTCCCAACGGCTGTGGAAAGACCACCCTGATGTGTATCCTGGCGGGGCTAGAGCCGCCTAGCAACGGGAGTGTCAGCCGCGATCCACACTTGCGCATGGGGTATCTCCCCCAGGGCTTTGAGCTGGACCCCGGGCTTACCCTGGAAGAGATCATCAACCAGCACTCTGGGAACATCACTACCCTGGAACATGAGTTATCAAAAGTTGCTGAAGCACTTGCACAAGCACCGTTCAATCCATCATTACAAGAACACTATGATGACCTGCTCCGGCGCATCCAATTATGCGATACAGGGCACACGAAACGCAACCTTGCAGGTTTGGGATTAACGGATATCGACCCGCAGCAGCCAGTAGGTAGACTCAGTGGCGGTCAACAGACCAGGCTCTCGCTGGCACTGGTATTGCTGGATGACCCTCAGCTGTTGCTTCTTGATGAACCCACCAACCATCTGGATATTGCCATGCTGGACTGGTTGGAAGCGTGGCTGATTAACTCTCAGTGTGCAGCGCTGATCATCTCGCATGACCGCCTCTTCCTGGACCACACCGTCACCCACGTCCTTGAAATGGACCCTCTCAAGCACAGAGTGCGCGAATTTTCCGGTAACTACTCAGAATACGAATGCCAAAAGCAGGCAGAAATTGAACAGCAGTGGTCAGCCTACCACGATCAGCAGGCGGAGATACAGCGTATGCGTCAGGATATTGTCCGCACACGCGAGCAGGCAGCCCACACCGAACGGGAAGCCTCCTCGATCCGTATTGGTGGAGAGGAGTATAAGCAAAAAGGCTTTAAAGCTTACCAGCAGGCCATCGCCAAGAAGGTGGCCAAGAAAGCAAAATCACGGCAGAAGAAGCTAAAACGCTATCTGGATTCGGAAGAGCGGGTCGAAAAGCCGTGGCAATCACGCCCAATCAAATTGGAATTTGAGACCAACCAGCACCTGGGGCACTCCGTTCTCTGGTTAGAAGGGTTGAGTATTGGTTATCACTCCTCCTACCCCTTGCTCTGCGATTTAAACCTCGACTTGCATGCAGGACAGCGAATCGTGCTCACCGGACCCAACGGTTGTGGCAAGACAACTCTCCTCCGTACCATTTCCGGTGAAATCCAACCCCTGGCTGGCAATGTTCATCTCAGTAGCACGGTGAAAATGGGATACCTGACCCAAGACCAGCTTGGGCTTGATGATGAACTTACCGCTGTGGAAACCATCCAGGGGTATTTTTCCAATAAGACCGAAGCGCGCAGCTTTCTAGCATATTTCCTCCTGGTGGGTGATGAGCCTACCAAGCCGGTATCATTGCTCAGCTACGGCCAACGTACACGACTGCTGCTTGCCAGGTTGGTCGCAGAGGGATGCAATTGCTTATTGTTGGATGAACCTATCAACCATTTGGATATCCCTAGCCGGACGCAGTTTGAGCAAGCCCTCAGCCATTTTGTAGGTGCAGTGCTGGCAGTGGTTCATGACCGTTACTTCATCCAGCTTATTGCCGATGAAATCTGGTGGGTGGAGGACGGCGGAATTCGACGGGTATGGGAGGTACCTGGGTTGCATTCAAATCAGGTTAGACATAATGACTCATTAAATAGATCTCAATGAATGGTTGATGTCAAAAAGCGTTATTCTTGACACGATATTGTTTCCAGG